>Ga0073934_10008194_pt1 | contig 14085 bp, 11 predicted proteins | sample LarsenN4metaG_FD_76834 | JGI IMG/M metagenome (GOLD analysis project Ga0073934, IMG submission 76834) | Hot spring sediment bacterial and archeal communities from British Columbia, Canada, to study Microbial Dark Matter (Phase II) - Larsen... ...
ACCGTGCCGAAGCGGTACGGGCGGTGCTCGTCGCGGAACGCCGGGTAGTCGGGGTGATGCCAGTCGGACAGCGAGAAGTAGAGCCCGACGCGAAGCCCCTCGGCACGGGCGGCGTCGACGTACTCGCGCACGAGGTCGCCCCCGTACGGGCCGCGCGCCACCGAGAAGTCGGCGGCGCGCGTGCGCCATCCACGCCGCCGCGCTCCCCCGGCGCGGCACGAAGGTGGCCGCGTTCGCGTGGTAGACCGCCGCCGGCACGTCCCGACAGCGCGGCAGCGCCGGGGTCCCGCCGACGAGCGGCCACGAGAGCTCCCACCCCCGCGTGCTCGGGTGCCCCCAGTGGACGAACATCCCGAACCGCGCCCCCGCGAACCAGCCGCCGTCGCGCATCGGGGCGTCGTAGCACGGCCGCGCTTCAGTTCCAGCCCGAATCGGCCGATGGACACTGCGGAGAACCGCCGTGCTGGTGAGCCTCTGGATGAGCCGTCCGCCGATCACGATCCGGCCGGAGGCCTCGATCAGCGACGCGGCCGTCGTGATGGACCGCCGCCGGATCCGGCGCCTCCTCGTCACCGCCGACGGCACGCCGGCGGGCCGGCTGATCGGCATCGTCTCGTCGGGCGACGTGGCCCGCGGCTTCCCGCCGGACGTGAACCCGCACTCGGTCGTCGTCGAGGAGCTCCACCTGACGCGCACCGTGCAGGAGGTCATGACCGCCCGGCCCACGACCATCACCGCGGCGACGCCGATCGAGGAGGCCGCCCGCCTCCTCCGTGCCCGCAAGGTGGGCGCGCTCCCGGTCGTCCACGAGGGCCGGGCGATCGGGATCGTGACCGAATCCGACGTCTTCCGGGCGTTCGTCGAGATCCTCGCCGTCGACGGGCCGGGCCTGCGCGTCACCTTCGACGTCGGCGCCGACGAGGACGTCTTCGCGCTCGTCGCCGGGCTCGCGGGCCGCCACGACGTGCGGGTCGTCTCCGTGCTCGGCGTCGCGCACGAGGGCCGGCCGATGGCGCTCGTGCGGCTCACGGGCGCGCACGCGGAGCGCTTCGTGGACGCCGTCGCGCGCGCCGGCCGCCGCCTCGTGAGCGTGCTGGTCACCCCCGGCTGAATCGTCTAGAGAGGACGCGGGAGGCTCGCCGTGACGCTCAAGCCCGAGGACTGCACCCTGTTCAGCGGCGCCGCGAACGGCGCGGAGGCGCAGTTCGGCGCGTGCGCCGAGCGCTGGGGCGTCGACGAGGTGAACTTCACCTTCGAGGGGCACAACGACGCGCGCCGGCGCGGCCTCCGCGTGTTGACCGCCGAGGAGCTGCGGAGCGGCGACGTGAGCCTCGCGTACGTGTCGAAGCTCATGCACCGCCGCTACCCCGACACGCCGCTCTTCAAGAAGGTGCTCCAGAGCATCTTCCATCAGGTGAACCACGGCCGGGAAATCTACGTCGTCGGCAAGGTGAATCCCGACGACACCGTGACCGGCGGCACCGGCGTGGCGGCCGAGATCGCGAAGTTCTTCGACAAGCCGGTCTTCGTCTTCGACCAGGACCGCGACGCGTGGCTCCGCTGGACCGGCGACCGCTGGGAACCGGCGCCCGATCCGGTCGTCGGCCACCCGCACTTCACGGGCACGGGCACGCGCTTTCTCCGCGACAACGGCCGGGCGGCGATCGAGGCCCTCTTCCGCCGCACGTTCGGCTGACTCCGGGCGTCGCGGGTTGCGGGGGCTGGTCGCGGGCGTCGTCGCCGTGCTGGTGGCGGGCGGGTCCGCGCCCGCACGCACGCCGCCGCCCGACGCGCTGGCGGCCGTCCGGGCGCGCGGGACGCTCCGCTGGGGCGGGGACATGCAGGGCGGCGAGCCGTACGTCTTCCAGGACCCGCGGGACGGCCGGCTGGTCGGCTTCGAGGTCGAGCTGGCCGACGCGCTCGCCCGCCGGCTCGGGGTCCGTGCCGCCTTCGTCCAGGCCGACTGGCATCACCTCGTCCCGTCGCTCGAGCGCGGCGACTTCGACGTGATCCTGAACGGCCTCGAGGTGACCGCGGCGCGCCGGGGGCGGGTCGCGTTCACGCGTCCGTACTACGCGTTCGCCGAGACGCTCGTCGTCCGCCGGGACGGCCCGGCGTTCGACTCGCTCGCCGCGCTCGCCGGGCGGCGCGTCGGGACGCTCGGCGGATCGCTCGCCGCCGACGTCGTCGCGGCCGCGCCCGGCGTCCGGGCGGTGCTCTACGAGGGTGTCGAGGAGCCCTACGGCGACCTCGAGCGCGGCCGGATCGACGCGGTCGTGCTCGACGACGTCATCGCCGCGCGCTACGGCCTCGTCCGGCCCGCGCTCCGGCTCGCCGCCCTCGTCGGCGAGGGCACCTACGCGGTCGCCGTCCGGCCGGACGCCCCCGCCCTCCTCGGCGCGGTGGACGCCGCGCTCGGGGCGCTCGTCGCGTCGGGCGAGCTGCGCGCGATCCTCGAGCGGTGGCGGCTGTGGAACGACCGGCAGACGGCGCTCGCCGCCGTTGCCGCCGCGCCGGGCGACGCGCCGCCCGCGCGCCTCGGCGGCGTCCACGTCGCGCTCTTCCTCCGCGCGGCGGCGAACACGCTCGTCATCACCGCGCTCGCGATGGCGATCGCCGCCGCCGGGGGCCTCTCGCTGGCGCTCGTCCGGCGGTCGGGGGGACGCGTCGCGCGGGGGGCGGTGACCGGCTACGTCGAGCTCTTCCGCGGGACGCCCGTGCTCCTCCAGCTCTACGTCCTCTACTACGGCCTGGCGCCCGTCGTCGCGCTCGACGCGTTCACCGCCGCGGTCCTGGGCCTCGGCCTCAACTACGCCGCCTACGAGGCCGAGCTCTACCGCGCCGGGCTCGAGGCGGTGCCGGCCGGCCAGACGGAGGCGGCGCTCGCCCTCGGCATGTCGCACGGGCAGGCGCTCCGGCGGATCGTCCTCCCGCAGGCGCTGCGAACGGCGCTTCCCGGCGTCACGAACGACTTCATCGCGCTCCTCAAGGACTCGTCGCTCGTCTCGGTGATCACCGTCGTCGAGCTGACGAAGCAGATGACGATCACCGCCGTCGACCTCCGGGGCTGGCTCGTCCCGGGGCTCCTCTGCGCGGCGCTCTACCTCGCGCTGTCGTACCCGCTCGCCCGGCTCGCCCGCCGGCTCGAGCGGCGGCTGGCGCCCGCCGCCGCATGACGGGTGCGCCCGTCATCGCGATCCGCAACCTCCGCGTCGTCCGCGGCGCGACCGAGGTCGTGCGCGGCGTCGACCTCGAGGTCGGGCGCGGCGAGGTGATCGCGGTCGTCGGCCCGTCGGGCAGCGGGAAGTCCACGCTCCTCCGCGCGCTCAACTACCTCACGCCGTTCACGGAGGGCGAGGTGACGATCGCGGGACACCGCCTGCGCCCGGGCCTCTGTGAGCGCCGGGACGCGGCCCTGCTGCGGGCGGTGCGGCGCCGGGTGGGGATGGTGTTCCAGAGCTTCCACCTCTTCCCGCACCTGACGGCGCTCGAGAACGTCGCCACCGCGCCGCGCCACGTCCTCGGGCTCGTCGCCGGCGAGGCCGAGCGGCGCGCCCGCGCGCTCCTCGACCGCGTCGGCCTCGCCACCCACGCCGACGCGCACCCGCACGCGCTCTCCGGCGGCCAGCAGCAGCGGGTCGCGATCGCCCGCGCGCTCGCGATGGAGCCGGCGGCGCTCCTCCTGGACGAGCCGACGTCGGCGCTCGATCCCGGCCTCGTCGGCGAGGTGCTCGAGGTGGTGGCCGACCTCGCGGCGCGCGGGCAGACGATGGTCGTCGTGACCCACGAGATGGCCTTCGCCCGCCGGGTGGCCGACCGCGTGGTCGTGCTCGCCGGCGGGCGCGTGGTCGAGAGCGGCCCGCCGGACGCGGTGCTCGACCGGCCCCGCGCGCCCGAAACCCGCGCGCTCCTCGGCCTCGACCCGGGCTAGCCCGCCCCGCGCGGCGGTATTGGATGTCACGCAGGTTTTTTGCTAGGCAACCGTGCCCGCACCGCCGCGGGCACACCGATCGCCGGGGGGAGGAAGGTCATGCGGACGGGAAGCGGACGGTTCGATCGCGGGTGGCTGCGGCGTTCGACGGTGGCCGCGCTCGCGCTGGCGCTGGCCGGTGCGCCCGCCGCCGCCGACGAGCAGAGCCGTACCTCGCCCGCGGGCGGCGCCGGGCGCCGCACCGAGGCCGAGCCCGGCGGGCTCGATTCGGGGCGCTTCTACCTCTTCATGCACACCGGCCACGAGTACTGGCTGGACGAGAGCTTCACGGGCACGGTCGACTTCGACACGGCCGACGGCTTCAACCACGTCCTCGGCGGCGGCTTCGGCTACAACTTCAACCGCTACCTCGGGCTCGAATTCGTCGCCGGCGGCACCGAGCCCGACCTGCGGGAGGACACCCGCGGCAAGGTGAACGAGCTGTCGCTGATCCGCATGATGCCCGCCGTCCGCCTCCGCTGCCCGATGGGCGAGGACGGGCGGCTCGTGCCGTTCCTCCTGGGCGGCGTCGGCTATGCGATCGCCGACATCAACGACAGCGGCAACTCCCGGTTGAAGCTCGACAACGACGAGACGTCGATCGCGGGCCTCGCGGGCTTCGGCATCGAGTACTTCGTCACGCCGAACGTCGCGATCGGCACCGCCTTCCACTACTACATCCACCCCGACACCGACACGCGCTTCACCGCGAACGACGTCGCCCCTCCGTTCGTCGACGACGCGACGGTCAACCTGAGCGGCTTCCAGACGCTCCTGCACATGCGGCTCTACCCCGGACAGGGTCGGCAGACGTTCGGCGGGAAGACGCAGCCGCTCCGGTGGCTGCTGGCCGACGAGGGCCCGTTCGACACCGACGAGATCCGCTTCTACCTGAACCTCGTCGGCGGCCACACGTTCTTCGGCGAGGACGACTTCGGCGGCGGCGTCGAGGTGAAGGCGCCGGGCGATTTCGACGCGACGCTCGGCGGCGCGCTCGGCGTGAACCTGAGCCGCCACTGGGGCTTCGAGGTCCAGCTCGTCCACCAGGAGGAGAACCTCGAGGAGTTCTTCGCCGGCAAGATCGCCGAGATGGGGCGGCTCACGGTCATCCCGGCCGTCCGCTTCCGCTGGCCGTTCCTCGACGGCCGGCTGGTGCCGTTCGTCACCGCGGGCGTGGGCGCGGCCTTCAACACGATCGGCGACGACCGCATCCTCACCACCAACGTGGACAACACCGGCATCAGCCGGCTGCCGAAGCTCCGCATCCAGAACACCTCGATCGCCGGCTCCGTGTCGGCGGGCACCGAGTACTTCCTGAACCACCACATCGCGGTCGGCTTCGCCGTCCCGTACTACTTCTATCCGGACTGGCCGACCGGCGTCCGCTCGCTCGACCTCGGCGGCGCCACCACCGGGTACACCCACTCGGACGTGAACCTGTCGGGCCCGGCGCTCCTGCTCCATCTGAAGGTGCTCGTGCCCTGAGCGGCGGGCTGCGACCCGCGGACGCGCACCGGCACCGCCCGCTCGTCCCCTCGGCCACCGCGAGCGCGGCGTCCTCCGCGGCCGGCGGACCGCCGGCTAGCCCGTCCGCGGCGACTTCGCCCGCCGGGCGAGCAGCGACGCGGCGAGGAGCGCGCCGGCCGGGCCGACCCAGTTCCCGAGGCGGGCGGCGAGCGGGACGCCCGACGCGACCGGCGCGACCGCGGCGGCGAGCCCGGTCCGCTCCCCGACCGCGGCGGCCGCGATGACGTCGCCGGCGGGCGTGACCACGGCCGACACGCCGGTCGGCGTCGCGCGCACCTGCGGCCGGCGGGTCTCGATGCTGCGGAAGCCCGACACCGCCAGGTGGAGCCGCGCGCCCGCGGTCCCGAGCCAGCTGTCGTTCGAGAGCGTGACGATCAGCTCGGCGCCGTCGCGCACGGCGGCCGCCGCCCGCCGCGGGTCGACGGCGTCGTAGCAGATGAGCGGCGCGACACGCACGCGACGTCCGCCGGGAAGGCGGAGCGGCACGACGGCCGCCCCCGTGCCGGGGCGCCACGACCCGAGCCACGGGAGCCGGGCCCGCACGGCGGGGCGGTCGAGCCACGCCGGAACGCGCTCGGTCAGCGGGAAGAGCGCGGCCTTCCGGTAGGTCGCGAACGTGACGCCGCCCGCGCCGTCCGGCTCGAGGAAGAACGCGGCGTTGTACTCGACGCCGCCGTCCGCGTCGTACGCGCCGAAGACGAGCGGGCGGCCGGTCGCCACCACGAGGCCGGCGATCAGCCGGTCGAACGCCGCGCCGTCGTCGCTCTTCGGCGCGCCGAAGGTCGTCGGGTAGACCGTCTCCGGCCAGACCAGGACGTCCGGGGTCGCGCCGTCGAGGAGCCGCCGCGAGACCGCGATCTGCGCGTCCAGGATGCGGCGGACGGCCTCGTGGGTTCCCACCTCGGCCCGGAGACGGTCGTACTGCGCGACGCCCGCCTGCACGACACCGAAGGCGATCGGCGGCGCGGCCGGCGCGGGCGGCGCGGCGGCCGCGCGGACCGCCCCGTAGGCGGCGAGCGCGGCGGCGATGCCCGCCGTCGCGACGAGCGGCCGGAGCGCGCGGCGCACCGCCGCGGCGCGGACGCCGTCGTTCCCGAGGACGAGCGCGAAGGTGAGCCCCGGGAGGCCGCCCAGGTCGGCCGCCTGCCGGAGCCACGGCGCCTCCCAGAGTCCGACGCCGAGCGTGTCGCCGAAGAGCTTCGGGACGAGCCACTCGGCGGCCACCCACGTCCCCGCGGTCACGAGCGCCGTCGCGCGGTCGCCCAGCCGCCGGCGGCGCGCGGCGTGCCGGGCGACCGCGACCGCGACGAACTGCGGCTGGAAGAGCGGCGCGGCGACGAGCCCCAGCGCCGCGACGGCCGCGATCGGGGCGCGCGCGTAGTCGGCGACGGCGATCGGGAACCAGGAGAACACCCCCGCGCTGAAGGCGGCCGCCATCACGACTCCCGACGCGACGGCGCCCCGCCAGGTCGCCACCCGGTCGAGCGCCGCGAGCCAGGGGGCGGCGCAGACCCAGACGAGCGCGTACCACGGCGGCGCGAGCCGCGACGCGAGCGCGGCCGCGGCGGCGGCGCCGAGGATCGCCGCCGCGTGCGTCATCCGCCGGTGCCGGCGGGACCGGAGCGCTCCACGCGCGCTCAGCGGCGGGAGTCGCGGCGGCGCGGCGGCTCGAGCATCTGGACGGGGAAGCCGGGCGGCGCGAGGTCGGGCGGGACGACGCGGTCGGGCGGCAGCGCGACCGGCGTCCCGTCCTCGGCGGTGAAGGCGTAGTCGGGGTGGAACATCAGGATCGGCGGGAGCGCCTCGCCGTCGTCGGTCGTCTGGTAGTGACGGACGTAGCCCTCCGGCAGCACCCAGTCGTCCGGGACGATGAGGCCGGCCTTCGGCGGGTCGGTGCCCGGCGGCGGGAAGGCCGCGATCCCCTCGTGGACGCCGGCCCGATTCAGCGCGTCGATGACGGGCGCCGCATCGAGCTCGCGCCTGCCGTCGGGCCCGCGCGTCGGCTCCACGCCGAGCGCCTTCAGCGCCCGGAGCTTCCCGCGCGTCGACCGCGGCATCGTCTTCGGGATCGCCGGCCGGTCGGCGGCCGGAGGGGGCGCCTCGCGCGGCGCGACGGCGCCGGACGCGGGCGCGGCGGGCACGGCCGGGGCGGGCACGGTGGGCCCGGACGCGGGCGGCGCCGCCGGGGGCTCGCCCGAGCGCAGGACGGCTCGTCCCGCCAGGACGCCGGTCACGACCACCGCCGCCGCCCAGAGCTCCCGCCGCGGTCGCGGGCCGCGCGCGACGCGAATGCGGCCGCCGTTCGCCATGCCGCCTGCGGATACCATATGAGAGGCGCGGGAATCACCCCCCGCCATGGTCGACGTCATCCTCCTCTCACCCACCTGGCGGCTCGTCACGGCGCTCCTCGTTCTCACGAGCCTGGCGACGCTGCCGACGTACCTCTGGGCGGTCTTCGTCCTCCCGCCGATCCCGCCGGTCGTCATGATCCGCTCCTTCGTCCTCGGCACGGCGCTGCCGGCCGCGACGGCGTGGGGGATCGCGCGGGCGTTCCGCGGCACGGCGGCGGTGCGCGACGGCGTCCTCCGGCTGGACCGCGGCGACGTGGTGGCCGAGGTGCCGTGCGCGGGGCTCGCCGTCCGGCCGTGGTGGGTGCCGCTCCCCTGCCCCGGCCTCGGCCTCCGCCTGCGCCCGCCGTTCGGGATCGCCCGCCGCGACCTCGTCCCGCTCCTCGACGCGCTCGCCGCGGCGGGCGCCGACGTGCGCGCGGCGCGCCGCCACCCGACGGCGGCGTGGGCGGCCGTGCGGCGCCCGTCGCGGTGGCGCCGGGCGCTCGCGAAGTTCGCCGGGTTCGGCAGCCTGCCGGCGGGCCTCCTCTTCTACACGCACCAGCACATCGCATACGGCGGCCCGTGGGGACAGTGGTACCTCGAGGGGCGCGCCGCCTGGCTGGGGACGCTCGGCCAGTACTGGGCGAACGTGGTCATCCTGCTCGTCTCGTACGCGAGCTTCTGGCGCGCCGGCGGCGAGGCGATCGCGTGGCTCGCCGCCGCCGCGGCGCCGGGGCACGCCGCCGCCGTCCGGCGCGTCGTCGAATGGGCGTGCGCGCTCGCCTACTTCGGCGGCGTGCCGGTCTTCCTCGCGCTCCGCTACCTCGCCTGAAACGCGCGCGGCGCGCCGCCCCCGGAACGGGACGGCGCGCCGCGGCGAGATCGCCCGTCGGCCGCCGGTCAGGGCGTCGCGGGGTTGAAGACGGAGAGCGCCCAGCCCATCCGGTCGTGGCCGTTCCGGTTCCAGATCGGGTTCTTGCCGTCGACGATCTGGCCGTCGATGTACTGCGGCGCGCCGGAGCCGGAGCCCGAGCCGCCGATGAGGCCGATCCAGATCGTCGAGCCGTTGTACGTCGGGTGGGTGTTGTCCGACTGGATGTAGTCGGCGCTGAGGCTCGCGCTCAGGAGCTTCTGGTTGGCGTCGCGGAGCGTCGCGCGGTACGTGTTCACGAGCTTGTTCACGTACGCGTCCTCCGACTCGCCCTGGACGTAGCGGATGGCCTCGGAGTCGATCAGGCCGTCGCCGTTCGAGTCGTAGTCCGCGGCCATGTACTGCGCGAAGCTGTCGGCGCAGGCGAACCCTTTCTGGGACGCGAAGTTGCACGCGCGCCAGTTCATCCGCGCGAGGTACGGCAGGAAGATCTGCTGCTTGTTCGGCCGCACGCCGTTGATGGTGCAGTTGGCGAGCGCGTTGTCCGCCGCGTAGCCGGGGTAATAGAGGTTGGTGACGACCTTGAGCTTCGTGCCGGAGTACGCGTTCGCGTTGATGTAGTCCATCGCGGCGGCGGTGTACGTGGTGCAGTTGTTCAGCGCGGTGTTGAGCGGCGCCAGGTTGCAGGTGCCGCTCTGTCCGGCGAAGTTGCTCCGGGCCTGGAGGCCGTCGTTGCCGCACATCTCGAAGGTGACGACGCGCGTGTCGCTCGTCTGCATGTGCGAGCGCTCGGCGACGATCTTGTTGTTGTAGATGTCCGACGCGACCGCGCCCGACTTGCAGCGCCGGACGTTCAGGATGTCCGTCTGCCACTTCGTCGACAGGTACTCGCTGTCGACCGTCGTCGCCGCCCGCTGGATCACCCTCGAGATCGAGCCGTAGTAGCCGGCGTAGATCGAGTCGCCGTACGCGACCACCTTGTAGCGGGTCGACGTGTTCGGCCGGTTCACCGTCCAGGACAGGTTCTGCGTGAGCGTGCTCGCGTGCGCCGCACCCGCGAACACCAACACCCACGCCCCCACGGCCAGGCTGCGCTTCATGCCTCCCCCCTTCTCCCTGCGTTGGCCACCGTGTCCGGTGGCGAGTGGTGGTGCGCTCCTAGACTCGAAGCATGCATTCGGTCAAGCGAAATCGTTCCGCGGGCGGGACGTGAGCGGCGCGGCGGCCGGCCGACGCACCGCGACGTGGGCTGGCCATCCGGCGCGGCGCGTGCCGTAATGCGGCCGGCGATGCGCGACCCCTGGCCGACCCCCGCCGACCTGGCCGTCCCGGTCCTCGGTCCGGCGACCGTCCCCTCCCCGCTCGCCGCCCGGGGCGACCGCTTCGTGCCGGACGGCGATCGCGTGCTGGTCGCGGCCGGGCTCGCCGATCTGGCGGCCTCCCGGCACGACGGCGCGCCGGCGTCCTTCGAGCGGGCCGGCCCGCGGGCGGCGCTCTACTTCGACCCGGCGACGCTCGCCTGCGGCATCCTCACCTGCGGCGGCCTCTGCCCCGGCCTGAACAACGTCGTCCGCGCGATCGTGCTCGCGCTCCACTACAGCTACGGCGTCCGGCGGATCGTCGGCTTCCGGTACGGGTACGCCGGCCTCGACCCCCGCAACGGCCACGCGCCGGTCGAGCTGCGTCCCGAGACCGTGACGGCCATCCACGAGCAGGGGGGCACTTTCCTCGGGACGTCGCGCGGCCCGCAGGACGTCGGGGCGATGGTCGACACCCTGGCGCGGCTCGGGATCGGCGTCCTCTTCGTCCTCGGCGGCGACGGCGGACTCCGCGGCGCCCTCGCCATCCACGGGGAGATCGCGCGCCGGGGCCTCCGGATCGCGGTCGTCGGCGTCCCGAAGACCATCGACAACGACCTCCAGTGGATCGCCCACAGCTTCGGATTCGCGACCGCCGTCGACGCGGCGCAGGACGTCGTGCAGGCCGCCCACGCGGAGGCGCGCGCCGCGTGGAACGGGATCGGCATCGTGAAGCTCATGGGCCGGCACGCGGGCTTCATCGCGGCCCACGCGACGCTCGCCAGCGCCGACGTGAACTTCTGCCTGGTGCCGGAGGACCCGTTCGTGCTCGACGGCCCGCGCGGCTTCCTGGCCGCGCTCGAGCGCCGCCTCGCGGAGAAGCACCACGCGGTGGTGGTGGTCGCGGAGGGCGCCGGCCAGGACCTCATCCCGGGGGCGGCCCGCGAGCGCGACGCCTCCGGCAACGTGAAGCCCGCCGACGTCGGCCTCTTCCTCCGCGACCGCGTCCACCGCCACTTCGCGGCCCGCGGCACCGCGGTGACGATCCGCTACCTCGACCCGAGCTACGCGATCCGGAGCCTGCCCGCGAACGCCACCGACGCCCAGTACTGCCTCGTCCTCGGCCAGCACGCCGTCCACGCCGGGCTCGCGGGGCGGACGGCGGTCGTCGTCGGCTCGTGGAACGACTGCGTCGTGCACGTGCCGATCCCGCTGGTCGTCGGGCGGCCGCGCCGGCTGGACCCCGAGGGCGAGGACTGGCGCCGGGTGCTGGAGACGACGGGCCAACCCGTCATGCGCTGACCGCGCCGCCCCTCCGGCTCGCCGCACGGACGTGGGCGTCGCGGGCGGTCACGAGCCCGCCCGAGTCGCCCGCGATCCCGATGAGGACCGCCTTGCAGGTCGCCGGCTCGCGCGCCATCGGGAGAGGTCGTCGATGACGTCGATCCGGCAAGAGGGCCGCCGGCGGCCGGACGGGTGCGCCGCCCCCGGTCCGACGTCGCCGGCATCAGCCGCGGCGGAGCCGCACGCGGACGCCGCGCGCGAGCACGCCGGCCAGTTGGTGCCGGAGCCAGACGAGCGCAATCTCGGTCGTCCCGCGCGGGACCGACAGCTCGAGGCGCGCGCCGGGGCCGGCGTGCGCGACGTCGGCCACCAGCGTCTCGGCCCCGTAAGGCGTCAGCCAGAGCGCGCGCTCGAACGTCTGCGGCGTGCCCCCGTCCGTGCCGTGGAGCGCGGCCCGCACGAGGAGCGGCGCGCCGCGCCCCCCGGTGCGTCCAAACCGGGCGCGCCGGCGGGGCAGCGCGGCGACGGCGGCGACCAGCTCGCCCCACGTGCGGCCCTGGTCGAAGAACCGCCGCGGGACGCCGACGCCGAGCTCCGCCTCGACGGCGAGTGCAATGTCGATCAGGTCGAGCGAGTCGGCCGCGAGGTCGTCGACCAGCGAGACCTCGCTCGTGAGGTCCGCGGGCGCGACGCCCAAACGCTCGGCGACCACGCGGCGAAGGGTGTCCTCGACCGCCGGCACGGCCGCTTCGAGCACGGCCGCTTCGGACGTGAAACGCGTGGGCCTGGAGTGGACCATCCGACTGACGAATCCCCGGTGGTGGACGCACGTCGCCCCGGAACGGACGACGGGTGGGTTCCGCGCCTTCGAGGAACCGGATCGGGCGTCGTTCGCCGCGCGGGCCCGAGCCTACGCTTCCCGGGGCGACGCGAGGCGTCCGGCGCGCACCTCGGAGGCGCCGCTACGGCGTGGACGGCGTCCACTCATGGCCGGCCTCTTTCACCACGCGGCCCACGCGCACACAATCCCGAAAAGGGACGATCTTCGCGCGATCGTGGAAGGGACGTCCGCGAATTCCGCGCTCAGCCCTCGTTCTCCCAGCAGGCGCCGCCGGTGGCGAGGAGCTGGAAGCGGAAGGGCGGCGTCCCCGACGGCGCGACGCGCGTCTCGAGCGAGATCCCCGGGCGACGCGCGCCGAAGCGGAGCTCCATCGGCGCGGCGGCCGGCGCGCCGTTCGCCGACGACTCGCGGAGGACGAACGCCCCGCGGCGCCGTCGCCAGCACGGCCGCCGGCCGCACCGGCCGCCGGCGGGCGCGACCCACGATGCGACCAGCGCGCCGTCGTCGTACGCGCAGAGGCGGTAGGCCGTGGTCGCGCGCGGATCGCCGACCTCGCTCGCGGCGAGCGTGCCCTCCCAGCGCCACCCGAACGCGCCGCGCCGCGGCTCCGCGGTCCCACCACCGCCGGCACGACAGCCGGTCGCCGGCGACGCCGGGCACTCGGGCGGCCCCGCGTCCGGCGGCTCGGCGGCCGACGGCGGGAGCACGCGCGGGGCCGGCGCCTTCACGACCTTGCCGCCCGGCGACTCGCGGACCGGGAGGCGCAGCTCGAGCCGCCGCACCTCCACGGCGAACGTCCCGTTCGAGGCACGGCCGAAGGGAACGCTCCGGCCCAGCAGCTCGAGCTTCGGGCGGTGGCCGGCGGCGAAGTGCCAGCCGTTCGGATGGAGCTGGAAGACCTGCGGGCCCGCGTTGTCGGTCCGCGGGCGGTGAAAGCCGTGGCTGACGAGCGTCTGCGTCCGGTCCGGGGCGACGTCCCACAGGCGGGCGGCGACGAGGCCCCAGCTCCCGCTCACCGCGATCTCGGCGATCACCGTCGGCGAGCCGAGGAGCGTCCAGCCCTCGCCCTTCACCTTCCCGAAGAGCCAGGTGGCGGCGCCGCGGTCGGTCGCGGCGGGGACGGTGCGGCACGGACCGCCGGCGATCGGGTCGAGGGCGTTCTCCGTGTCGCTCGAGCCCCCCGCCTGCGTGAAGCGGCGGAGACGCCGGTCGCTCAGCCGCACCTCGCCCGGATGGACGGCCTCCCAGTCGGCCGCGGTGAACGGTCCGCGCACCACCGCACCGTTGCACGCCTGGGTGGACACCTCGACCGCGGGAAGCGGATCGCCCCTACCGAGGAGATGGCGCGCGAAGAGCTGGCTCACGCGCTCGTCGACGAGCGGCGTGCCGGCGCCGAGCGAGGCGCGCGGATGCCCGAAGCCGTCGGCGAAGTGGATCGCGATCTCGGCGCCGGGGTGCTTCGCGCGCGTCTTCAGCCAGAAGCGGAGCCCCTCGTCGGCCGGGAAGAGGTCGTCCGTCCACGCGTTGTAGATGAAGAGGGGCGCCGGCGCGATCGAGTCGTCGACGTAGTAGCCGGAATGGTGGCGCGTGACCTCGTCCAGGACGTCCTCGAGGTACGGGACGCCGTCGTAGGGCTCGCCCTGCCCGAGCCGGGCGTTCCACCCCGTCAGGTCGGCGTCGGGGTCGACGCCCGGCGGCGCGTAGAACCCCGTCGCGAGCCCCGCCGCGTAGAGGAGCGCGACCCACGACTGCTTCTGCACCCCGGCCCGGCGCGGGTACGGGTTCTCCGCCCGGTAGTCGAGCATCCGCCCCGCCGGCGTCAGCGCCTCCGCGAGGTCCGACCACGGGATGAGCGGCGCGGCGGCGGCGATCGCCATGTCGGTGCCGTTCGGGCTCCGCCACGGGACGAGCGTCCCGTCGGGGAGCATGACGCGGTTGCGGAGCGCGGCGAGGATCAGCGACTG
>Ga0073934_10008195_pt1 | contig 14084 bp, 15 predicted proteins | sample LarsenN4metaG_FD_76834 | JGI IMG/M metagenome (GOLD analysis project Ga0073934, IMG submission 76834) | Hot spring sediment bacterial and archeal communities from British Columbia, Canada, to study Microbial Dark Matter (Phase II) - Larsen... ...
CGATCGGTACTTCGGCAAAGTCGAGCACAAGCGCGCGCGGGTACTGTCCGAGGCGGTCGAGCACGCTGCTAACAGCGGCCGTCGCTCCGAAGAAGAAGGCCCCGCTGATGCGATAAACGATGAGGTCGCGATCCGCCGAGGCTGCTGGGTCATACGAGGCGCGGTCGGGGTAATCATCGCCGCGATCTTCAGCGATGAGCTGGGTATGGGTCTCGACCTCGACCGTTTCTGCCATGCGATGTAGGAAGAGAAACGCGCCGAGCACGACGCCGACGGCAATGCCGGTGCTGAGATCGACGAAGATGGTCAGCAGAAAGGTCGCGAGCAGTACCAGGCGGTCGCCGGCCGAGGCGCGCAGCAAGACCATAAAATCGCGCCGTTCGGCCATGTTCCAGGCGACGACGGCCAGCACCGCGCCGAGGCTTGCGAGCGGAATGAAGCCGAGCAGCGGTGCGGCAATGAGCATGAACAGCAACAGATAAACCGAATGCAGCATGCCTGCCACGGGACCTTTGGCGCCGGCGCGCACATTGGTTGCGGTGCGCGCGATGGTCCCGGTCGCGGGGATGCCGCCGAAGGCGGCAGAGGCAACGTTGGCGATCCCCTGGGCGACGAGCTCGCAATTCGATCTATGCCGACGCCCGGACATGCCGTCGGCAACGACTGCTGAGAGAAGCGACTCGATCGCGCCAAGAACGGCGATGGTGATGGCGTCAGGGAAAATCGCGCTCAATTTCGCCAGGCTGAAGGGCGGAAGCGCAGGCTCCGGCAGGCTAGAGGGGACGCCGCCGAAGCGCGTGGCGATGGTTGTCACGTCGAGCTTGAACAGAACCGTCGCCAGCGCGGCGAACGCGACTGCGATCAGAAAGCCGGGCCAGGCCGGCCTGACCTTTCGCAAACCGACAATGATACAGATCGAGAGGAGCGCGATCGCGGCGGCGGCGGGATTGAATGTGGTAACCGCAGACCAAAGCGCTTCGAGCTTCGGCAAAAAGGAAGCAGGCTCCTCCGGCAAGGATAGCCCAAGAAGCTCTCTCAGCTGGCTGGCGAAGATAATGACGGCGATGGCCGCAGTGAAGCCGACGGTGACGGGATAGGGGACATATTTGACGTAAGTGCCAAGCCGCAGGAAGCCCACGGCGATAAGAATCAATCCGGCTAATACGGTCGCTAATACAAGTCCGTCGAGGCCGTGCTTCTCGACGATCAGCGCCATCAAGACAATGAAAGCGCCAGCAGGGCCGCCGATCTGAAAGCGGCTGCCGCCTAGCGCCGAGATGAGAAATCCGCCGATGATGGCTGTGTAAAGTCCGCGCTCCGGACTGACGCCTGCGGCGATGGCGATCGCCATGGAGAGCGGCAGCGCCACGATAGCGACGGTCAGCCCCGCAATCGCGTCTGCCTTGAAATCCTTGAGGGTGTAGCCCTCGCGCAGAATCGTGACGAGTTTCGGGGTGAAAAGCTCGGCAAAGCTCGCCTCGCGCCGCTGCAAAATGGCCCGGTAAGAGCCTTCCATGCTTGTTTCCCTCACAGGCGACCGGCGAAAGCGCGATGCATATGGTCACGGGCCGTCGCCAGAGCCCGCGCCGGGTTTCGCTTCGCCTTGGTCCAAGAGGCTTGGATTTTCTGGAAAGCGTGCGAAATCCCCCTAGCGCACGGCAAACCTTCTCCACAATGCGCCCGAACAGCGCGGGGGAAGCTCCCGTATGGCACCTCCGCCATTTGTTGCGGGCCCGGGAGCACCCGTCTATATACGGGGCTTCAGCCAGATCGGAGTGTAGCGCAGCCTGGTAGCGCACCTGCTTCGGGAGCAGGGGGTCGGGAGTTCAAATCTCCCCACTCCGACCAGCCTTCGCTCTTCGAGCTCCCGCCTTCGCGAAGCCCGCTTCGGCGGGCGAAGCAGGGTCGGCTCGGCGAGCCGGAAAACGAGCCGAACGCAGCGAGATGAGCACGAAGCGCCAAGTCCCTGGCTTGGGGCCATATTTTGCCCAAAAAACAATGGGACAGTAAGGTTGCTGGAAGCGTGGCGCTGCCGATGTCGTTCCGCTCCGCTAAGATGACTCCCGCGCGTTCGACGAGAAGACCTAAACCTCATCAAAGGCCATGTCGGCGGAGCTTGCTTTCAATCGCAACCAGGATGTCGATTACGGCGTGGCGCAGGAGCTTGCGCCCGGTGTCCGGCGCATCGTCGCCAATAATCCGGGTCCCTACACGTTCCTCGGCACCAACAGCTATGTCGTTGGCAGCGGCGAGGTCGCGGTCATCGATCCAGGTCCAGCCGATGAGCGCCACCTCAAGGCGATCGCGGCCGCGATCAAGGGCGAGCGCCTCGCCTACATCCTCGTCACGCACAGCCATCGCGACCATTGCGCAGGCGCGCGCGGCCTTCAGGCGCTGGCCGGCGGCAAGGTCGCCTCGTTCGGCCCAACCGGAACGGAACGTGGCGCCGGAACGGCGGGTCTCACCTATGATTTTGTCGATCCCACCTTTGAGCCCGATCTGAGACTTGCCGACGGAGACATGATCAGAGGCCGCGGTTTCGCACTCGACGTCCTGCATATGCCCGGCCACGCGCCCGACCACCTTTGCTTTGCGCTAGTCGGCAAGCGCACGGTGTTCACCGGCGATCATGTGATGGGCTGGAACACCACGGTGGTGGCACCGCCCGAAGGCAATATGGCGCTGTTCATGGCTTCGCTCGAGCGGCTCATGCAGCGTCACGACAAGGTGTTCTTGCCGGCGCATGGCGGCCGCATCCAGACGCCGCAGCGTGTGGTCAAGGCCTATATCATGCACCGGAAATGGCGTGAGCAGACGATCCTCGCCTGCCTCGACGAAGGCATTAGCACCATCCCCGCCATCGTCGAGCGGCTTTATGGCGGGCTCGACGCCGCCCTGAAAGACGCAGCGGCACTGTCGGTGCTCGCGCATCTCGAATATCTCGCCGATCGTGAGCTGGTCGCGGCCGAGGGCGCTAGCGTGTCGCTCGACGCTTTTTACCGGCGCTCTTCTTGACCGGCTTCTTGGCCGCGTCCTTCTTCTCCGACGATTCGTCCTTTGGAGCCGCCTGTTCGAGCGCCGTCTTCTCGCCCTTCTCCAGCGCCGTCGCGATCTCCTCGAACAATGTCTCGATGCGTTTGGCGTTGGTGCCAAGGTCGTGCCAGCCGTAGCGCGACACCGAGCGCGCATCGATCACCGCATAGCTGTCGTCGCCTTTGACCTGGACCACGACGTCGTCGGTGAAGCCCATGATCAGGGTGCGGTCGGTCGCCTCGATGCGGCCGGGCTCGGTCTCCCCCGGCGCTTCACTCGACGCGATATTCCAGCCCAGGCGCTCGACCGCTTCATGCACCAGGCTGAACACTTCTGTTGCCGAGCGCTCGAGCGCCATGGGGGCGATGTCGGGGTAGCCCTCCTCCTGAATCGCAATGGCGGCGGCATCAGGGTTGCGAATCGGATTGGCGTCGGCGGGGCGCATGGCCGGCAGCACGTTGAACGCGAGCGGCTGGTCCGGGCTCGTCTGCACGTCGGTCAGTTGCGGCCGAGTGATCGCGTGCGCGGCGAAATAGGCGGGCGCTGCGAGGCCGAGGCAGGCAATGAAGATCGCCGCGAAGGCTTGGCCAGCGCCGGTCTGCCCCCCGATCCAGATGCGCACCAGAGAGGCTATGGCGATAAGGATGGCAAGCAAAAGGCCGGCAACGGACACGCCAATCAGGTTGATGGCAACCGGCGTGGCCAACGAGGCGAAGCGATGCAGCAGCACCGTCAGAATCAGCAGTTGCACGAAGAACAGCGCCATGCGCTTGGCCCAGGTGGCCTCGCGCGCCTCCTTGACGGAGTATCGCGCGGTCGCATAGCGCGCCATCGCATAGCTCACGATTAAGCCCTCGCTGCTCGACTTCCCTGTCGGGGGAATGTGCCATCCCCCTGCCAATTTCGCTAGACCTGCGACGTGGCAGCTTTGTGGTGTCGCTCGTTTTAAGGATAGAGGCGGGTCTTGCTCCAGGGATCGCGCAAGGAGGCGCGCCGGAAGACGATCCGGTCATGCAGGCGGAAGGCCCCGCTCTGCCAGAACTCGATCTCGAGCGGCATGAGCCGGTAGCCCTTCCAATAGGCAGGGCGCGGTACGTCGCCGTCGCCAAGCTCTTTGCTCAGCCGCTCCACCTCGGCTTCGAGCGCGGCGCGGCTCGAAAGCGGCCGCGACTGCTTCGAGGCGCGGGCGCCGATCTGGCTCTCGCGATGGCGCGTGGCGAAATAGGCGTCGGCCTCTGCCTCGGTCGCGGGCTCGACCGGTCCGCGCACGCGAACTTGCCGTCCGAGGCTCTTCCAGTAGAACAGCAGCGCCGCCTTCGGATTGGCGGCAAGCTCCTCCCCCTTGGCGCTTTCGCAATTCGTATAGAACACGAAGCCGCGCTCGTCTGCGCCCTTCAAGAGAATCATCCGCACATTGGGGAGGCCGTCGGCCCCGGTCGTGGCAAGCGCCATGGCCTCAGGATCGGCGGGCTCGGAAGCTTCCGCCTCTTTCATCCAGGCGCGGAACAAGGTGAGAGGTTCGACGGCCTCGGTGAAATCTGGCCCTTTGGCCATCGGTTTCGGTTCACCGCCCATGCTCAGGCGTCCTTAGCGGCATTGGCTTCTCTCGCGATCCCGGCGCGGAACTGGCATTTACGTTTTGCTCACCCTGATAGGGCACGATTGGCTCCGTTGATAGTGGGCGCGGGGGGATTTAAGTGATTCCCGCGTCGAGTTGGGGACGAATTGGTTATGCGTACGTTCCGTTGGAACGCTCCTATCATCATCGGGGCGGGCGCCCTCGCACTTTCGTTGTTCGCGCCCGCCCCTACTCCCGTCAAGGCCGGGGAAAGCGGAGCGGACAAACTTGCGGCCTCTCAAGAGCGACAGCCCAGTCTTGAGGACCTCAAGGCGCGCCTCGACCGCAGCGACCGGCTGGCGGCGATGCAAGCGCTCGAGGTTGCGCTATCGGAACTCGGCGACGGGATGACGCTGGTTTGGCAGCGGCCGGAGCGGGCGCTTTCCGGCCGGATCAAGCCGGTGTCCGCTTTCCGCGACGATCGCGGCCGCGTGTGCCGCCACGTTCTCTACGCGCTCGCGCTTGGGGCCTATCGGCGGCAGATCGAAGGCGTTGCTTGCCGGGAATCCGACGGCTCGTGGTCTCTTTCCGGATGAGGAGGATGCGACATGGCTAAGGATGCCCGAGGGAAGTCCGCTTCAAAAGGATCGTCGCGCCGCAAGAAGAGCGAGGTCGCGACGCAAGTTGCGGGCGAACGCTACACCCCGCTTCTTACGCGCGAGGCCTTTACCTTCTCTCGCATGAAAATCGACCGCGGCGGCCCGCACACCTACACGGCTATCTGCTTCCCTGGCTGGATCAGAGTCTAGCCCCGCGCGGATTGGCCTCAATTGCCGTCCCGCCGATAAGCCTTCCGGCCAGAGGGCCCCGGCTCTATAAAGCCCGGGCATCGCTTATCCGGAGGGTCGATGGCTGACAGCGGCAAGTTGATGGCGGGCAAGCGCGGCGTCGTGTTGGGCGTCGCCAATAACCGGTCGATCGCCTGGGGCATTACCAAGGCGGTCACCGATCAAGGCGCCGAGGTGGCGCTGACCTATCAGGGCGAGGCGATAAAAAAGCGCGTCGAGCCGCTTGCGCAGGAAGTCGGCTCCAAGCTCGTGCTGCCTTGCGATGTGACCGACGACGCAACGGTCGAAGGCGTATTCAAGTCGCTAAAGGACGCCTGGGGTACAATCGACTTCCTGGTCCATGCCGTCGCCTTCTCCGACAAGGAGGAGCTCGACGGCCGCTATGTCGACACCAGCAAGGACAATTTCGTTCAGACCTTGCTCATCTCCTGCTATTCCTTCACGGCGCTCGCCAAGAAGGCCGAAGCGTTGATGCCGAAAGGTGGCTCGCTGCTCACCCTCACCTATTATGGCGCCGAGAAGGTCATGCCGCATTACAACGTCATGGGCGTGGCGAAGGCCGCGCTCGAAGCCTCCGTGCGCTATCTCGCCGCCGATCTTGGCAAGGGGGGCATCCGCGTCAACGCCATCTCCGCGGGCCCGATCAAGACGCTCGCCGCCTCGGGCATCGCCGACTTCCGCTATATCCTCAAATGGAACGAGTACAACGCGCCGCTCAGGCGCACCGTCTCCATCGAGGATGTCGGCGCCGGTGCGCTTTATCTTCTGTCGGACCTCGGGCGCGGGGTGACCGGCGAGATCCTCCATATCGACGCAGGCTATCACGTGGTCGGCATGAAGGCCGAGGATGCCCCCGACATCTCCGTGGTGTAGGGTCTCGCAACGTCGGGCGCCTGCTAGGGCGCGTCGGGCGCAGCAGGTGCCTGCGTTTGACCACTGTCTGGAGAGGTCGCTTCGTGGACTTCACGCCGCACTTCTTCACCCACGTCTTTCACCGAGGCGCCGACCTTCTCGCCGATAAATCCCCAATTGGCGATGTCCCGGCTGCCGGGCTCGTCGCCGACATGATCGATGACGAATACGACAAGGATGGTGAGAAGAATCCCCGTCAGCACGCCCGATAGGTAAGGCACGATTCGCGATCCTCTGTGAAACGTTGGGCCGGGCTCAGGTCTACAGCGAGTCGCGATGGTAGCCGCCGAGTCCTCCGGCCACCGCGCCGATGAAGGCGCCTACCAGTAGCGAGATAGCGGTGACGATGGAGAAGTTGGCGGCGGCTTCGCGCGCCTTCTGGGTGAGCGCTACTGCAGTGTCGGCCGGCGGAAGGCCGTCGCTCACGGCCACAGCGGCGGCGCCGCTCCCCAGCGTGCCAAGGGTGAATAGCGCGGCAACGATTACCGTGGCCAGCGCCCACGCGAGCAGGCCATGCGCGGTGTCACGAAAAAGCACCTCGTCGGTGCGCGGTCCGACCCATTTGGCGCGCAGCCGGCCGGCGAGATAGCCGCCGAAGCCAGCCGATAGCCACTGCATAACAATAAGCCAGATCGCCGCGCCGATCGCGAAACTCTCCGGCGCCCGATTGGCAAAAGACCACGGCTCAACGGTGGATAAGCCGAAGCCCGATCCGGCCGTGAACAGGATGATGGAGACGCCGATCGCGCCGAGCGCGCCACCGATGATCGCGCCCCAATCGGTGGCGGCGCCAGCGGCAGGTGATACGCCGACGACGACTTCTTCGACTTCCTCAACTGCGACGGCCGGGTTAAGCGCCATGGTTTCCTCCAATTCCGTTCGCCGGGCGTAACTAAAACGTGTGCAACCGGGAACGAAATTGGGGCGGGATTGTTCCCTTGGACACTTCACGTTCAAGGAGACCCATTCATGGCAGGCATTCTTTTGTGGTTGATGGGAGTACCGCTCGTCGTGATTATTCTTCTGTACCTGATCTTCTAGCCCACCACGTCACTTGAGCTGCGATGGGCCGAAGATGTCCCTATTTCCGGCACCACACCGCGGGTCGCTTGACCTTCCGCGACGTAAAAAAGTAAATCCCGCTGCTCAGACCGCCTCTACAATCGTCGCACCTCGTCCACTTTAGGGGCGTTTCTCGAGGCGTTCGTGAGGCGGGACGGGGCGCGGCGCCCGCGGGTCTGGTTCGCAACCGGGCACTCGGGCCGCATTGGGGCTCCCCCCGGGGCCACTACGAGCCCCCGCTAGGAGCTAGCTGACGACTTGGCCTGTCGCACTCCGTACCCGGGTGCGATGCAAGGCCAATCGAAAGCGGGGCCCGATGCCGAACAAAGACGCCGCAAATGAGCATGCGCTACCGCTTCGCTGCTTTAGCGCATGTGGCGCGCTGGAAGGCGCCCGCCGTGTCCAGCAATGGACGCGGACACCATACTGGACTGCGCCCTTCGGCGCGCCGCCCCCTCATGTCCCGAGGGGAGAAAGGAGATAGCCCCGGATGCTTAAGCGCATCGCGGAAACGAATGCGCATGCGTGTGTCGCCGGTAATGACAAAGTAGGAACATGCGCGCATAACAAGGCCCATGTCGCATAACAGTTTCGGCCACCTGTTCCGCATCACCACCTGGGGCGAGAGCCACGGGCCGGCGATCGGCTGCGTGGTGGACGGCTGCCCGCCCGGCATTCCCATCACCGAGGCGGAGATCCAGGCCTATCTCGACAAGCGCCGGCCGGGCCAGTCGCGCTACACCACCCAGCGGAAGGAGCCGGACCAGGTGCGCATCCTTTCCGGCGTGTTCACCGATGAGACCGGCGCGCAGGTGACGACCGGCACGCCGATCGCGCTCGAGATCGAGAATGTCGTTGCGCGCTCGAAGGATTACGGCGAGATCAAAGACAAGTTCCGCCCGGGTCACGCCGACTATACCTATCTGATGAAATACGGCTTGCGCGATTGGCGCGGCTCTGGCCGGGCAAGCGCGCGCGAGACGGCCATGCGGGTCGCCGCAGGCGCTATTGCGCGCAAAGTCGTGCCGGGCCTGCGCGTGCGCGGCGCGCTGGTGCAGATCGGCCCTTACGAGATCGACCGCCGCAATTGGGATTGGAACGAGATCGACAACAACCCCTTCTTCTGCCCGGACGTGAAGACGGCACGGGTGTGGGGCGAATTCCTCGACCAGGTGCGCAAGAAGGGCTCTTCGGCTGGCGCGGTGATCGAGGTGGTGGCCGAGGGCGTGCCGCCCGGGCTCGGCGCGCCGGTCTACGGCAAGCTCGACCAGGACATCGCCTCAGCAATGATGAGCATCAACGCGGTGAAGGGCGTGGAGATCGGCGCAGGCTTCGGGGCTGCGGCGCTCTCCGGCGAGGAGAATGCCGACGAGATGCGCATGGGCGCGGATGGAAAGCCAGAGTTCCTGAGCAATAATGCCGGCGGAATCCTCGGCGGAATTTCCACCGGACAGCCCATCATTGCGCGCTTCGCGGTGAAGCCCACCTCGTCGATCCTGACGCCGCGCCATACCGTCGATACGCAAGGGCATGACACCGAGATTTCGACCAAGGGCCGCCACGATCCCTGTGTCGGAATCAGGGCCGTGCCGATCGGCGAGGCGATGATGGCCCTTGTGCTCGCCGACCATTACCTCCGCCACCGCGCCCAAACCGGCAAGGGCTGATGGCGTTTCGCAGCATTGTCGTCCTTACCGGGGCCGGCCTGTCCGCCGAGAGCGGGCTTGGCACGTTCCGCGACAAAGGCGGGCTGTGGTCGCAATTCCCCCTGGAGGAAGTGGCGACGCCGGAGGGCTTTGCCCGTAACCCCGCGCGGGTGCACGATTTCTACAATCTCCGCCGCAGGCGGCACAAAGACGCAAAGCCGAATGCGGCACACGCGGCGCTGGCACGGCTCGAGCGCGAGCATGGCGGCGTGCTGACCGTCACGCAGAATATCGACGCGCTGCACGAGGCGGCCGGGACCACGAACCTCATCCATATGCATGGCGAGCTGACCCGTGCGCTCTGCGGCGCGTGCCGGGCAAGCGTTTCCTGGACCGGGGACCTTTCCACCGAGACGGCGTGCTTGGCTTGCGGCAAAGCTGGCGCAATGCGGCCCGACGTCGTCTGGTTCGGCGAAAAGCCGCGCGAGATGGACCGGATCTACGAGGCGCTTGTGGCGTGCGACCTGTTCGTCTCGGTCGGCACGAGCGGGAGCGTTTATCCGGCGGCAGGCTTCGTTGCGGAGGCGCGCGCGGCCGGCGCGCATACGGTCGAGCTTAATCTTGAGCCGTCGGAGGGCGCCTCCCTCTTCGCCGAGGCCCATTACGGCCCCGCCACCGAGATCGTGCCCGCATTCGTGGACCGGCTCGTCAGGGAGAAGGTTTGAGCTTAAGAGTCCTCATGGACGGCGCCGACCAAGAATTCCTCGTTGCCGCTTCCGCCAAGCAAGGGCGAAGGGATCACGCCAACCACGCTCCAGCCAGGTTGATCTTCGAGGAATTTCCGGACCTTGGCGACCGCGTTGCGGCGCGCCGCCGCGTCGCGCACGATGCCGCCTTTGCCGACGCCCTCGCGGCCCACCTCGAATTGCGGCTTGATCAGAGCCACGAGCCAGGCGCCGGGCGCGGCAAGCTTGAGTGCGGCGGGAAGCGCCAAAGTGAGGCTGATGAAGCTCACATCGGCCACAATGGCCGTCACCTCCTCGTCAATCGCCGCCCGGTCCAGCGCCCGTGCGTCGGTGCTCTCCAGCGCCACGACCTTGGGGTTAGCCCTGAGCTTGGCGTGGAGTTGGCCGCTGCCGACATCGACGGCATAGACCTTGGCCGCCCCCTTAGTGATGAGGAGATCGCTGAAGCCCCCGGTCGAGGCGCCGAGATCGAGCGCCACCCTCCCCTTAGGGTCGAAGCCGAAGGCGTCGAGCGCCGCGGCCAGCTTGAGCCCGCCGCGGGAGACGTAAGGGGATGCATCGGGGCTCACCGCCAGCGCCTCGCCGGGCGAAACCAGGGTGCCGGGCTTGAGCGCGGGCTTGCCCGACACTTTGACGCAGCCCCGGCGGATCAGGTCGGCCGCGCGGGAGCGTGTCTCCGCCAACCCACTTTCCACCAATAATCGATCGAGGCGCGTTTTTTTGTAGATGGACACCGAAGCTTCTCATATGCTTCCGCCCGCGTTGGGGATTCTCGCGCGCGGTTGTCATGCCGGGAGCGGCCGGGCACCGCTCATCATACTGCGTCAGCGCCCCGCTCGGCGCGCCACGCGGAGGTCTCGTGAGCCAGGATCACTGTACGGCTTACCTTACCGACAAATGTGAAGTCCAAAATCGTGATGTGACCGGCGGCAAGGCCGTCTACGCCCGGGACGCTATCGAGCCGGGCGAGCTTATTGCCGTCTGGAGCGGGCGTATCGTCTCCACCGAGGAGCTCGACGAGCTGCCGGCGGAGATCAGGCGCCACACAGTGCAGGTCGAGGAAGGTCTCTATCTCGCCTCATACAGACCCGACGAAGGCCCGGACTTCATCAATCATTCCTGCGAGCCGAATGCCGGGCTCGAGGGCCAGATCGCTATCGTCGCGCTTACCCGTATCCAGCCGGGCGAGGAGGTCACCATCGACTACGCCATGTGCGACGGCTCTCCCTATGACGAGTTCGATTGCGAATGCGGCTCGCCGATGTGCCGCGGGCGTGTGACCGGCGAGGACTGGCGCATTCCCATTCTTTGGGAGCGCTACGCCGGCCATTTCTCTCCCTATCTGGAGCGCCGCATCAAAGCGCTCAAGCGGCGGCGGCTGAGACGCAAGCGTCTCATCGTCGCGGCCGGCAACGAAGCAAGGAGGACCACGGCATGAGCACGCCCGATCCAGACCCACTTCAAGAGGAACCAATATGCTGATGGTCAGCACTTATCTTGCGCCGAGCTCAATCGAAGGGCTCGGCGTTTTTGCAAACGAGTTCATCGAACGCGGCCGGCTGATGTGGAGCCTCAATCCGAAATTCGACATCTTCATCTACCCTGAGGAGATCGAGAGTTATCCAGCGCATATGCGGGATTTCATCGCCCGCTACGCCTATCCGCATCTGGAGCTGCCGGGTGTCGTGATCCTCGATAGCGACAACGGCAAGTTCATGAACCACAGCCTCGCGCCCAACACCGACTTTCGCATTTTCGACAAGGGCTATGCGCTGACCGACATCGCGCCGGGCGAGGAACTCACCTGCAACTATCACGAATTCGATCCAAGCTTTGTCGGTTTCTTCCCAACCGTGCAGGCTGGCGTGGTGCAAGCTGCGGAGCTGCATGCCGGACGATAGGCGCCCTCACCTAATCATCGGGTAAGGTAACTGCGGCGAAGCGCGCCGCGGCGGCTTCGGCATTTGCTCGGGACTGCGACCTCGATTAAACAGGTCCCGCCACGTCCAGCCTGCCGCGAGACCGGCTGCAATCCCTCACGAAAGCATTCCCCAATGATGATCCCCAACGAAGCGCGTTCTCTCCTCGCAGCCTGCCTTCTTCTTGCGGCGCCCGGCGATTCTGTGCGAGCCGAGGAAAACTTCATTTGGACCGAAAAAGCGAGCGAAGGAATGATCTCGCTAAGCTATGGCCCGCTCGATACCGGCCAGCAGCCGGTCTTTCTCTTGTCCTGCTTCAACGAGATGGGCGTCGCCGCGTTGGATATTTTCGGCGCGATCCAGGGGGCAAGGCCGGGCGAGAAGCTGACCATCGAGTTTTCGGCCGGAAGTTCGCTTGCGCTCGAGGGCGAGGCCGCGCTCGACGAGGAGACCGGGGCCATGTACGCCGAAGCGAGCGGCATCGAGGTCAAGCCGCTGCTTGCCGTGCTTGAGGCGCCCGGCCCGGTCGAGATCACAATGGCGGCAACGAAGCTCACGCTCTCCGACAAGGGCCGCGCCGACGCGGTGGAGAAATTCGGCAAAGACTGCGAGCTGGATTGATCAGGCTAGGCGGGCCGAGCCGGCCGCATCGCGCTCCTTGCCGAGCGCGGCGAACACGGCGGAGACAATGCCGGCTGCATCGAGGCCGGCTTCGGCATACATGGCGGCAGGCTTATTCTGTTCGATGAAGCGGTCGGGCAGATGCAAGGTCCGCACTTTGAGCCCGCGGTCGAGCAGACCGTCGCGGGCGAGCGCCTCCAGTACCGAAGCGCCGAAGCCGCCGCTTGCGCCTTCCTCGACGGTAATCAGGACCTCATGGTTCAGCGCAAGCCGGCGCAGCAAATCTATGTCCAAGGGCTTGGCAAAGCGCGCATCGGCGACGGTCGCAGACAGGCCGAAGCCGGCGAGTTGATCGGCCGCGGCCAGGCATTCCGGCAGCCGCGCCCCGAAGGAGAACAAGGCCACGGCCGACCCTTCGCGCAGGACACGGCCCTTGCCGATCTCAAGCGGTTCCCCGCGTTCCGGCAAGGCGACGCCGGTCCCCTCCCCGCGCGGATAGCGGAAGGCAGAAGGGCCATCGTCGATTGCGGCCGCGGTCGCTACCATATGCATCAGCTCCGCCTCGTCGGCCGCCGCCATCACCACCATGCCGGGAAGGCAGGAGAGATAGGCCACGTCGAAAGATCCGGCGTGAGTGGGGCCGTCGGCGCCGACCAGTCCCGCCCGGTCGATGGCGAAGCGCACCGGCAGCTTCTGAATCGCCACATCGTGCACGACCTGGTCGTAGGCGCGCTGGAGGAAGGTCGAATAGATCGCGGCGAAGGGCTTATAGCCCTCGACAGCGAGCCCCGCGGCAAAGGTGACCGCATGCTGCTCGGCGATGCCGACATCGAAGCATCGCTCGGGGAAGACTTCGGCGAAGCGGTCGAGCCCGGTGCCTGACGGCATGGCTGCGGTGATGGCGACGATCTTGGGATCGGCGCGCGCCTCCTCGATCAGAGCTTGGGCGAAGACCTTGGTGTAGCTCGGCGGGGTTCCCGTGGCCTGCGGCTCTTGCGCGCCGGTCACGACGTTGAATTTGCCGACGCCGTGAAACTTGTCGGCGGACACCTCGGCGGGCGGATAGCCTTTGCCCTTCTTCGTGACGACATGGACAAGAACCGGTCCGTTCTTCATCTCCCGCACGTTGCGCAGCACCGGCAAGAGATGATCGAAATTGTGCCCGTCGATCGGACCGACATAATAGAAGCCAAGCTCCTCGAAGAGCGTGCCGCCGGTCCAGAAGCCGCGGGTGAATTCTTCCGCCCGGGCGGCGCGCTTCTGCCACTTCTTGGGCAACAGCTTCTCGGCAGTGCGTTTGAGGAAGCGGCGGAAGCGGCGATAGGTGCCGGAGGAGACGAGCCGCGCGAGATAGGCGCTCATAGCTCCGACCGGCGGGGCGATCGACATGTCGTTGTCATTGAGGATCACGATCAGCCGCGAGTCCATCGCGCCAGCATTGTTCATCGCCTCGTAAGCCATGCCAGCGCTCATCGCGCCGTCGCCGATCACGGCGATGACGTTATGCGTCTTGCCGTCGAGATTGCGCGCCACCGCCATGCCGAGCCCGGCCGAGATCGAGGTCGAGGAGTGGCCAGCGCCGAATGTGTCGTATTCGCTCTCAGTGCGCTTGCAGAAGCCTGACAGCCCGCCAGCTTGGCGCAAAGTGCGGATGCGGTCCCTGCGGCCGGTCAGGATCTTATGCGGATAGGATTGATGGCCGACGTCCCAGATGAGCTTGTCGTTCGGCGTATCGAACA
>Ga0073934_10008197_pt1 | contig 14080 bp, 11 predicted proteins | sample LarsenN4metaG_FD_76834 | JGI IMG/M metagenome (GOLD analysis project Ga0073934, IMG submission 76834) | Hot spring sediment bacterial and archeal communities from British Columbia, Canada, to study Microbial Dark Matter (Phase II) - Larsen... ...
GTGCGCGACGGCATTCTGGTGCAAAGGCCCGTCGAAATCGGACTGATCAGCGCAACGCGCACCGAGATCAAGAGCGGCCTCGAAGACGGCCGCGAAGTGGTGCTCCCCGGCCCGCAGCCGCTCGCCGAGGGCGTGCGGGTGCGCACATCCGAGCCGGGAGCGTGAGCGACCGAGCCAGCAAAAGTGAGCCACCTAATGCCTGACACCGCCCCTCCCGACCGTCGCGACTCGTCCATCCTCCTCTGGTTACGCAATCTTCGCGAAGCCTTCGTCTTCGCCTTCAACGCCCTGCGCGTCAATAAAGTTCGAACCGGCTTGACGACGCTCGGCATGGTAATTGGCACGAGTTCAGTGATCCTAGTCTCGACCATCGCTCTCACCAGCCGCGACTATGTGCTCGGGCAGATCGAAGGGGTCGGCTCGAACATGATCTACACTGTGAACGAAAGCAGCCCCACGGTGACCGGCGCGACTTCGATCTCCGATGCGCTCACGCTCGCCGACGTCGAGGCGATCCGCGCCGCCGTTCCCAATCTCACCGCCGTCTCCGCCATCGTTCTCGGGCGCGACCGCGTCGTGCTGGAAAGCCAGTACCGCGAGGTCACCATCATCGGCGTCAACTCGGGCTTCCGGATCATCCGCAACCTGCGAGTGCTGCGCGGACGTTTCTTTGACGAAGACGATGACCGCCTGCGTAATCGCGTCTGCCTGATTACCCCGGCCCTGTTCCGCGTGCTCTATCCGGACGGTTGGATGGAAGGCAGGAAAATCAAAGTCCGCGACCTCGAATTCACCATCATCGGAGTCTTCGAGGAAGGCGCCGAGACATTTGGACAGTCGGAGATCACGCGAGAGACGGTCATGATGCCGATCTCTGTAATGACGATCCTGACCGGAACTGACGCCGTGGACCAGATTTACGCTTCGGCGGACCGGCCGTCCAATGTTCCAGCCGCGACGGAGGCGATCCTCGAAGTGGTGCGCTCCCGGCATCGCGCCGGAGCCGTCTACCGCGCCGAGAACCTCACGCAGATTCTCGCCGCCGCCGGAAACATCGCTATGGCTCTCACGGTTGTTCTGCTGCTGATCTCGGCCATCGCGCTGGTGATCAGCGGCATAGGTATCATGAACATCATGCTGGTCACGGTCACCGAGCGGACGCGCGAGATCGGCCTGCGCATGGCGCTCGGCGCAGGGCGCCGCGCCGTCCGCACGCAATTCCTAATGGAAGCCTCGATCATCAGCGTTTTCGGCGGCGCGCTCGGTATCCTCGTCGGCGTCGGCATTCCTTGGACCGCCCAGCAATTCGTCGAAGGAATGCGCATCCCGATTCCCACCATCGCCATCGTTATCGCCTTTCTGGTCTCCTTCCTGGTCGGCGTCGTGTTCGGCCTGATCCCAGCCGAGCGGGCCGCTAAACTCAATCCCACGGAAGCCTTGCGCTATGAATAAAACTAACCTGTTCGGTCGCGATCCCAGTCGTGGTGTATCCGCGTCCCAAGATGTGTCATCCCGAGGAGTAAACGATACGAAACGCCGTATTGATGGCGTTTCAAATGTCGTCGCCCGACGAGGGACCTGCACTTGCATTGCGGTGGCTGTGTGTCTGCTCGCCGGGTCCGCTTTCGGCCAGCAAACCACCCCCCGCCGCCTCACACTCTTGGAGGCCGTCTCACTTGCCTTGCAGAATAATCCCGAGGTGCGTCTCGCCGAAATCACCGTGTCTCGCGTCGAAGCCGAGCGCCGGGAAATCGCGACGCAGTTCCGGCCGCAGGTGTTCGCCGGCACGGGTCTGGCGGCGACCTACGGCTTCCCGCTCAGCATCGAGGGCTCCGCGCCGTCCATTTTTCAGGTAGCAGCGAACCAGGCTCTTTTCAACCTGAGCCTGCGCAATTCCGAGCGCCAGGCCGGCCAAATGCGCGAAGCCGCAGGTCAAGACCTGGAAGGGAAGCGCGACGAGATCGTTGCCGCGACGGTTCTCGCCTATCTCGACCTCGACCGCGCGCGACGTTCACTCGAAACGGTGCGCGGCAGCGCGCAGAACTTTCTCGTCGCCGAGCAGATCATCGAAGAGCGCGTCCGCGGCGGCCTGGAACTTCCCATCGAAACCACCCGCGCACGCTTGAGCACGGCACGCTCCAATGCCGAGCAGGTCATGCTCGAAAGCGAGATCGCCTTACTTGAAGGCCGCCTGCGCGGTTTGGCTGGTATCCCGCAGTCTCAAGCGATTCTCACCGCCCCCGCTGAAATCCCGCTGGCTGCGCCGGACGATACGCTGGACCGACTGGTCTCGCTTGCCCTCGAACGCAACCCGGGACTGCGCGCCCTTGCGGAGGAAGTTCGCGCGCGGGAATTCGGCGTCAAAAGCGAGGAAGCCACGCGCTGGCCCCGCCTCAATCTTGTCGGCCAGTACGGCCTCTTCAGCAGGCACAACAACTTCGAGGACTTCTTCCAGCGCTTCGCCCGCCACAACGCGACGCTCGGCGTGTCCATTCAGATTCCGGTCTATGAGCGCGAGCGGCGCGCCGCGCGCATGTCCAAGGTTGAGGCGGAGTTGGCCGAGGCCCGCTACCGCCTAGAGACCACTGAGTCTGTCGTGGCGCAGCAGGTGCGGCAGTTCTGGGCCAATGCGCAGCAGCAGTCCGCTGCCCGCGAAGTGGCGCGCCTAGAGCTTGAACTCGCCCGCCGCTCGGTCGAAGTCGCCCTGGCTCAATTCGAGGAGGGCCGCGCCAACCGCCTCGCCGTCGAACAGGCGCGCATCGAGGAAGCCGTGCGCTGGGTGAACCTGTACCAAGCTGAATACCGCGCCGAGGCCGCGCGCGTTGAATTGCTGCGCATAACCGGAGAGATTCGAAACGTTTTTAGGTAATATCTTCCCGATATATCTTCCTCGCTCGTCGATATATCGGGCAGCCGGCTGTCCCTGAGAGGAGGACCCGACGATGCAATTAACGGCACTGATGGTGCTGATCACGCTGGCCGCGATCGTCCTGTGGGTGATCGTCCGATACAACGCCCTGATCCGCCTTCGCAATCAGGTAGAGAACGGATGGAAGCAGATCGACGTGCAGCTTAAGCGCCGCCACGACCTGATCCCGAACCTCGTGAACACGGTCAAGGGGATCATGGAGTTCGAGCAGGACACGCTTCAGAAGGTGGTCGAAGCTCGCTCGGCGGCCATGGGCGCTCGCGGTGTCGGCGACGCCGCCGCCAAGGAAAGCGCCCTCTCCGACGCGCTCTCGAAGTTCTTCGTTGTCGTCGAGCAGTACCCGCAGCTCCGCTCCAGCGAGAACGTCCGCCAGCTCCAGGAAGAGCTCACCTCGACCGAGAACAAGATCGCTTTTTCTCGCCAGTTCTATAACGACATCGCGACCGAGTTCAATACGGCGCAACAGGTGTTCCCCTCGAACATGATCGCCTCCGCGCTCGGCTTTAAGACTGCGGAGCTGTTCGAGATCACGGTCGCCGCCGAACGTGAAGTGCCGGCGGTGAATCTGTCGCTGAAGAAGTGACGGAAGTGACAAGGGACGAGTGACGAGTGACAAGCAAAAGGTCGTATTTAGGGGGCAAAATGCAGAAGGCAAACCTCGGAGGTCTAAAGGACCCGGATTCTCGGCCCGCTCACTCCCGTGATAAAGCTGGCCCGTGCCCTAAATGCGGCTCTCCTACGAAGGTAAGAAGAGCGAAGAAAACGGGCGAGTTGTACTTCGGGTGCGTCAACTATCCAGACTGCAATTTCAACGGAGCCCGAAGCTATTAGCTTTCTTTGCTCGTCACTGGCCACTCGTCACTCGTCACTGTTTCCCTATGACTCTCGCCGCCCAGCAGCGCTCGAACCGCATCAAGACCTTTGTGGTGATCGCGACGTTTGTCGTCCTGATCGGCATCCTCGGCTTCGGCTTGGATTACTACTATCTCGGCTACGACCCCTGGACTCCTGCTAATCCGAGCGACTTCATCCCCCGGCCCCCGCGTCCGTACGTGAGCATTGGCTTTCTCGCTCTGGCGCTCTATTGGTCCCTGTGGTCGCTCTACGGAGGCGACCAGGCCGTGCTTGACTCGGCCATGTCCATGCGTGTCTACCCGGGAACGTGGCACCCGCAGAGGAAAGATCTGCTGCAGGTTGTGGAGGAGATGAGCGCCGTCGCGAATCTCCCGATGCCCCGCGTCTACGTCGTTTTCGACCCCGACCCGAACGCCTTCGCCACGGGTCGCGATCCGGCCCACGCCTCGATCGCAGTGACGCAGGGCCTGCTCGACCGGCTCTCTCGCGAGGAACTGCAGGCCGTGATCGGCCACGAGCTGAGCCACATCCGCAGCTACGACGTCCGTCTGATGACGTGCATCGCCGCATTGGTTGGCGCCGCGGTTCTCCTGAGCGACTGGGTGCAGCGCAGCCTCAGCGGCGGAATGGGCGTTGTTGCGGAAATGCACCAGAGCTATCTCTCCCGCGGCTGGAAAGGACTCACGCGCTTTCCGTTGCTGCTGCTCTGGGTTGGAACCGCTTTCCTGGCTCCGATCATCGCGCAGATTCTCGCGATGGCGGTATCGCGCGAGCGCGAATATCTGGCCGACGCGGGCAGCGCCGAGTTGACCCGCCATCCGGAGGCGCTCGCCTCGGCACTCAAGAAGATCGAGATGGAGTTCGCGCCCACGCGATCTATGAAGCGCGGCACGGCGCATCTCTGCATTGCCGACCCCATCGGCCGCAGAGTCGGCTCCCAGGAAGGCTTCTGGGCCGATCTTCTCGCAACGCATCCCCCTATGGCCAGCCGCATCAGCCGCCTCATGCGTATGCCGCGCGAGAATCCGGGCATGCCCCATGAGGTCATGACCGGCGGGTCCGCCCGCGTCTCCTCCGAAGGCTAGCGATGATGCTCGGTCGTGAAAGTCAACCTTCTCCGCGATGAATATTTACGAACAACAGGCCGCCAATCGCAGGACCACCAAACTGGTGATCGCCCTCTTCATCCTGTTCTATATTTTTCTCGGGCTGGGATTCGATTTCTTCTATTTGGGCTACGGCGGCTTCCTGCAGCCGGCGGGCGCTGATGTGCCCGACGAGGCAAGCCCGCTGCCGTTCGGATCCATTCTGGCTCTCGTGGTGGCGTCTGGTCAGGCGTGGTGGGGAATGCGATTCGGCGACCGCGCCGTGCTTGCCTCAGTCGGCGCCCGCCCGGTTTCTTCTTCGACCACGGACCTTCAGGAAAGGCAATTGTTCAACATCGTGGACGAGATGCGCATCGCTTCCGGCCTGCCGTTTCCAAAGGTCTACATCATTCCGGACGCGGACCCGAACGCCTTCGCGACGGGCATGGACCCGAAGCGCGCCTCGATTGCGGTAACCAAGGGTCTGCTTGAGAAACTCAACCGCGAGGAACTGCAGGGCGTCGTCGCGCATGAGATGAGCCACGTCCGCAACCTCGACATTCAGGTGATGACCACGATTGCGGCGCTCGCCGGCGGAGTCGTGCTCTTGAGCGACTGGGCCATGCGAGCCATGCGTTACGGCGGTTCTGGCAGCAGCGGCGGCAAGCGGTCCAAGGACGGCGGCGGCCTCGGCGCGGTATTCCTGGTGATCTGGATCATTACCGTTGTTCTCGCGCCGATCCTGGCGCAGCTTCTCGCCATGGCTGTCTCCCGCCAGCGTGAGTATCTCGCCGACGCCACCGGAGCCGAGCTGACCCGCAACCCCGCGGGTCTCGCCTCCGCGCTCAAGAAAATCGAGTTGGCGGTCGCGCCTACAAAAGCGATCAAGCGCGGTACCGCGCACTTGTGCATCGCCGACCCGCTGGGGAGAAGGATGGATCTTCGGGAGGATTTTTGGGGCGATTTGTTCGCGACCCACCCGCCCATGCACCTCCGTATCAGCAAGCTCAACCAGATGGCCTACCAGGGCGACCCGGCCCCACAACCCGAGCACCGTACGCTCGGGTAGCCGCGGCACGGCTTTCTGTACCTGGGCTTGCTCTTTAATCAGAGCCGCGCGCGTCAGCAAGCGGGGTTCAATCCGAGCCGTGACGTAAGGGAGCGAATAACTCACTGCCTCTGGGACACTTCAAAATCCGTAGCCACCCTCCTGGATCGCTCTCCGCGGTTATCATAGTTCTAAGCGGAGATCGCTTGGAGAGCATCGCCATGACCCGTCGCCATGCCGCTTTTCCACTGCTTGCCGCACAGTTCCTCCTCGCCTTCTCTCTCCTCGCTCACTTGGGATCCGCACAAGTCGCTCGCATCGAAATCCACGCCATCGAGACCGTCACGCTCACAGATCGGCAGTTCCTCACGGGGGAAAAGAACGGTACGCCGATCACGATCGGCGGCGAGCTGCGCCTGCCTCCTTCAAGAGGGCGTCTTCCCGCGGTGGTTCTGGTTCACGGCTCGGGTGGGGTTGGAGCCAACGTGGACCGCTGGGCGCAGGAGTTCAACAGCATCGGGGTGGCTGCGTTCATATTGGACTCGTTCACCGGCCGCGGAATCGCGGAAACGATCTCCGACCAGGAGCGCGTCGGGCATCTCGCCATGATTGCCGACTCGTATCGCGCCCTAGGCCTCCTCTCGAAGCACCCTCGCATTGATCCGGCGCGCATCGCTCTGATGGGGTTCTCGAAGGGAGGCGGCGTGGCTCTCGGCGCCGCGCTCAAGCGCTTTCAGCGCATGCACGGCCCTGCGGGAGTCGAGTTCGCGGCCTATGTTCCGTTCTACGCCCCCTGCTTCATCTCGTATATCGATGAGCTGGAGGTGAGCGACCGCCCGATCCGCCTGTTCCACGGAAGCGCCGACGACTGGGTTCCCGTCGCGCCCTGCCGCGAGTACGTTGGACGGCTCCGCGCCGCAGGCAAGGACGCTCAACTGACGGAGTACTCCGGGGTGCGCCATTCTTTTGATTACGCCGGCGCTCCAGGTGTCCTCCAATTTCCCGACGCCCAGAACCCCAGCCGCTGCCGTCTTGAAGAGCGGCCGGGGGGCGAAGTCATCAACCGCGAGAGCGGCCGCGCCTTTACTTTAAACGATCCCTGCATCACGCGCGGCGCCTCGGTTGGCTACGACGCCGAAGCCCACGACGATGCTACGCAGGCGGTGAAGGGTTTCTTGACTTCGCTGTGGGCTCTTAATCCGGCGCGCTGATTACCACGGGAACCATCCCAATTAACTGAATCTTAGGTCCGCTCAATCAAAAATGGGTGACAGCCCCGCCCGCCTGTGCTACGATGACTCTCCTTGGGCAATACTATGAAAACACTACTGTTAAATCCCCCTTCTTTTGAAGGATTTGACGGGGGGGCCAGTTCCCGCTGGCCCGCTACCCGCGAGATTACTTCTTTCTGGTATCCGGTCTGGCTGGCCTACCCGGCGGGCCTGATTCCGAACAGCAAGCTCGTGGACGCGCCTCCGCACGGCGTCACCGTCGAGCAGACGCTCCAGATGGCGAAGGAGTACGACTTCTGCGTGCTCTTCACGAGCACGGCGGGCTTCGCCTCCGACGTTCGGTTGACCGAGATGATGAAGGACCAGAACCCGAATCTCAAGGTGGCCTTCGTCGGTCCGCACGTCACGGCGCGGCCCGAACAGAGCCTGCTCGCCTCGACTGCGATCGACTTCGTTGCCCGCAAAGAATTCGACTACTCGGTGCGCGACTTCGCCGCCGGAAAGCCACTCGCCGAAATTCCCGGCGTGAGCTATCGACTCAACGGCCGGGTCGTCCACAATCCGGAGCCGCCGCCGATCCAGGACCTGGACTCGCTGCCTTTTGTGACCGACATCTATAAGCGTGACCTCGACATCACGAAGTACAACGTGCCGTTTCTTCTCAACCCGTTTATCGCGTTTTACACCGAGCGGGGCTGTCCGGCCCTGTGCACCTTCTGCCTCTGGCCGCAGACCCTGAGCGGCCACCCGTGGCGCACGCGCAGCTCCGAGAACGTGGCCGAAGAAGTCCGCCGGGCGCTCGACTACTTCCCGAACGTGAAGGAGATTTTCTTCGACGACGATACTTTCAACATCCGCAAGTCGCGCGTCGTTGAGCTCTGCGCCAGGCTGAAGCCCTTGAACTTCACGTGGTCCTGCACGTCGCGCGTGACCGTTGACTACGAGACGCTGAAGGCGATGAAGGACGCCGGGTGCCGCCTGCTGATCGTGGGCTACGAGTCCGGCGACCCGCAGATTTTGAAGAACATCAAGAAGGGCGCGACGGTCGAGCAGGCCATCGCGTTTACGAAAAACTGCAAGAAGCTCGGGCTTGTGATCCACGGCGACTTCATCGTCGGCCTGCCCGGCGAGACGCCCGAGACCATCCGCCGCACGATCGACTTCGCCAAGCGGCTCGATACCGAGACGATTCAGGTCTCAGTGGCGCACCCGCTGCCGGGCACCGAGTTCTACGACTTCGTCGAAAAGAACGGCTATCTCACGAAAGATTCCATGACCGACGCGCAAGGCCACCAGCTTCCAAACATCTCCTATCCGGGCCTGAGCAACGTGGACATCCTCGACGCTGTCGAGCAGTTTTACGGGGAATACTACTTCCGCCCGCGCGTGGTCTGGCGCGTCATCCGCAGGGCCATGTTCGACTCTGAGGAGCGTAAGCGCCTCTACCACGAAGCCCGCGAGTACCTCGACCTGCGCTCGAAGCGCAAGAAGTTTGTCGCCGAGCAGCGCGCCGCCGGCCAGCGGCCCATGGTGCCCGGGGCGGCGGGGCCATCGGGCGATTAGCCGCTCCTCCTCAACGAATGAAGACTCCCATTGTACTTTCCCTGGCCGTTGTCGCTAACTCGGCGGGCTCGGTTTGCCTTGCGCGGGGAATGAAGTCGTTCCCCATCCTCGAAGCAAGCGGCGCCGCTTGGCTGTTTGAGGCCGCCGCGCAGGTCCTGTCGAACCCCTGGATCATCATCGGCATTATGTTGCTGATGGTTTTCCTTTCGGCATACATGGCCGCGCTCTCGTGGGCGGACCTGAGCTTCGTTCTGCCGGCGACGGCGCCGGGCTATGTCCTGACCGCAATTCTTTCGCGCATTTTTCTGGAGGAGCAAATCTCGCCGCTGCGTTGGGCCGGAACGATTCTGATCGTGGCGGGAACGTGGCTGGTGGCGCGGACGTACTCGCCGCATCACGCGGTTGCGACGCATTCGGACTTGCCCAGGGTCGGCATCGAGAGCGAAACAAGAGCGGGTCCTTCGCCGCTGCGCTCCTCAGGATGACCGTTCAAGGAGCTTGTGCTTTGCTCGATTTCACCTTACTTGCTGTCGTAATCCTCGCCGGGGCCGGCGGCGACGTCAGCGTCACGCGCGGCATGAAAGCCGTGGGCGAGGTGTCGAGTCTGCATCCGGCGTTCCTGGTGCGCGTGATTGGCCGCGTGCTGAGGACGAACTGGATCTGGGTTGGCGTGCTCTGCAAGGCGATCGCCTTCGGCGGCCTGCTGGCGCTGCTCGCTCGCGCCGACCTGAGCTGGGTGGCGCCCGCCACGGCCGTCAGCTTCGTCCTCGAAACCGTCGCCGCCCGCTGGCTGCTGGGCGAGCACATCAGCCAGACGCGTTGGGCAGGAGCCTGCTGCGTGGGCCTCGGGGTGGCTCTGATTTCGCTCTAGCCGACACGTTTCACGTGTCACCCCGAGGAGGGAAACGGTGCCGCGGCGCGGGAGCATTTCCCGACGAAGGACATCCATTCTTCCCCAACTGCTCCCCAGCAAAGTAGAATACTAGGCCGCGATCATGACCTCTCTTGCGCTTCTCGCCGGCCTGCTGTTCTATCTGCCGCTGCTGTTCTCCGCGCTCTCGACTCTATATCATCTCGCGGTTGCAGTCGCGGCTCTCCGCTTTCGGAGCACGCCGGAGGGATCTTCCGACTTTTCGCCGCCCGTCTCCATCCTGAAGCCCGTGCGCGGCATCGAGCAGAATTTCTACGCCACTCTCGCCAGCTTTTTCCGGCAGGATTATCCGAGCTTCGAGATCGTCTTTGGTCTGAGTGCGGGACCGAGCGGCCAAGCGGACGCCGCCCGCTGGACGATCGCGCAGTTGCAACGCGATTTTCCGGGCGTGGCGGTGAAGATTGTTGCCGTCGCAGACGACCCGCACGCGAGCATTCAAAATCCCCAGAATCCCAAAATGACGAAGCTCGAGCATATGCTGCCGGAAGCCTCACACGAACACATCGTGCTGAGCGATGCCGACATTCGCGTCGAGCCGGACTACCTGCGCCGCATCGTCGCCCCGCTTACCGACGAGCGCGTCGGCCTGGTGACGTGCCTCTATCGCGGAGTTCCCGCGAAAACATTCTTGTCCAAGCTCGAAGCGCTGGGCATGAGCGGCGACTTCGCCGGGCAGGTTCTGCTGGCGCGGATGATCTCGGGAATGCGCTTCGGGCTCGGCGCGACGATAGCGACCCGCAAAAAGCAGATCGCCGAAATTGGCGGCATTTCCAAATGGTCGGAATACCTGGCTGACGATTACATACTGGGTCGCGAGATCGCAGCCGCCGGATATGGCGTACATCTTTCGCATACGGTTGTCGAGAGCGTGCTGCCGCCGCGCACGGCCTCGCAGATGTTTCAGCAGCAGCTTCGCTGGGCGCGCACGATCCGAGCTTGCAGCCCGGGCGGATACCCCGGACTGATCTTGGTCTTTGGCGTGCCGCTTGCGCTGCTGGGGCTCGCGGTTCAGCCTGCATCTGCTCTGGTGCTCGGCATGCTGGCTGCAGTTCTCATCGGGCGCTTGCTATCGGCTTGGACTGCAGGCGTCATGGTCTGCGGCGACCGGGTTTTGGCAAGAAATCTCTGGCTGCTGCCGGTCCGCGACCTGTTTGGATTGGGAATCTGGATGCTGAGTTTCTTTGGGCGCGAAGTGGTCTGGCGTGACGCGCGCTTTCGCCTGGAGCCCGGGGGGAAAGTCAAAGCCGCTTGATTACATTGTAATTACATGTACGAGCGGCCCTCAAGCGCCGGGATGCTGGCTGTGAACAAGCTTCTAAAAGTTAAACCGCAGTCCCAAACCGATCTCGCGCGGGCTACGGGCCGAGACCGGCTGGCCGAAGAAGGGTGAGGAAAGCACGCCGCTGTAACGGGTGAAGTTGGTGTGATTGAGAAGATTTCGAACGTCGACAAAGAGCGTCAGCTCCGGCCCACCGCCGCCGCCGCGCCCGCCCGGACCGCCGCCGAAATTGGGTCTTCCGCCGCCGAACCCAGGACCACCACCGCGCTGCATGAAATTCTGCCCAGTCTGCCCCTGGCCGCGGCCGCCGTCTGCGCCTCCGCGCCGGACGTTTCTATCGCCGTTCTCGCGCCGCAGGGAGATGGTCTTGGCAAGGTTCAGACTGATATTGAACATTCCCGGACCATCGCCTGAGTTGCGCGCCACGCCGGCGGGACGGTCGCGCACTTCGGTGTCTCCGTTGTCGTCGAAGCCGGTAATGATGTCATAAGGCCGGCCGGAGCCGATCATCATGTGCGGAGTTGCACGCAATCCCCAGGGCAGCGAAAAAGTCATGAATGTGCGCAGGCTGTGCCGCTCGTCGCGCCCCGCGCGGCCCCATTCGGAAGCGAGGTCGAAGTTGTTGGCGGGGAGGGAAAACGGGCCGTCGGAATCATTTTTCTGCGAAGAGAGCCGGTAGTTCATTACCACCATCGTCGGACCCACGCGCTGCTGCATTCGAATCTCGAACGCGTGGTAGCTCGACAGCGCAGTCGATTCGAGCAGGTTGATATTGCCCCGCAGCGGGTCGGGCCGCACGAGCGCCCCGGGCAGCGGCGCGTTGATATTCCGGCTGCGGTAAAGATGGATTCCGCGAACGAATTCATACGTGGCCGAAAGCTGAATGCCGTGCGGCAGCCGCCGTTCAACCGAAAGCGATGTGTTCATGCTGTAGGGCAGCGCCAGGTCTTCGGATCGCTGCCGTACAGAGTCCGGCACTTCCACTTCTCCCGCGTTTCCCGGATCGCACCGGAAGATGCCGTCGCGGAAGGGATCCGGGCATATGGGATTCGAGATCACCAGCTCGGACTGCCGCGTCCCGTCCAGGCGCAGCAGCGACAGCACGGTCCCGGCGTTCAGCCGCTGATGGAAGAGACCGACCCCGCCGCGGATGGCCGTGTTGCCGTCGAGCGTATAAGCGACGCCGATGCGCGGGTCGAAGTTGTTCCGGTCGCCGATGTTGCTGTGCGTCTCATAGCGCAGCCCGAGCGACAGCACCAGATCGGAGCGCAGTTTCCAATCGCTCTGGAAGAACGCCCCCAGCTCGGTCTGGTCGAGGTTCAGCGCGGGATCGCCCTGCTGCCGGGTGAACGTGGCCGGAAGACCTTGTTGGAACGCATCCAGGTTCGAAAATATGAACGTGCCGAAAAAATTCTCCTGGGCGAGCGTGCGGTAGGAAACGCGCCGCAGCTGAACTCCGGTGCGGAACGTGCCGATGCCGCGCGTGAACGTGATCGTGTCACTCACCTGGTAGCTGCGCTCGAGCTCCTGGGAACGGTTCTGCGCGCCGCCGGCCCGGAATGCATCCAGCACGTCGATGGCAGGCGCAGCGGTAAGCGGAACGTTCCGAGAGGTCTCGCGATCGAACTGGAAGCGGATTTCATTGAGGGCCGAAGGCGAAAAGACGGCTGTTTCGCGGATGGTAAAGCCGTACTCGCCCGAGTTCGAGTCAAAGGCCCGCTCGGGCAGCGTGATCTCGCCGACACCCTGATTACTACTTTCCTCGGTCGAGCGCTCCGCGCTGAAATCGAGCGTGTGACGCTCGGCCAGCTTGTACTGGAGGCGACCCTCCACGTCCCACTCGCTGGTCGGACGAACCACGGCGCGCGAGAACAGCCCTTCGGGCGTGAGCGCCTGGATGGCGTCGCTCTCGTCCTCATTGGAGCGCTCGAGCGACACGGTGCCGGAAAGCCGGTTGGCGATGATGGGGCCTCCCAGGTTTGCCCGGAACGACCGCTGCTGGTAAGGCGGCTTCTGGTCGGTCAGAGCCTGCCTTGCATTCAAAGCTTCGTCACGAAAGTTGAAGCTCAGGTTGCCGTGCCACTCCCCGGTACCGGCGCGAGTCACAATCTCGACGCGGCCCCGGCCATGGCGGCTGAACTCGCTGGTGAACGGGTTGCGGTTGATGCGAATCTCTTGGATCTGGTCTCGGGAAGGCATGCGGCCTCCCGCCATCCCGTCGACGACGAGCTCCGCCATACCATCCGGACCGTCCCCGGCAAGTTCCTGCAGAACCTGCTCCAGTTCCTCCGGCGCTTCCGGCAGATCGAGCAAGTCCTCCGCCGTGAGCACGGTCGCGGAGAGGTTCTGATCCGGCTCGGGGCTGACGGTCGCGGGTGTTTCCTGAACTTCGAGGGATTGCGCCAGGGGGGCCAACTCGAGCGTCACTGCGAGCGGCGCCATTCCGGAACGCACAGTGATCGCCTCGGTATACGGGCTGAAGCTGGGAGCAGCCACCTCGATGCGGTAGTCGCCAGCGGGAACCGCCAGGCGAAATCCTCCTTGGAGGTCTGTGCGAGCTTCCGCAACCTGTTCAGTTCCTTGGTACAGAACCACCGAGACGCCGGCCAGCCAACCGCCGGTCGGATCGATTACTTCGCCGCTCACTTCAACGTTCTGTGCCTGGACGACCGTGCAGAGAAAGGCTAGGAGTGCTGCTGCGACCGAGCATTTTCGTCCCAGTGTCATTCGGTTGAACCGTTCACAGCTCTTAGGGACCGTGCCGGGCCAGTCACTCGACGTGTCCGTGGAGCTATTATACGTTCTGTTTAACCCCGTTGCCGGAAAAAAAGCGCGCAGAAAATTCCGTCAACGCGCCTGGTTTGTTGGACGGATTCGCGGGCAGCCGGGTTGCAGAATTCCTTCTGCGGAAGCCCGCCTGGCCGTCCCTTTTCGCATCCCACAGGATGCGACAAACAGGCAAGCCGCCGGGCGTCAGCGGGATGTACAATTGGAATGAGGCGAAAGGAGCGCCCGCAACTTGTTGGCAGAGTCCGGGTTTAATCATTCGGTCATGGAAGCTGTGGTCGCCCGGTCCGACGCGGAACTGATGCTGCGGGTGAAGGACGGTGACGAGGAGTCCTTCTCTAGCCTGATGTCTAAGCACCGGGACCCGGTGA
>Ga0073934_10008198_pt1 | contig 14078 bp, 16 predicted proteins | sample LarsenN4metaG_FD_76834 | JGI IMG/M metagenome (GOLD analysis project Ga0073934, IMG submission 76834) | Hot spring sediment bacterial and archeal communities from British Columbia, Canada, to study Microbial Dark Matter (Phase II) - Larsen... ...
TATGGAGAAGTGATATTTGATTTGATCTACAAACATTACGACCTTATTACTCTAACTTTTGCAGTTCCACTCTTCAAAACCGTTCCCTTGCCATCCATAGCACCCCAGTCAAACGAGTCTACGGTACCATCAACTTTTACGCTCAGACGTAGGTTCTTTCCAGGTTCGAGTGGTGAGTCTCCTGTTTCTATCTTAATAGTACGCTCCACAGTTCTTACCGTCCAGCCAGAGGGTGCTCTTATTATCACTTTATTTGGATCTTCAAAATTCAAACTCATAGCATATACTCCCGTTGGAGCCAACATGGGATTTCGGAAAACAACTCTCATTGTATCTCCTTTCTGCAATGCTTTAACCTTAACTGCAAATGCTGTGCTCTTTATCACATCTATATTAAAATCTGAAGATAATCTTACAGGGATGAGATCTGGTGCCTGCCCTATTCCATTGATCTTCACACTTACAATATACTTTCCCCCATCGGCAAACGTATGTTGATGTTTTGCCTTGCCATCAGTTGTCTGCTGGTTCTTTAACTCTAATACAACCTCACTGCCTTTCCTTATGGCAATATCATAATTAACAAATGGTGCTACAATGTTATTGCTATCGGTAAATGCTAGCGTGAAGGTTACAGGAACTCCCTGCAATACTTGTTCAGGTGACCAAGCAAAATCCAATTTTACGCCAGGTAGTGCCTGACGCGTGAATACATCGATTGTAACTGCGTTGGTAAATACCTTATATCCATGTTTCTCTGCCACTATCTGCAATGTATGTGTTGGTGGAACAAGTGGGGGAGTCTTGAAGATGTAATGACCCCCTTCTTGCCTCTCAAGAGTAACTGTAAGACCATCAAATATTCCCCTCAAAACTTCCGGATCAAAAGCCTCTCCCCTAGGGCTTGCAAACTTTATTGTAAATGTGGCTCTGTCACCACTGAAGTAAAATTGTTTATCGAAATTTATTGAAACGCTCATTGTTTGTATGGCTACCTTCATACCAACCCTGCCAGATCTAGCTGCGTTATACTGTTCATCGCCAGCAAAGGTTGCAGATATTGACATATTTCGATCCTTTGTTGGATTATCAAGATCAGCCATCCAACTTGTTGAAAACATACCATTTTCGTCAGTCACTGCTGTTGCTAGTGTGTTTGGCCCAGTAGCTCTTTCTTCGTCAATTCTAATTGTTTTCCCAACAAGTGCATTGCCATTGATATCAGTCAACTTTCCATTAAATACAACTTCGTCTCCAGCGGCAGCAACTGCTGGAATAGGATCAAGCGTAAGAAATGTGAGAGTGATCGCTTGTACGTTTGCAGTAAGCACACTCAATAAAAGCAGACCGGCAAAGGATATTGCTAGAGATTTAACAAGTTTCACAATGTATGGATTATTTGCTGTTTGCTATAAGTTTTTCAAATAAAAAATGTAAACACAAGAAGTATTCGAGATGTAGTTTATTTTTTATTTCGAAATCAAAAGAGTTACCCCGAATAGATATATATGACAGCGGGAGAGAGTGATTTCTAATGTCTAGGCTCGTAGGCATAGACGATATTGCCATATACGTCCCAAAATTATACGTTGATTTTAAGGACTTTGCAGAGGCACGAGGTATCTCACCAGCGAAGCTTGAGTATGGTATAGGGGTAAAGAAGATGGCCATGGTTGATACCAACCAGGACCCTGCTACGATGGCCGCTAATGCATGCCTGAAACTGATGCAGAAAAATGATCTGAACCCTCAGGATATTGGTCGATTATACATAGCAACAGAATCAGGTCTCGATGAGTCAAAGGCCATGAACTCCTATGTCATTGGTATGCTGGAACAGATCTATGGTAATGGAGCCTTTGAGCATTGTGGGGGCATAGAATGCAAGTTTGCATGTGTAAGTGGTTCATATGCACTTTATGACAACTCTAACTGGATAAGGGCTGCAGAGAATGATGGTAAAGCTGCTATAGTTGTTGTTAGCGATGTGGCAAAGTATGATATTGGCTCTAGCGGCGAATACACACAGGGTGCTGGTGCAGTTGCTATGCTGGTCAAGGAGAACCCACATATTCTTGCGTTTGATCAGAAGGTAACTTCAACTGTCATAAAGAATGAGCATGATTTCTTCAGACCATTTGGACGTGAAACGCCGTTAGTGAATGGTCAGTACTCGAATTTGTTATACCTAATTCAAGTCAAGAAGGCGATGTTGATGTACAAGGCCAAAGCTTTAGAGATCGGCCTATTCAAGATTGGACCAAATGAATCTTTTATTGATCATATAGACTACGTAGCATTGCATCTACCATATGCTAAAATGGGCAAGAACGCTCTTGCGTTCTTGTTGCGTCATGAATGGAGGAACCTTCCAAAGTGGGCTGATATAATTAAACAGATTGGAATGGAAGAGCCCAAACCAAAGAATAATGCTGGCACCATTGAATCTATACTAACAGATATAGAGTTCATGGAGAAAGATGAAATTTTCAGGAAGAAGTTTATGGAGACACCGCAGTACAAAGAAGTGTTCGAAACTAAACTTGCAAGTTCACTTAAAGCATCAGAAATGATAGGAAACCTTTACACCGGCTCTCTCTACATGGGCTTTAGAAGTGAATTAGAGTTTGAACATAGAAAGGGTAAAGATCTTGCTGGTAAAAGAGTGGGCTTTGCATCGTATGGAAGTGGTAGTAGTGCAATGGTCTTTAGTGGTGTGATACAACCAGAATACATTGAAGTTGTAAAGGATATGGAGCTTGAAAGGGAGATAGGCGAGAGAAGGAAGATCACCATGGAGGAATATGAGAACCTGCATAGAAGGGAGAAAGGCATTAATGAACATATCATATCACCACATAAAGAATTTGTATTGGTAAGGGTAGGCAAAAGCGGCACGACGGAAGGTTTTAGGGAATACACTTTCGTAAACTAACCGTGTCCGAAGATGCATATGCTAGAAAGGAAGGATTTCCAACCAAGATAGTAATGACTGTCTTAGCTGGTATCGTTCTAGTACTATGGTTTGTTTTTGGTCAGGGATATTTTTCCTCACCGCCAGCAGAAAATCCTGTTCCACCTACTATATGGCTTGTGTACGAAGGTCAACTTTATTCTGGCGTAAGGGGTAGTTATTGTTGGGCAACTGTATGCGTAGATTCAGCATTCCAAGAACCTACAGGAATAGTAAATATTTCACAAGGATCTTTTGTTGAACTATTCATAAACAGCAGGATCAGTCCCGATATAGTTAATGCATCAGTACTCATAGTTGATGATCTTGGAAATCTTACACAGATAGGAGAACTCACAAATGAAGGTAATTATAAGTACAAAGTTAACTTGCGAAATGGTACGTATACACTGAAAGTGCAGGCAAACTGGCAAAACTTGGGAGATATTAACTATATATTCAAAATAAGTGTTGAATGATCATGGCTTTATGAGAATGCTCTCCTTGCCTACTGTTTCATTAAGGCCCATTCCTTCCTGCAATTCCAATTTCTTCTCCATTTCCTTCTTCTCCTTGTTCTCCTCTATAATCTTCGCTGAAAAATCAGCAGGAATTACAATCACCACCACAGCAGAGAGTATCAAAGATACTGCCATAACGAGTATCTCCCACCTTATTTTATATAGAACGCTTCTATCTTCAGACATCTCTTCACAATCTCGGGGTTGTGTCGATTTTAAATAGATTGCGTTACATAGCGTGGTAACAGTGTAGCGTTAGATAGGAAACTAGGCCAATGAAGCCAGAAAGCATGGACGTATAGGTTATTCTTTCGAATAGTAATTTTGTACTGGTTCTAACCTTTTTCGCTATAACAACAGTTCTTTGCATTGTATAATTTATGAAAATGTTTTAAATAAGCAATTCTGTATTTTCTATAAAACAATAAGGTTAATTCTAGTATGATTCAACTTACGTTTATTCTTATTTCATACATATAATCAACTATTCTAGGATTCTCCATACTTTCCCATACGAAGATCTGAACTGTATATTTCCCAGCCAAACTAGGTATCCATGTTTGTGAGAGATGTCTTGATTCTTTTCCCGAAAGCTCACCACTCAACCCTGTGAGAGATACGGTTATTCCTCTTTCATCCTTTATCTGTAGTATAGATAGAAAGTTTGTGCTTGTATCGCGAGAATTCTTGATAGTTCGCTCAAGTATCACAGGTGCGCCCCATGGAACATTTTTTATCCCTCCATCTTCAACATCAATGAATATAGAATTAGCAGATACAGCGAATTTAGCGATGGTAAGCGGTTTCTGATCATTTATTGATACAGCAAACCTGTACTTTCCAGCAGAAACTTTCTCTATTGTATATGTATGGCTATGTTCTGTTATTGCAGGCAAAACAACAGCATTTGAAGGCGGAGGTATCACGGTTACATTTGTAGTGAATGTTCTGCCAGTTCTTTCAAGTTCATTAAATCTAACAGTGTATCCTGAAGTATTAGTTGCAAAATTCACGGTTACCTTGACTTCATCGTCTATCGTTGGGTTTGCAGGTTCGATGCTAATAGTTGGATTGATATCTACATGTATTATATTCCTCCAATCCTCAGGTGTGAATACCTCATTTTTACCACTTGTAGAAAGTCCTGGTTCAAGACCACCGCCAATTACGTAAATGCCTCCACCAGCTTCTACAGCTACAAGCCCGTGTCTTGACGTGGGCATTGTTTCCCTCTCTATCCAAACATCTAATGATGGTAAGTACTGCTCATTATTGGGAAAGGTTTTGACCGATGTCTCACCACCAAAGACATAGATGCTATCTAATATAGAAGATGCAGCGAGCCCACCACGTTTAGATGGCATGGGCGCTTTTGTAGTCCATTTATCTGTAGCAGGATTGTATTCCTCATTTACATTCAAGTTAGTTGGTAAGGTTCCCTGTCTTCCACCTATAACATACAGTTTACCATCAACAACACCTGATGCAAGATGTTCCCTAGGCGTTGGTATTGGAGCCTTTGTAACCCAAATATCTCTTAACGGATCGTATGCCTCATTAACAGCCAATGGAGACCCATTCCAGCCTCCAACAGCATAAAGTATGCCGTCAATGAATTGCGCGGTTAGCGCACCTCTTGGTGTTGGCATATCTTTGCCACGCATCCATTCATTTGTAAGAGGATCATAGATGAATAGAGTGTTGGAAGGAATCCAACCTTCCCTGAAACCTCCCACTACGTACAACTTTCCTTCATATGATGCTGCAACAGTGTGATGCAATGCAATTGGTAATTCCTTTCCTTCTGACCATATGTCGTTTCTAGGATTGTAAACTTCAACAATGTTAGTAGCACCATCTGCATCAAAACCTCCTATAACATAGATCCTGCTTCCTATACTGGTTGCAGCAATTTCTGTTCTTGGTACTGACATATCAGTAGCAACAAACCATTCTTCAACGCTTATACTATTAGGCATGTACGAGACAATCAACAGTGATATTGAGAAAATTGCTATTTTTCGCATCTATATTTTCGATTATGTGATATACTTTTCCATACAAATAATTATTGGTAGTTGACAATTATCCTTGCTCATTTATGAAGAAAGACTGAAATAAAAGCAAGAAATCAAAGCATTGAATGGATGAACCAAAGCCTCATACAGCTGCTCCTGCAGTTATAAGATCAATAATCTGGGCTATTGGTGCAACTTTCGCTATTCTGGGCGCCATCAATATGTTTGTATACGTAGGTAACAGCATTCCATATTTCATTATAGCGTCCATTTTTGGTGTTATGTGGGGAATCCTTGAGGCAAAGCATCTAAGAGAGAAGAGTAAGATGCCCGATAGGCATTCCCTTTAAAGCAACCGTTGTAATGTTAGCAAGAGTGCTACAGAAGCGTTCCTAATCTCCTCTGTGCTTATTCTCTCATCTACAGCATGAGCGAAGGAAAGATCTCCTGGTCCCCATACCAAACCTTCGATATTATTTGCAATAAGATGCTCATTATCGGTTGCTCCACTAAAACAAATAGTACTTTTTTGTATATTCATCTCACTCAAAACGTCATGTAATGTTTTTGCAAGTGTAGAATCGTTGGAGAGTTCCACCGGCTCTCTTGCACCCAACTTGATAAGCTCGTAATCTAAGGCAGTTTTGTTTAGCATAAGTGACACTTCTTTCTCAACTTGATGGCTCGATTCACCCGGAACCAACCTTCTATCCACAGTAACTTCACAATAATCAGGAATCACATTTTCCTTTATGCCTCCGCTGATCATAGTTATGCTGCACGTTGGTTCACCCGCAAATTTGTGAGATCTTTTTGCTATTTCATTTTTGTATTCATGAATAATCGAAAGCAAATTTTGTGCCAGTTCTATTGCATTTATTCCCTTGCTTGGTGCAGAGGCATGGGCTGCCTTACCTTTTACCTTTATCTTAAACCATGTTGCACCCTTCTGATATGTTGCAACATTTAAAGAAGTGGGTTCCATCACAACTCCATACATTATTTTAAGATCAAATTTTTGTTTTATCCATGATAGCAATGTCGACGTTCCCGGTTCTGCTCGTTCCTCACCAACTGCAAATGTGAGTAGTATATTTCCATTTAATTTTGCGTGCTTTGCTACATGCATCATTATTGCAAGACTGCTCTTCATATCAACAGATCCTCTTCCGTAGAGAAACCCCTCCTTGATGATGCCTGAAAACGGATCTACGCTCCAGCTGTTTGGATCTCCCTCTGGTACTGTATCCATATGACCATTAAGCAGAATTGTATTCTCCTTCTTACCTCTGATAAGGGCGACCACCTGTGGTCTGCTACTAAAAGGCTCCTTTACCAAATATGTTTCAAATCCGAATTCCTTCAATTTTGAATAGATGTATTCAGCACAACGCTTTTCCTCTCCAAGTGGATTTCTACTTGGTATCTTTACAAGTTCAGATGCAGTTTGTATTATCTCTGAGAGTTCCCTTTCTACAATAGTAAGTGCCTCATTTTTGTTCATGAGGTTACTTGTAGATGGGTTCTATAATAATGCTCATATAGTTGTCAAATTTGTCAGATTAAATTGAAAAAACCTTAATTACAGAACGGAGTGAGAATGGATGATGGATAATGATAAAAACAATAAACATCGCAGGAATTTCAATGCAAGGATCATCGTTTAAATTGTCAAATATCAAGGCAGAAGAGATTCTATCTATTTCATCTTCCTGCACAGTAGTATGGACAGAGTGTGTAGTTGACGATCTGCCAGCAACCGCTGGCGAAGTGACCAAGGCTTTAGGAATAACTTTGGATCCTTCTGTACTTCTTGCAAGTTATCTCTCTGGCTACGAGGATCGTGGAGAAACTCTCGGTTTAATGTTACCAATAATAATGTTCGTTGGAAGCAAAGTTCGAATAAGTCCTATGCTGATATACATAAGGAAGGATCATATAGTTACAATTCAGGATGAGCAAGCAGGAAAGATTCTAAGACTATCAGATTATACAAATACTTTCTTCCGGAGGCTGCCAACAAACCCAGAAGAATGGAAGGATAGACAGACAACACTGTTGATCAGGATAATAGACGAGTTGAGCGAGCATAATTTCACTGTCTTAAGAATGATTGTAGAAACTGCTGAGCAGATAGAGATCGATCTTGCTGGGCTCAGGCAGATACCAAGAGATCTTACAATTGAAATGTCAAACATAAAAACTTCTATTCTCACATTTTTAAACGCTATATGGGCTACTCACACAACAGTACATTCTTTACGATATGGAGACCCAGATATGGTTAGTGATAATGATACTATCTTGACCAAATTTGACGTTATACTTGCAGGTCTTGAAAGACAGATCCAGATGGTTGAACATGTGCTTGAAGTCCTCACTGCGGGAATGAATGTTTTACAAACAGAAGTTTCCAATAAACTTGGTTCGTTTTTATTGTGGCTTACGGTTTTAGGTACAGCTGTTTTGGTGCCAAATACACTTGCCACTGTATATGGTGCATTTCCAGCATCTGAAACAGAGATGTTACCAAGACTTTTAGTTTTAATTGCATCAACCACGGGTGCCACATATGGATCATATTTGTTCGTGCGAAAGTGGTGGGGCAGAGCCAGAAGGATACGCAGAAAGAAAACACACTATTAATTTTCTTATTTGATGCTAAACTTAATATCTACTGCGTCAAGAGGATGTTTTATGAGCTGCTCCGATGAAATGAACCCTTCAGTTAACCTGATTCAAATCCAACCCAGTGTAATGAAGCAGTTAAAGAAGGCGAAATATGGTGTCTTCAATCACTCTACAGTCGAACTATGTCACTGGACAAAAAAATCATTTGTAAATGAAGGAGAATGTTACAAGAAGAAGTTCTATGGTATCGATACCCATAGATGTATGGAGTTTTCACCTGCAGGGATGCTCTGCCAGAATAGATGTGTGTACTGTTGGCGACCTATGGAATTTTATGATTTCATGGAGATGCCAGCAGATAATGTTGATGCGCCAGAAACAATTTTGAACAATCTGATGCAAGAACGTTATCGTCTAATGAATGGTTATTTTGGAAATACAAAAGTTGATAAAAATAAGCTGAAGGAAGCCATGATGCCTTCACACTATGCTATATCACTCTCAGGTGAACCTACTATGTATCCGAGATTGCCTGAATTAATAAAATATTTGAAGAGTTTGAAAAATACCAAATCCATATTTCTAGTTACAAACGGGCAGGAACCAGAAATGCTTCACAGGTTGCAAGAAGAGGATGCTCTTCCAACACAACTATACCTTTCCACAAATGCGCCAAATAGAAGATTGTTTTACATGATAAACAAGCCTAGATATAAAGATGCTTGGGACAGATGGTGGAGAAGTCTTGCATTTTTGAGCCAAACAAAGACAAGAACTGTTGTTAGGATCACGTTGATTAAGAGTCTTAATGAAAGTCTTGATCTGATTCCCGATTTTGCAGATATGATAAAACATGGAAACCCTCACTTTATAGAAGTGAAATCATATATGCATGTTGGTTATTCAAACCAGCGGTTGGAAGAATCAGATATGATGGAGATGGATGAGGTTAGGAAATATGCTGATACACTAGCTTGTGCCATAGGGCACTACAGATTCATGGATGAAAGCGTTGAATCGAGAGTAGTGGTTCTTCAAAATACTCTAAGAGATGTTGACAGATGGGTTGCTTAAGGGTAACGTTACTTTCTATAATTTTGCAACCATAGAGCAAATTTTTCCACAGCCAACCTTCTGTGTGATAATTCATTTTTCTTGTTTCCTAGTTCTGCATAAGTAAGTCCTGCAGAGTTGTGGGGGATGAAGATAGGATCGTATCCCCAGCCGGTACCACGTATCTCTGAGGAAATTTCACCATTAACATTCGCAGCGAATGTTAATGCCATATTCTTTGGATAGCAGTAGGCAATTACTGATCTAAATGTAGATGTTCTATCGTTATGCTGTTTCATTAACTCAATAATACCTTTGTTTCCAATTGTCTTGAATACATATGCTGAATATGGTCCGGGAAATCCGTTTAACGAACGTATGAACAGGCCATCATCCTCAACTATCACTTGAGCATTTAACTTATTACACGCATCTTTGGCTTTTTCTAGAGCTATAACCTCCAGATCGTCTGATTGTATCTCAAGCAAGTCAAGACTTGCCATTCTTACATCTATCTTATAGCTTGAAAGAATGTTTTTTACCTCATTAAACTTGTTTGTGTTTCCAGTAACAAAGTAAATGTCAGACGACTCTGGCATAGCGTCCTCTCCTTTCTATCTCCCTCACTTTAGCAAGTATCTTCGAAGCGAACACCTTACCTGTTACACTTTCATAACCACCTATAAAATTGTCAAATGCCTCTTTGAAAACTGAAGCGTGCGCACTGCTCATTATCTCTTTGATGAGACGGATGTCAACCGCCTTGTCCTCGATCTTACCAGAATGGAAAGCCAATCCAAAGTCGAACAATGTGGGTTTACAACCGTTAACGATAAAGTTTGATGTTGTTAGATCACCGTGCACTATATTGCTTACATGTAATTTTGCAGCATAAACTCCCATGTCTTTGCAGATGGATAAATCTCTCTCTATCAGATCCCGTGCAAGTTTTCCCTTGATATATTGCATAACAATCTCCGCATTATTCCGATCAACAAAGTAGAGCAACGGTGTTGATACCCCTGCTCTTTTTGCATTGGCCAGCATTTCAGCCTCATGCAATGTACGCTTTGTTCTTATTTCCACGTCTAGAACTTTATTCCTATAGCTCTTTGGATTCCTGACCTTGCTTACAGCTTTCTTACCATACCAATCTACAAGATAAATATCAGCTTCAGCACCTTTTTTGATCAACATCATTAAGGTTATAACGTGGGGAATCAAATTAAAGTGTAATCATGGTTGAGTCAGAGGCAGGGGAGAAGATAATAATGCAAGAGGACTGTGGGGAAGATAATGTAGGAACGGGTTACCTTACGCTTACTAATCAACGATTAATTTTTCAGAAAGGCGAGGCACGCATGCTCACATTGAGCAAGAAGGTGACAGAGGTTGTATTGGAGGCACCTCTTAATAAAATCAAAAATGTGAGAACAGAAGGCTGGTTAGCCAAGAAAGTGGTTGTGGAAGTGGAAGGAAATGGTAGCAAGTTATACAAGTTTGGTGTTTTCAGCCCTGGCAAATGGAGAGATGCGATAGAAAATGCAATAAAGGGTGCGTCTAGTCTCTCCAAGTAACATCCACTGTATCGAGTCTCCATGATTGTCTCACAAAAGCATTCTCCACATTAGTTTTAATACCAGCTATAAATTCCAACATGCCACTCCAAGCAATCTGTGCGCCACAGTCACCAGCATAGTTTATTGGAGTTACAAAGAATTTTGTCTTCTGTCTATTACATACGTCTTTTAACATACTAGACAGTCGTTTGTTTGCTGCAACTCCTCCAACTACAAGCAATTCCTTTTTATTGCAAAAAGCAAGTGCGCGCTCAGTAGCCTCCGCCAACATTGCAAAGGCAGTCTCCTGCAGTGAAAAACATACATCCTCTAGCCTGTTATTAGAAACTGCTTTCTTTGCTGCCGTCAGTAAACCAGAGTATGATACATCATTGCCCTTAACAGTATATGGTAATCGCAAATAGTTGTTTGACTTTGATGCTAGTTCCTCTATCCTTGCGCCACATGGGGATGCAAAGCCTACTGCTCTGCCAAACTGATCCAATAGTTGACCTACAGTTATATCAAGCGTTTCACCAAAAACTCTCCATCGATTGTTTGAGAATGCAAGTATCATGCAATGTCCTCCAGAAACAAGTAATATTAGAGGATCTTTTGCACCAGTAAGCAACATACCAAGTTCCAGATGACCTATTGCATGATTCACTGGCACTATCGGTTTCTTATGGTATCCTGCCAAGCATCTGGCAACCACGGCTCCAACTCTTAGGCAGGGTCCCAAGCCAGGTCCTGCTGAATAAGCTATAGCATCTATCTCATCCAACTCGATCTTCGCATTCTTCAAGGCATCCGACAATACGGACGTACTTTGCTCAGCATGATGTCTGGAAGCTTCTCTAGGATGAATGCCTGAACCTTCTGGAGGTTTGTATACACTTCTAACATCTGAGAGGATCTTACCATGAGAGTTGGAAAGTTCTACTACCGAACATGAGAATGTATGTGCAGTGCTTTCGATTCCCAGACAAAGCATCATCTTCACCCTCTGCTCATTGTAGAGACTATCTTTACAACATCCCCATCCTTCAATTTATGATCTGTTCCAATTCTTTGCTTTGTTCTTGCATCAACAGCATGTAAGAAACCTTTTGCCAGATCACTGTGTATAACAGCAGCAAGATCCTTTGCGGTCGAACCATTCTTTACCAAATATGCGTCTGGAAGAACATTTCCCTTCTTATCCATGAATTTGTTTTCGTCCTCCACTGGATATACAACTATCATATTGAGCAATTTGAAACATGCTGTATTTATTACCTGCTGCACTCCCGTAGAACTCATTTTATCCATAAGTGTTTGAATCAAAGACAATGCTTTCTTCTGCTCAGCAGTTAACACACTTTCATCCTTTATCGTAAACTTATCATCACCAGGCAAATAATCGATCAAATCCTTACTTGCAGCCCTCTTTAGAACAAGTTCAGCTTCCGAGGTACATGGTATAACAATTCTTCCAGATTTCTGCATTTTAGATATATTCTTATCTGCAGGAGGAATATCAGCCTTGTTGGCAGCTATTACAATCGGTTTGGATTTCATTCTTAACGCTCTGCAAAAATCAAAGATGTCTTCTTTGCTCCATGCAGATAGCTTACTACCTACCTTGAACATGTTCAGAACGTCAGATATGCTACTCTCGGTTATTGCAAGTCCACTGAGTCTGGTAGCAAGTAACTGCTCAAATTTCTGACCTTGATGCTCCGCCTCCCTAACCATCTTTTCCCAGTCACGGCTTATTATGGAGGTTAGCCAAAGATCAAATTCTCTTTCAACAAATTCTATATCAAACAATGGATCCTGTGTGCCGGGTGGGCAAGGTCTACCCTCACTATCTGTGGAGCCAGAGGCATCTACAACATGAATCAAAGCATCTGACTGTCTAGCATCATCAAGAAACTTGTTTCCAAGACCCCTTCCCTCATGTGCTCCAGGCACCAATCCAGCAACATCAACGAGTTTCACTGGAATGAACCTGTTTCCATCTATACATACTGAATGAACAGGATTGTCTTTGACGCCGAGTTCTTTGCACACGCATTTCACTCTTGCAAATGCTACTCCGATGTTAGGATTAATGGTAGTAAACGGATGATTTGCAATTGGTGCGTTCAAGAGCGTAGCAGCATTGAATAGTGTTGATTTACCCACGTTGGTTTTACCCAGCAGACCTATAAGCATGTCAATCGTTTATGAATGCCTAGATTTAACGGTATGGTGAGATTCGCGAAATAGAATGATTGATATCCGTACACTTGGTTTTCTATTACATGCTAATTATAACTGGAAATCCAGGGGTAGGAAAGCATACAATAGCTAAAATAGTTGCAAGAAAGCTTTCGTTAGATCTAGTTGATATAAACACTGTCGTGATAAAAGATGGTGCGATAAAATCGAATGATAGCTCTGGATATGTTGTTGATCTGCGAAAGTTGTCTTCATTGATGAGAAAATATGCTAGTAAGAAAAGTCTCATGGTAGGACACTTAGCTTCATATGTTCTAAGGAAGAGCGATGCGTGTATGGTAGCTGTAATAAGACGGTCGCCATATGAGTTGAAAAAAGTGTATAGGAAGAGAGGATATAGTGCCAAAAAAGCGAGAGAGAACTTGGAAAGTGAAATAATAGGTATATGCCTCTATGATGCCATCAAAAAATTTGGGAAGAACAAGGTTGTGGAATTCGATAATACAGCAACGAAGGCCATAGTAACAGCGGATAGAATAGTGAAAGCATACGAAGGGAAGGCCAAATACCTCGTAGGAAAAATTGATTGGTTATCATTAATAGTTGCTAATAATGACATGCGAAAGTTCTTTGACTACAAATGAATTTTCTTTATATGAGATTATTATCTAGTATGCAGTTACTTCATATAATAGAAACATGATTATTTTGTGAGATAGCTGATTTGCACAAATTTAGTGACGAGATAAATGGCTTTGTAGGAAGAAGGGTCTCTGTTGAGACATCAGAAGGGCGAATCTATAGAGGCATACTTACATCTATAGATGAAAGCCTGAACCTTGTTCTTGAAAATATTGATAATAATATAGATAAATTGATAATAAACGGAAGTTTTGTAAAAGAGATAAAACTCGCAAAGCCATTTGATGTTAAAACTTTTGTAGAAAAATTAAATATTGTATTCCCTGGCCTAGTCAAAGTGGTTGAAAACACTATAATAGTAATGGATAAGATCATTGTAACTGAAAAAGGTGTAGAAGGAAGTGGACTGGCTGCAGATCGTGTCAGAACCATTTATCAACAATTCGTGAAGGAGAGCAAGTAGTTGTTTGAAGTTAGATACACCGATCTTGCTGCA
>Ga0073934_10008199_pt1 | contig 14073 bp, 14 predicted proteins | sample LarsenN4metaG_FD_76834 | JGI IMG/M metagenome (GOLD analysis project Ga0073934, IMG submission 76834) | Hot spring sediment bacterial and archeal communities from British Columbia, Canada, to study Microbial Dark Matter (Phase II) - Larsen... ...
CGCGCGCCACGCGCTCGAGGCCCTCGCGGTCGAACGGGTTGAGCATGCCGACCAGCGCCGCGCCGTTCTTCATCAGCGAGAGCTCGTCGGCGTTCGGGCTCTTCACCTTGAGCACGAGGTCGCAGCCGAAGGCGCCGGCGCGGTCGACGATCTCGGCGCCGGCGGCCACGTAGGCCTCGTCGGTGCAGCTTGCCGCCAGGCCGGCACCGCTTTGCACGCGGATCTGGTGGCCCTGGGCCTTGAGCTTCTTGGCCGTCTCGGGCGTGACGGCCACGCGCGTCTCGCCTGCGGCGCTTTCGAGCGGAACGCCGATCAGCATGCGCACCTCCTCGGGGTGGTTGTGTGATTCTTCGGGCGGCGAAGCTAACACACCTGCCTGCCGGCACGGCTAGGATCGAACCCATGCAGCGTTTCCGCCCCAGCGTCACCGTGGCCGCCGTGATCGAGCACGAGGGCCGCTTCCTGCTCGTCGAGGAGCACACGCCCGAGGGCCTGATGCTCAACAACCCGGCCGGCCACCTGGAGGTCGGCGAGTCGCCCGAGCAGGCGGTGGTGCGCGAGGTGCTCGAGGAAACCGGACGCGTCTTCGTGCCCGAGGCGGTGCTCGGCGTGTACCTGTCGCGCTTCGTGCGGCCGACGCGGCGCGGCGGCCGCGACGGCCGCGACGGACTCACCGACGTGACCTACCTGCGCATCGCGTTCCGCGGCCGCGTCGGCGAGCCGATCGAAGGGCGCGCGCTCGACGCCGGCATCGTGCGCACGCTGTGGCTGTCGCCCGAAGAGCTTCGCGCCGAGGCGGCGCGCCTGCGCAGCCCGCTGGTGCTGCGCGGCATCGAGGACCATCTGGCCGGACGCCAGTGGCCGCTGGAGGTGATCCAGGTCGACCCGACGCTGTTCGAGCCGCAGGTCAAGCAGCCGCTGGCGCCGCACGAACCACGGGAGCCACGCGAGCCGCGCCAGCCGAAAGAGCCGAGAGCGCCCCGCCCGCCGCGCCCGCCCCGCGAGCCGCTCGCCAAGCACAATGTGCCGGTGATGACGGAGACGCCGACCACCGAGAACCCGGCCGCGCCCGCGGCCGTGGCGGGCGCCGAGAGCGCCGGGAGCGCGGACAGCGCCGAGAGCAACGTGATCGCCGAGGGCGCCGCGCCACCGGCGGCCGCCGCGCCGCCACCGCCTCCCAAGCGCCCCGAGCCGACGCTCGCCGAAACCGCGGCGCTGCTGGCCGAGCGCTTCCCGGCGCTGTTCGCGCCCGGTTCGCCCAAGCCGATCAAGCTGCGCATCCAGTCCGACATCCAGCAGCGCGCGCCCGGCGTGTTCCCGCGCAAGGCGCTGTCGATCTTCCTGCACCGGCACACCACGAGCACGCCCTACCTGAGGGCGCTGGTCACGGCGACGCGGCGCTTCGACCTCGATGGCGCCGACGCCGGCGAGCTGGCCGAGGAGCATCGGCAGGCGGCGCAGGTGGAGCTCGAGAGGCGGCGCCAGATCGTGCTGCAAAGGCGCGCCGCGGAGCGCGCGGCGCAGGGGCCCGCGGCGGGCGCCGTGCAGGGGCCGGCCACGGCGCCCGACGCCCACGGTGCCCCGGCTGCGCCGGGTGCACCGACCACCTCGCCGCTGCACGCACCACGTGGCCCGGATCGCCGCGATCGCCCGCCGCGCCGTCCGCCGCCGGCCGACGGTTCGGCAGGACCCCGCCACGGGCCCGAAGCGCGTGCGCAGCGGCGCGACGATCGTCCGCCGCGGCGCGATCGCCCGCCTCACGGCGATCGACCACCCCATGGCGACCGCCCGCCACGCCCCGCGGCCCCCGATCGCCGCCCGCCGCGTGCCGATGCGCCGCCGCCCGACATCCTGCCCGACGACCCCGAGCGCCGCGAGCGCGCCCTGCTGCTGCGCGCCTGGGAAAGCTCCACGCTGACGCCGGCCAACTTCTGCGTGCTCAAGCGCATCGACCCGGCGCAGTTCGACGCGCTGATCGCACAGGCGCGGCGCGAGCGCGCCGAGCGGGCCGAGCGAGCCGCTCGCTCCGCAGGCGCCGCGGGCGCACCAGGCGCACCGAGCGCACCCAGTGCGTCGAGCACACCGAGCGCCCCCAGCACGCCGAGCGCCGAACGCCCGCCGGCCGACAAGCCGGCGGCATGACCCGCGCGGCGCCGCGCGGCAACAGCGCGCGCCTGTTCATCGCCGCGTGGCCCGATGCCGCCACGCTGCAGGCGCTGCGCGCGCTCGCCGCCGCGCTGCCCTGGCCGCCGGGCGCGCGGCTCGTCGCCCCGCATCGCCTGCACCTGACGCTGCACTTCATCGGCATGGTGGACTAGCGGCGCGTCGACGAGATCGCTGGCGTACTCGTGCTGCCGCCGCGCGCCGCGTTCGAGATCGGCTTCACGCGGCTCGCCGCGTGGCGGCATGGCCTGGCGGTGCTGGAGCCCGCGGCCGCGCCGCCGGCACTCGCCGCGCTGCATGCCGATCTCGCCACGCCACTGCGCGCCTGCGGCCTGCCGCTCGAGCGCGGCGCGCTGCGCGCGCATGTCACGCTGGCGCGCGAAGCGGCGGGTTTCGATGCGGCGGCGTGGTCCGGCACGCTGCGCTGGCCGGTGTGCGCCTACAGCCTCGTGCACTCGCACCCGGCGCTCGGCTACCGCAGGCTGCGCGACTACCCGCTCGATCCCGGCTGACGCCGCATGCGCCGCGCCGCCTGCGTGCGGCCGATCCACTCGGCCCAGTAGTCGATGCAGGCGCGGATCTTGGGCAGGCGGTGGCGCGCGCTCGCCGTCACGGCGTAGATCGGCACGCGCTGGGTGTCCACGTGCTCGGCGAGCACCGGCACGAGCAGCCCGTCTCGCACCAGCGGCACGGCCGCCAGCGTGCCCAGGCGGCCGATGCCCAGGCCCTGCACCACCATCGCGGCGGTCATCGCGGTGTCGTTGCTGCGCCAGTCGCCATCGGCCACCACGGTCACGGGCCGGCCGTCGACGACGAAGGGCCAGTGGTTGAGATGCGTCACCGCGCTGTTGCTGACCAGCCGGTGCTGCGCCAGCTCCGACGGGTGGCGCGGCAGGCCCACGCGCTCGGCGTAGGCCGGCGCGGCGTACAGCGCGCGGCCGAGGCTGCCGATCTCGCGCGCCACCATGGTCTCGGGCAGCGAGGGCGCGGTGCGGATGGCGATGTCGATGCCCTCGCGGGCCATGTCGACCAGGCGGTCGCCGACCTCGAGGTCGATGCGCAGCCGCGGGTGGCGCTCGGCCAGCCCGGCCAGGCTCGGCAGCAGCAGGTACTGCGCCACCACCGTGCTGGCGGCCACGCGGACGCGGCCGCTCGCCTCGCGCGAGCGGCTGGCGAAGTCGCCTTCCAGCTCGTCGAGCGTGCGTGTCAGGCGCAGGCAGTAGTCGAGGAAGGTCTGGCCCTCGGCGGTGAGCGCCAGGCCATGGGTGGAGCGGTGGACCAGCCGTGCGCCGCAGCGCTGCTCGATGCGCGCCAGCGCCCGCGAGACCTGGCTCACCGGCACGTCGCGCTCGCGCGCCACGGCCGACAGCGTGCCGAGCGCGGCCACGCGGGCGAAGAGCTTCAGGTCGTCGAAACCCAGTCCGTCCATGGCGCGCATGGTAGGCGGAGGTCGCGGCGCGCCGTGCACCGCGTGTCCGCGCGCTCCCGGGCGCCACCGGAGGCACGCCGGCTTTGCAGCCGCTGCAAGGCCGATTTGGCGCGTGCGCGGTTTCGCGGGCGCGGGGCGCTGCCTACATTGGCAGCACCTGCCGCCGCCCCGGCCCCCGGAGCGCCGGCGCACTGCATCGAAAGGTCACCATGAAGCCCGTGCCAACCGAAACCCGCCTGCTCGGCTTGAACCCGGCGCAATACACGCGACTGAAGGAGCGCTCCCGGCTCGACGCCGCGCGCCTGCGCCGCGAGGCGATCGCCGAAGCGTTCGCCCGGGCGTTCGCGGCGCTGCGACGTGCCTTTGCGGCGTCGCGCCCCCTCGGTACCGCGCCTTCTGCGCGGCCGTTGCCCCGAACCTAGACCGGCCGGCGCCGCCTCAGCCAGAGGCCGAGCCCCGCCACGCCGAGCGCGAACAGCGCCGCCGAGCGCGGCTCGGGCACCGCGGCCAGCGCCGCCACGCCGGTGTCGGGGAAGTCGGTGAACAGGCCGTCGACGCCGAGGCCGAAGTAGTAGGTCATCTCGGCCTGCGGGTCGGCGAAGCCGTAGCCGCTGGCGTCGTTGCGGAAGGTCCAGGTGTGGATGAACAGGCCGTTGGCGTGCGCGGCCTCGATCACGCCGGTGCTGCCGTCGACGCGCCGGTCGTTGATGTTGACCACGCCGTCGCCGTTGCGGTCGACGCCGTCGGCCACCGTCTTCACGAGATAGGGCTTCCACGGGCCCACGCCGTCGGCGTAGGTCTTGATGAAGGCGAGGCCGACGTGGGTGACCATGTCGGCGAAGGTGAGCTGGCCGCCGCTCGCCTTCTGGTCGTAGGGCTGGCGGAAGGGGTCGACGAGCGACATCGAGCCGTCGGGTTTGACGTCGTCGGCGTCGACCAGCTGCACGAGGCGGATGTCGGTCTTCGTGTTGAGGTACTGCAGGTTGGCGACCTCGAAGCTCTGGATGAACACCGGCGCCGTGCTGCTGTTGCCGTAGGCGGCGTGCAGCGTGCCGACGAGCTTGTCCTCGAACACGCGCTTGCCGAACAGGCCGTCGTGGAAGGTGCTGTGCTTGAGCTCGGGGTAGATGCCGATCGTGCGCCCGGTGGCGGCGCTCTGCTGCTGCGCCAGCGCGATCACCTCCTCGAGCGTCGGGATCTCGTACAGGCCGTTGAACTGCTGCGGCCGGTTGGCGCGCGGCTGGATCGCACGCAGCGTCTTGATCTCGGCGAGCGTGAAGTCGCTGGCGAACCAGTCGGTGGTGAGCACGCCGTCGACCATCTTGGTGCTCTGGCGGCCGGGGAACTTGCTCGCCACGTCGGTCGTGCCGCCGAGCATCGGCTCGTGGCGCGCGATCAGGTGGCCGTCCTTGGTCATCACCAGGTCGGGCTCGATGTAGTGGGCGCCCTGCGTGATGGCGAGCTGGTAGGCCTGCAGCGTGTGCTCGGGCAGGTAGCCCGAGGCGCCGCGGTGGCCGATGACGATGGGCGCCTGGCCGTCGAGCGTGTTGAAGGCGGCGGCAGCGGGGCCGGCCAGCGCTGCGGCGAGAACCGGGACCAGGGCGGGGACGACAGCGGAGGCCACTGCAGCGGCCGACGGCGTGAATCGAGGCATCGCGGGTCTCCTGGCTTGTTCTTCAGTGTGGCCGGGCGACATGACCGTTGCGTGACGCCCGGGGTCCGCCGGGCCCGAAGGCCCGGGGAGCGGCAAGCCTACTGCGATCGGGCGGTGGGCGCCAGCGCCGCTGCCGCCGACGCCACCGGGCGCGGCAGGTGGTAGATGGTGTCGTTGAGGTGGCGCGCCACCTCGACGATGTCGGCCTCGCTCCAGCCCAGCGTGGCGCGCTCCTGCCAGGCGCGCACCTGCACCACGAGGCCGGGCCAGTCGCGCACCACGCGCTTGTCGCGCCAGTGCATCTGGCTGTTGTGGCAGGCGATGCAGTGGGTTTCGTAGAGCAGCTTGCCGCGGCTGGGCGGGGCCTGCGCCGCGGCGTGCGGCGTGGCGAGCTGGGCGAACACGGCCAGGACGAGGCCGGCGGCGGGCAGGAGATGGGGCGCGGTCTTCACGCCGCCACTTGTACCGCGGCAGCCGGCGGGCGGCGCCGCGTCAGATCAATGATCAATGATCAATGAACAGGCAGCGCCGGCAGCAGCAGGCCGGCCAGCGTGCCGCCGCCGAGCACCAGCCAGGCCAGCGTGGGCAGGCTCCAGGCCAGCGGGGCGCGCGGCGGCGTGGGGGTGGCGGCCGGCGCGTCGACCTCGGCGAGGTCTTCGGCGAAGGCCTCGCTGCGGTGGACGAAGCTCGGCAACATGGGGAGGCTCCGGGGCTGGATGCGCGGCTCAGGCGCGGTGCGCGCTGGCCTGCGCCAGCGCGGCGGGGGCCGCGTCGCTCTGCGCGAGCTGGTCGATGCCGGCCAGCATCGACAGCGTCAGCGCGAAGGCCACGGCCAGCGAGAGAAGTCGGTTGCTGCGGTTCATGGTGGGCTCCTGTTGGATGACTGAACTATCGGCGTGCGCGCGGCTTGGCGCGAGCGCCTTGCGACGAGCCGCGGGCCACGCGGCACGAAGCGCCGACGTGCCGGACGAACGGTCGCCGAGCCGTCCTCGCACGCGCAGCGATACTGCGCCGCGATGCCCGCGCCGCGCCGCCGCCCCGACCCCGCCCTGGCGGCCGCGCTGGTGGCGGTCGCCGGCGGCGTGGCCGCTGCGCTGCACGTGGGCAAGCTGCCGCCGGCCATCGCGACGCTGCAGGCCGCGCTCGGGCTCACGCTGGTGCAGGCTGGTTTCCTGCTCTCGCTGGTGCAACTGGCGGGCATGTCGGCCGGCGTGGCCTTCGGCGTGGCGGCCGACGCGCTCGGCGACCGGCGCAGCATGCTCGTCGGCCTGGTGCTGCTGGCGCTGGCCAGCGCGCTCGGCGGCCTGGCCGAGACGGCCGGCGTGCTGCTCGCGCTGCGCGCGCTGGAGGGCTGCGGCTTCCTGCTCGTCGTGCTGGCTGCGCCGGCCGTGGTGCGCCGGCTCACGCCGCCCGAGCGGCTGCCGCTGCTGCTGGGCGTGTGGGGGGCGTACATGCCGCTGGCCACGGCGCTGGCGCTGCTGGTCGGGCCGTGGGTGATCGGCCTGGCGGGCTGGCGCGCTTGGTGGTGGCTGCTCGCGGCCGTCGCGCTGGCGATGGCGGTCTGGCTGGCGCGGGTGGTGCCGGCGATTCCGGTGCTACCGGCGATGCCCGCCCTGCCTGCCCATGAGGCCCCGCCCGCGCGCCGCGCCAGCGCCGGGGCGCGCCTGCGCCGCACGCTGGGCTCGAGCGGGCCCTGGCTGGTGGCGCTGTGCTTCGCCGCCTACTCCGGCCAGTGGCTGGCGGTGATCGGCTTCCTGCCCGTGATCTTCGTGCAGGCCGGCGTGTCGGCCGCCGCCACCGGCGCGCTCACGGCGCTGGCGGCGGCGGTGAACATGCTCGGCAACATCGGCGCCGGTCGCGCGCTGCAGCGCGGCGTGGCGCCCGAGCGGCTGCTGCGCCTGGGCTACGCGGCGATGGCGCTGGCCGCGCTGGTGGCCTACGGCGGCGAGGGCCTGGTGCCGCCGTGGCTGCGCTTCGTCGCCGTGCTCTTCTTCTCGGGCCTCGGCGGCATGATCCCGGCCACGCTGTTCGCGCTGGCGGTGCGCGTGGCGCCGGGCGAGGGAACGCTGGGCACGACGATCGGCTTCGTGCAGCAGTGGTCGGCCTGCGGGCAGTTCGCCGGCCCGCCGCTGGCGGCCTGGGTGGCCAGCCGCGCCGGCGGCTGGCAGTGGACCTGGGCCGTCACCGGCGCGGCGTCGCTGATCGGGCTGGTGCTGGTGGCGCTGCTGGTGCGGCGGCTGCGTGCGGGGCGTTCAGGGTCGGCAGCGCCTGGAGGCCATTCAGCGCCCGGCGCGCCTACGGCACCTTGATCGCCGAACCCGCCGAACTTGCTGCAAGCGCCTCGCGCACCCGCCGCACCAGCGGCGAGTCGCCGCTGGCCGACAGCACCAGCGCGTGCGTGGCACGCGTCATCGCCACGTAGAGCAGGCGCTGCGCCTCGGGCAGCGTCTCGCCGCGCCAGGGCAGCGCCTGCAGCCCGGCCACGAAGACCTGCGCGAACTCGAGCCCCTTGGCGCTGTGCAGCGTGAGCAGCTTGACGCTCGGGCGCTTCCAGTCGAAGCGCGTGAAGGCCTGCTCGTGCATCGACTGCAGCGCCACGCCGCGCGCGCCGAGCACGCGGCCGAGCGCGGCGGCCAGCGGCGGCATCAGCGGGCGCGCGCGCACGAGCAGCGCGATGTCCTGCGCCGGCGTGCCGGCGTCGAGCAGCGCGGCCACGCGCTCGGCGACGAGCGCCGCCTCCTCGCGCGCGTCGGCCGCCTCGATCAGCACCGGCAGCGGCCCGCGCCGCCCCGCGCTCTGCGGCGCCACGAGCTGCGGCTCGTCCTCGCCGCGCGCCGGCGCCCCGTCGTCGTGCAGCAGGCTGGCCGCGCAGGCCACCGCCAGGCCCAGCACCTCGGCGGTGTTGCGGTAGTTCAGGCGCAGGATGCTGGTGCGGCCGCGCGCCTCGATGCCCACGCTGGCGAAGTTGAAGCGCGTGCGCCGCCGCGTCTGGTAGATCGACTGCGCGTCGTCGTACAGCACGAGCAGGCTCCTCGTGCGCGGGCTGACCATGCGCGCGGCCATGCGCAGCCAAGCGTCGTCGAAGTCGTGCGCCTCGTCGATGAGCAGCGCGCTGTACTGGCCGCCGGGCACGCGGCCGCGCTCGACGGCGCGTTCCAGCGCCCCGGCCAGCGCCGCGAAGTAGGCGTCGCCACGCAGGCCCTCGGGCACCTCGAGCCGGTAGCTGGCCACCATGTCCTGGCACCAGGCGTGGAAGGTGCGCACCTGCACGCGCTCGTCGACGCCGCGCGCGCGCAGCAGCGCCTCGATGCGCGTGGCCAGCGTGCGGTTGAAGCACATCACGAGGATCGGCGCGTCGGGCGTGGCACTGGCCGCCAGGTGCTGGGCGCGGAAGATCAGGATCATCGTCTTGCCCGACCCGGCCGCGCCGTGGATCACGCGGTGGCCCTCGCCGAGCGCACGCGCCACCTGCTCCTGCTGCAGGTCCATCACGGCGAGCAGGTCGGGCGCCGCCGCCTGCGGCTCGGCGAAGTCGAGCGCCGCCTGCGTGGGCAGCCGCACCTCGGGGAACAGGTGCCAGCGGATGCGGTCGCGCTGCGGCAGCGTCAGCGTGTGCGGGTAGCTCACGGTGAACAGGCCCCACAGCCGGCGCTGGAAGGCAAGCGGGTCGACGTCGGGCTCGAGGTCGTCGCGCAGCAGCGTGCGCGCGCGCGGGAACAGCTCGTCGAAGTCGGTGCCTGCGACGTCGGCCGCGCGCAGGTGAGACAGCACGACCCCGAAGCCGTAGGGGAACAGCAGCTTGCCGGCGAACGGGCCTTCGCGGTGCACCAGCGCCGGATCGGCGCGCATCAGGTCGACCAGCTCGAGCGTCACGTCGCGCACCTGGCGCAGCGGGTGCGCCACCGTCGTGCGGGCGCCGGGCAGCGCGAGCTCGACGGCGTCGCGCGTGCCGCCGGCCAGCGTGCTGCGCTTCCAGTCCTTCACCTCGAGCAGCAGCACGCCCCAGCGCGGCGAGAGGATCACGAAGTCGGGCTGGCGCGCACGCGGCCCGATCGGGATGTCGTGCCAGACCAGGTAGTCGTCCTCCAGGCAGCGCTTGAGCTGCTGCAGCACGCGGCGTTCGCCGGGGTTGCAGCGCGCGTCGATCTGGCTCAGGCCCTGCGGGAAGACTGCCATCGCGCGGCTACGATAGCTCGCGATGGGCGAGCGCCAACCTTCCGAGCCGGCCCCCTTCGAGCTCGACCCCTACCGCCCGCTGACCCGCCGGCGCCGCCTGCTCGTGCTGCTGCTGGCCGTGGCCACCGCGGTGACGGTGGTGCTGCTGCTGCTGCACCCGCCGGGCGGCGTGCAGCGCCAGCGCGCCGTGCCGCAGCCCTGCGCGCCGGGGCAGACCACGGGCTGCGTGGGCGGCAAGGTCGAGGTGATCGTGGCGCCGGCGCCGGCCTCGGCGCCGCGCTGACATGGTGGGCGCCATCGTGGGGTGCCATGTGGTTGTTGCCCCTTGCCGCGTTGAACCCGGGCTGGCACGCTTGCCGGCGTCGAACGAGGTCTCCATGCCGTATCCGTTGTCCAAGCTCGCCGGCGCGTTGCTCGTCGCCGGCCTGTCGCTCCAGGCCGCCCCCGCCGCCGCGGCCGGCAAGACCGTCTACCGCTGCGAGGAAGGCGGCCGCGTCGTCTACCAGCAGAGCGCGTGCAAGCCCGCGCCGGGCCAGCGCGTGGAACTGCCGCCGGGCAACGTGGCCGATGCGCCGCGCCCGGCGCCGAGTGCCCCGCAGACGGCGCCCGCCGCCGCGCCGGCCGCGCCGCAGACCGTGCCGGCCCAGGCGGTGATCCCGGCGGGCGCCGCGCTGCCGCTGCAGGCCGAGCGCGACGCCTGCCTGGCCTACCTGCGGCCCTTGCTGCGCGATCCGGCGAGCGGCCGCATCCTCGAGGCCGAGCGCGACGGCCGCGTGCTCAAGGTCAAGCTGCAGGCCGCCGACGCGCGCGGCCGGCCGCAGATCCGCGACGCGGCCTGCGAGTTCGTCAACGGCCGCGTCGACGACGGCTGGAGCCGCATCCAGCTCAAGCGCCTGGGCTGGTTCGCGCCGCGCGTCGTGGTGCCCGGCCCGCCCAAGGAGCCGCGGCGGCCGCACCGGCCGTTCGAGGACTCGATCGAGAAGGACGCCTGAAGCCCGTGCTGAAGCCCGTGTCGGCGCCCGGCCTGCTCAGCCCCGAAGAGCGCGAGCGCGAGTACTCGCCGAGCAGCTGCATCGGCGGCGACTACCGCCCCTTCGTCGCGGCCTACCGCACGCGCAGCGACGCGGCGCGCGCCGCGCTCGCTGCGCAGGGCAGCTGGCAACGCCTGCCCTACGGCAACGCGCCCGAGGAGGGCATCGAGCTCGCGCTGCCGCCGCGGGCCAAGGCCTGCCCGCTGCTCGTCTTCATCCACGGCGGCTACTGGCAGGAGCTCGCGGCGGCCGACTCGTTGTTTGCCGCACCGGCGTGCATCGAGCGCGGCATCGGCTACGCGGCGGTGGACTACACGCTGGCGCCGCAGGCGAGCGTGGCCGCCATCGTCGGGCAGTGCCGGCTCGCCGTGCGCACGCTCGCCTCGCGCGCCGCGTCGCTCGGCATCGACCCCGGCCGCATCGTGCTGGCCGGCAGCTCGGCCGGTGCACACCTGGCTGCGATGGTGGCGCTCGACCCGGCGCTGGCGCGCGAGGCCTGGCCCGCCGCGCTGGTGCTGCTGTCGGGCGTCTACTGGCTCGACCCGCTGGTCGGCACCTCGATCAACCAGGCCCTCGGCCTCGACGCGAAGGAAGCGCGCCGGCTCAGCCCCGGCATGCTGCCGCTCGAAGGCTGCCCGCCGGCGCTGCTGGCCTGGGGCGAGATCGAGACCGCCGCCTTCAAGGCGCAGAGCCGCGCCTTCGCCGCGCTGCTGCGTGCCGCCGGCGGTGCGAGCCAGGTGCTCGAGGTGGGCGGCCGCAACCACTTCGACATCGTGTTCGACCTCGCCGACGCGGCCACGCCGCTCGGACAGCGAACGTTCGAGCTGCTTCAGGCGAGCAGCTTGTCCGGCGCCAGGTAGGCCAGGCGCCAGGTCTCGAAGTCCACCCGGTCGGTGGCCTCGATCGCGCGCTGCTCGCGCACCGACTGTTCGGCCATGCGCTCGAACGCGGCCTGCTGCCCGGCGCTCCACGGCAGCGACAGCAGCGCGGTGCGCGCCGCGTCGGCCTGGGCGCGGATGAAGCGCGTGTAGCTGCCGCCGAAGTCGCCCTTCATCGCGGCGAGCACGCGTGCCGAGGGCAGGCTGGCCGGCGCCTCCAGCGCGCGCATGGCGAGCGCCAGCGCGTCGCGGTAGGCCGGGGTGCCGAAGGCAGAGTCCAGGTGCGCGGCGATCGGCGCGAAGCCCTCGAGCAGTTCGGCCGCCCATTCGACCAGCACCACCTCGCGCGCGCCGCGCTCCAGGCGCAGCCCGCCCTGGCGGCCGAAGGCGGCGGTGCGGTGCTGGTTGCGGCCGAGCGCGGCGATCTCGTCGGGCGTGTCCGGCGGGCTCTCGGTGAGCAGGCAGTGCAGCAGGAACAGGTCGAGCACGCGCATCGTGGCCGGCTCGATGCCCGCCGTGACGAACGGGTCGAGGTCCATGCAGCGCACCTCGACGTACTCGACGCCGCGCTCGCGCAGCGCGTGCAGCGGGCGCTCGCCGCTCCGGATGACGCGCTTGGGGCGGATCGTGCCGTAGAACTCGTTCTCGATCTGCAGCAGCGAGGTGGCGAGCTGGTTGTACTCGCCGCCCAGGTTCTTGATGCCGATCGCCTCGTAGGCCGGATAGGGTTTCGTCAGCGCCTCGTGCAGCGAGGCGGCGTAGCTCTCCAGGCTGTTGTAGCTGACCGCCAGGGCGGCCTGCGCGTCGCTCTGGTAGCCCAGTCGCCCCATGCGCAGGCTGGTGCCGTGCGGCATGTGCAGCGTGCCCTCGGTGAGCGGCTCCAGGCCATGCTCGCGCCCCTCGACGAAGCTCGAACACACCGCCGGCGAGGCGCCGAACAGGTACAGCAGCAGGAAGCTCGTGCGGCGGAAGTTGCGGATGAGGCCGAAGTAGTCCTCGTTGCTCAGCCCCGGCAGGCTCCAGTTGTAGTGGATGCCCGAGATCGTCTGCATGCGCCGCCCGTAGCGGTGGCCCAGGCCCATGCGGTAGACGCTCTTGGCGCGCCCGATGTTGCTGCTGCCGTAGCGGCCGAGCGGGATCGTCTCGTCCGGCGGCAGCCCGCAGGGCATGCTGCCCACCCACAGGCGTTCGTCGCCGTTGGCGTGGCGGTCGTCGGCCAGCGTGCGCATCACGTACTGGTGGATGCGCGTCAGCTCGGCCACCGTGTCCTCGGGCGTGGGGTGCGCGCCGGTGATCAGCTCGAGCTGGCTCTCGCTGTAGTCGGTGGTGATGTGCGGGTGCGTGAGCGGCGCGCCGAGTTCGGCCGGGTGCGGCGTCATCGCCAGCGCGCCCGAAGGCAGTGAGCGCAGGCTTTCTTTTTCCACGCCGCGGCGCATGCCGGCCAAGCGGCTGGCGTCGAGGCGGTCGAGGCGGTCTTTGAGGCTGGTCATGGGAGGGGTCGGTTCTTCGTCGGCGGCGAGGGTACGCGTTTACGGCCGATCGCGCTGACGACGGGACCCGCCGGGCCGCGGGGGGCCGGCGAGCCGGCGGGTCGGATGCGCGCCGGGTTTATCGTGGGGCCTCGTGGGGCCTCGTCGGGCCCTGTGGCGCCCGCGCCGGCCAGGAGTGAGACCATGAAACGCAGGCACTTCGTGCTCGGCACGCTCGGCGCGGCGGGCGCGCTCGTGATCGGCTGGAGCCTGGTGCCGCCGCGCCAGCGCCTGACCGCCGGCGCCCCGCTGCCGGCGAGCGGCGGCGAGAAGGCCCTCAACGGCTGGGTCAAGATCGGCAGCGACGACAGCGTCGTCGTGATGACGCCCAAGAGCGAGATGGGACAAGGCGTGCTCACCGGCCTGGCGATGATCCTGGCCGACGAGCTCGACGCCGACTGGAGCCGCGTGCGCGTCGAGCACCCGCCGCTCGACCCGATCTACAACAACCTGGCCAGCGTGGTCGACGGCCTGCCCTTCCACCCGGACGACGACGGCAGCATCAAGCGCGTGGCGGCGTGGATGACGGCCAAGTCGATGCGCGAGTTCGGGATCATGATGACCGGCGGCTCGTCGAGCATCAAGGACCTGTGGCTGCCGATGCGCGAGGCCGGCGCCGCGGCGCGCGCGATGCTGGTGGCCGCTGCGGCGAAGCAGTGGAACGTGCCGGCCGGCGAGATCAAGGTCGACGCGGGCCGGCTCGCGCATGCCTCGGGCCGGAGCGCGCGCTTCGGCGAGCTCGCCGCCGCCGCGTCCGAACAGCCGCTGCCGGGCAAGGTGGCGCTGAAGACACCCGCGCAGTTCAAGTTCATCGGCAAGCCGCTGCCGCGCATCGAGGCGCGGGCCAAGGGCGACGGCAAGGCCGCCTTCGGCCTCGACGTGCTGCTGCCCGGCATGCTCTACGCGAGCGTGAAGATGTGCCCCACGCTCGGCGGCAAGGTGGCCGGCTTCGACGCCGGCGAGGCGATGAAGCTGCCTGGCGTGAAGAAGGTGCTGGCGGTGGACGGCTACCACGGCGGCACCGCCGGCGTGGCCGTGATCGCCGACACGCCGTGGCACGCCCTCAAGGCACTCAACGTCGTCAAGGTCACGTGGGACGAGGCGGTGCCGGCGGCCCAGCATTCGAGCGCCTCCGACCTCGACCGCCTGGCCCAGCTGCTCGACCAGGAAGACGGCTTTGGCTACTACCGCCACGGCGACGTCGAGGCGGCGC
>Ga0073934_10008200_pt1 | contig 14073 bp, 14 predicted proteins | sample LarsenN4metaG_FD_76834 | JGI IMG/M metagenome (GOLD analysis project Ga0073934, IMG submission 76834) | Hot spring sediment bacterial and archeal communities from British Columbia, Canada, to study Microbial Dark Matter (Phase II) - Larsen... ...
ATGCTCCGCCAGTGCGGCATGCCCGATGCCGAACAGCGGGCGAGCCAGTATCCCCACCAGCTTTCCGGCGGCCTGCGCCAGCGCGCCCTGATCGCGATGGCTCTGGTCTGCGGCCCCAAACTCCTGCTCGCCGACGAGCCGACCACCGCGCTCGACGTGACCATCCAGGCCGAGGTGCTCGATCTGATCGCGCGGCTGCGGCGCGAGCTCGGCATGGCGATCCTGCTCATCACGCACAACCTCGCGCTGGTCGCGCGCACTACCGAGCGCGTCTACGTCATGTACGCCGGGCAGGTGGTCGAGGAGGCCAGCACCGCCGCCCTTTTCGAGCGGCCGCTCCACCCCTACACCGAGGGACTGCTGGCCGCGGTCCCGCGCATCGATCGGCGCGTCGAGAGGCTCGCGCAGATTCCCGGCCAGGTTCCGCCGGCCACCGCCTGGCCCGCCGGCTGCCGGTTCCGGCCGCGCTGCCCCCACGCCTGGGAAAAGTGTCTCGAGATGCCGCCCCTGCTGGATCACGGCGAAGGCCGGCAGGCGCGCTGCTGGCTGCTCCTCGAACCCGAGCGCCGGTCACAACGGCACGCGCCGGAAGCCGCCATTGCCGGTGAATAACGAGAGCGCTCCTCTGCTGGAGGTCCGCGACCTGGTCGTGACCTTCCGCCAGCATTACGGCGCGCTGGGTATCAGGTCACGCCTCATCGAGGCGGTCCGCGGCGTTTCGCTCGACGTCGCCCGCGGCGAAACGCTGGGCCTCGTCGGGGAATCAGGCAGCGGCAAGACCACGCTGGCCCGCGCGGTGCTGCGGCTGATCGAGCCCGATTCCGGCTCCGTCCGGCTGGGCGGCGTGGATGTCCTCGCCCTGGCGCCCGGGCCGCTACGGGCGCTGCGCCGACGGATGCAGCTGGTCTTCCAGGACCCCCGGGCTTCACTCAATCCCCGGATGACCTGCGGAAGGGCGGTGCGTGAAGGGCTGGAGATCCATCGCATCGCGACCGGCGCTGAGGCGGATGCCCGGGTGGCGCGGTTGTTCGAGGAAGTGGGCCTGCCGCGCGGCGCGATGAATCGCTGGCCGCACGAGCTGTCCGGTGGCCAGCGGCAGCGCGTCGGCATCGCCCGCGCCCTGGCGGTGGATCCCGAGCTCCTGGTCTGCGACGAACCGGTGTCGGCACTCGACGTCAGCGTGCAGGCCCAGGTGCTCAATCTCCTGGCCGATCTCCAGGCGCAGCGCAGGCTGGCGCTGCTGTTCATCAGCCATGACCTGGCCGTCGTGAGGCATCTCGCGCCGCGGGTGGCGGTCATGTATCGCGGACGGATCGTCGAAGAGGGACCAGCGGAGCAGGTCTACTCGCAGCCGCGGGATGAATACACGAAACGGCTGCTGGCTTCAGTTCCCTGATTGGCGCCGGGCACCCGTTGGCAGGTGCCCGACGCCCGTTGCCATCAGTCTACTGGACCGCTCTCCAGGCGTTGACCCTGCCGCGCCCGTAGAAATCGTCGTTGCCCGGCTTGCCCAGGTCATCCGCCGACGCCCGCAACGCCGCTTCCAGCTGGGCCGGATGCATCGGCCCGTTCTTTCCTACGAGAAGGGCCGCCACGCCGGCAACCGCGGGTGACGCCATCGAGGTTCCTGCCGCCCAGCAGTAAGTAGCAGTGCTCGAGGCCGAGCCCCGGCAGGGCGCCATCACGAGGTCGAAAACCCAGCAGGCCGTCGTGACGCTGCCGGTCGGAATGCGAGGCTTCGTGCAGGCGGCGCTCCCCTGCGGCGTGCCGAACAACGGGTCGTCGCCGCCCGGTCCCGCCAGCGTGATCGCCGACTGGCCGTAGTTGGTGTACGCGGTCGGCACGTCGAGGTTCGTCGAGCCCAGCGCCCAGCCCGCGGGCGACGTCGCCGATACGGCGATCACGCCGACCGACTGCGCCGGCACGAACACCATGTTGTTCGTGTGATCGATGTCAACGGCGTTGTTGCCGGCGGCGGCGATCACCGTCACCCCGCGCTGGTTGGCGTACGACGTCGCCCGGCTCAGGGCATTGAGCAGGTGCGCGATGCCCGGGCCGCGGCCGTCGATCAGGGCCCCCAGGCTCATGTTGATGATGTGGGCGCCGGCGCCGCCCTCGGCGATCGGCGTGGCCGCGTAGTAGATGCCCTGGATGATCCAGGAGAACGCCCCGCTGCCGCAGTGCAGCACCTTCACCCCGATGAGCGTCGCCTCGGGAGCGATGCCGACGGTGCCGATGTTGTTGGCCCGCGCCGCCACGATTCCCGCCACGTGCGTGCCGTGCCAGAAGGTATCGGTCAGCACGAACTGGTTCTGCGCGTTGCGCCGCAGATCCGTGTTGTAGGCCTGCCCGGGAACGAACGACGCCGAACGCGCGGCGTCGAGGTTCAGCGCGATGTCCACGTGCGACGAATAGAGGCCGCCGTCCAGGATCGCCACCCGCGCCCCGGCTCCGCGATAGCCCGCGTGCCACGCCGCCGGCGCGCTGATGGCGTCGGGAGCCCACTGGATGTTGCGGAACGATTCCGTCGAGCCGTGCGATGCCTGGCCGGCATCCGACTCGCCGGCCGCCGCCTCGATCTCACCCGCCGCCGACGGCTGGCCGAAATCGAGTATCACGTCCTCGGCCACCGCCTGGATGCCGCTGCCCCGGTTGAGCGCGCCGGCGAAGCCGGGCTCGTCCGAAACCGCGATGCCGACTCCGATCCCTCCGAGAGTCGCCGATACCGAGCCGCCGGCCGCCTCCACCTGCGAGGCGAAATCGGAGGGAAGGGCGCCGCCGCTCCCAAGGATCACATATGTGCGAGCCGAGCCGCCCGAGACCGAGAAGCTGGGTCCTACTCCACTGCGGGCCGCCGGCTCGTTCGAGCAGGCGGCAGCAAGCACAACGAGGGCGACAGCCCCGAGTCGCAGACGCATTGACCTACCCCCGTGATTCCGTTTGATGTTTCAGAAGGGAACTGCAGGTACCTATGGATGTGATGCAAATCACGCGCCATGTCAAGCTGGAGCCGCGGGCACCTGCTCCGAAGTCGCCGGTTTCACCATGCGATCGTAGACCACCAGCAGTGCCGCGGTGAGGAAGCCGACGGCCGCCACGACGTACCACATGACTTCGGGCGTCTGCCGCACCTCGCCGAACTGGTGCAGCAGCGTGCCGGCCAGCTTGCCGCCCACGAGGTAGCCGATGCCGATCGGCAGGAAGGCGTAGCCCATGAACAGCCCCTGCTGACCCGGCGGCGCCAGCCGCGAGACGTACTCGTAGTAGCGTGGCGCCTGGAGCACTTCGCCGATGCCGAGAATGACCAGCGCGACGACGAGGTACTCGAGGCGGTTGCCGAACGCGACCAGCAGCCAGGTGAAGCTCGAAACGACGACGCCGAGCACGATCGCGGTGAACGGCCGCACTTTTCTCATCAGGTACGTGCCGATGAACGTGAGCAGGATGACGGTCAGCGCTTCGACCGAGAGCAGCCGGTCCACGTTGGCGTTCGGGTCGCGATAGGTTCTCCAGTAGATCGCCAGCGACAGGTACTGCTGCCAGAACATCACCCAGAAGCCCGAGTAGATCAGCAGGAAGGCCATGAACCTGCCGTTGCCCAGCACCTGTACCAGGTTCTTCAGCGCGGCGGCGACGGTCGCCGTCGGCGGCTCGTCTCCCTTGCCCGGCTCGCGGTAGAACAGCAGCGTTACGATGGCCATCGCCAGCGTGATCGCGGCGCTCATCAGGAAGACCGTTTCGACGCCGACGTCCTCGCGCACCTGCGACGCGAGCCACGGACCGAGCGCCGCTCCGACGTTCACGACGGTGTAGTAGATCGAATACCCGACCGACCGCACGTTCTCCTGCGCCGCGCGCGCCGTGGTCCCCACCACGACCGGCTTTACCACCGCCGGCCCCATCGCCGGCACCAGCATGATCAGGTGCATCAGCGCGAACAGCGGCAGCGCGTCGCGCAGCGGCGCCATCCACGACGACGAGAGCGATCCCAGCAGGAAGTTGCCGATCGCCAGCATGAAGAAGGCGCCCGCCAGCGTGTTGCGGAATCCGAACCGGTCGGCCAGCGCTCCGCCGATCACCGGCATCACCCATACCACGAAGCCGTAGTACCCGATCAGCCAGGTGGTCTGCTCGCTGGTCAGCCCGAGATGCTCATGCAGGTAGATCGCCATCACCGCCTGCGGGCCGTAGTACGCCAGCCGCTCGAACAGCTCGGTGAAGTTCGCGACCCAGAATGAGCGCTCGAATCCGGTCCTGATCTCCTGCCAGCGCGATGCCACGTTGGTGACTCCTCAGTACGGAAAACTGTTGAACGGCGGCTGAGTGGACATCGGCTGCCGGCTTCGCGCGACGTCGGCGGCTTCCTGGCGCAGGATCGTGAAGTGCTGGCGCGTGCTGAACCGCAGCTCGACCGGTCCGCCGCGCAGCGGCACGGCAAGGTCCATCCGCGCGACGTACTTCGATCCCGGCGGCAGCGAGAACCTCAGCCCGCCGCCCGCCGCCGCCTGCCAGGGATGGTCCGCGGCGAAGGGAATGCCGCCGGCCCAGCCCCGGCCCACGTCCACGAACGCCGCCCAGCCGACGTCACCGATGCCGCGGAGGGTTCCAGCATAGTGCCGATACTCGCCGTGCGCCACGACTCGCCGCCCGACCGCGTGGCCCCTGCCGTACCCACGCATCCCCTCGCCTTCCCCCAGCGACAGCTGGAACGGCTGGCGCATTCTCCAGCCTCCCGCCGCCCGCACCGCCAGGGCGATCACTCCCCGCCGCCCCGAGGGCGTGTACGTCAGGACGTCACCCGAGGCGATCAGATCATGCCAGCGCGTCGCGCCGGGCCGGCGCAGGCCTTCCGTGCGCGTGCGCACGAACAGCAGCGTGCGGCCGGCTACGTGGGCGCCGAGGTAGCCCTCGGCCATCGCGAACCAGTCCGGCTGCAGATCGCTAATCGCCAGCGCCCGGCCGAGCGAGACCCGCACCTCGAGTCCCTCGCTCACGTCCTCGATGGCGTGCACGGCGTCCAGCCGGGAATGAGCAACCCGGCGGATCGCCCGGGCGCCGGCCGAAACCGCTACCGAGAAGCGCCTGACGTCGGAATAGGCGCCCGCCAGCCCGGCCTGAGCCGCCGAATCGTTGGCGGGATCCGATGCCAGGGCCGGCCCGGACTGCGTTATCCGGTGATAGAGAACGGAGACGCCGCCCATGACCTGGAGGCCCTCGGGACCGATCCGCCGCTGCGCGTTGATGCCGAAGGTCTGCCTCAGCCGCGGCACGGTCACCGGACCGATGCTGTCGGTGTGCAGGCCGAACGGCTCTTCGAGGCGGGATGCGCCGACGAACCACCCGAACCGGTCGAGCTCGGTTTCGAACGGCCGGTAGACGTTGACCGCGGCGACCGGCCCGACGCTGGTCTGCCCGCCCTGCACCTGCAGATAGTTGATGCGCATCAGGTGCGGGTGGAGGCCGTCGAACACCACGCCCGGCTCGCGGCCGCGCCTGTCGACCCGAAGGCGTCCCAGGATTCCCTGTCCCATCAGGTTCGTTTCGGTCAACCGCAGCGAGCGGAACTCGACGCGATCGTGGAAGGCGATCGAGAGGTCGCCGCCGAGCGACCAGTCGTCCCGCGTGTCCACCTCGACGTCCACCTGGCCGCCCGGTGCCGGCGTGGTGCGGATCGCCGCCGAACGGAGGTACGGCCGCAGCCGCAGGAGCCGTTCGGTTTCGGCGAGATAGAGAGGATCGCACTCGTCTCCCTCGGAGAATCGCAGGTCGTTCGCGACCACCGAGGCACGCGTGCGCCAGCTCAGGGCGCCCGCGAGCGACTCGACCCAGCGCGGCACCCGGTTATCGCCGTCGAAGAGCCCGGCGTTCCGGATTCTGATGGAGTTGATGCGGTAGCCGTCGCAGACCTGGGCGGCCAGCAGGGAGGGCGCGGCGGAGAGGACGGACGCGCACAGCGCGGCGCGCGCCACGCCTCGCCGCACTACCGTCCCATCTTCTTCTTGAGCTCCTCGAGCTTCGCCTCGGCGGCCGCTTCCCGCGCCTGGCGCTCGATCCGGCTGCGCAGCAGCTCGCCTTCCACATCCACCTCGGGCCGGTCCATCCCGGCGGCGCCCAGGCTGCTCCAGGCCGCGTCGGCGCCGCGCGATGCTTCCGCGCCGCCCCGCCGCTTGGCGGCTTCGGCGAGCTGCGCCGTCATCTCGCCCAGCTCCCGCTCGGCAAAAGCCAGCTCGCCGCGCTGCGCCTCCACTTTCCGCTGGAGCACCTCTACCCGCTCGCGGAGCCTGGCGATGAACTTGTCGGCCACCGCCACCGTCTCCGAGTCGCCGATCGCTTCGGCCTGGCCGCGGCGCCGCTCGGCCGTCGCCAGCTCCTCGCCGGCCGCCGCCAGCAGCGCTTCGTCCTTCGCCAGCGCCTGCTGCATCTGGCGAACCGCCGCCTTCTGCTCGATCACCGCCTCGCGCATCCGGGAAGCGATCTCGCCCAGGTCGGGCGGCGGCGTGGCCGCCGCGAGCGCCCGCTCGAGCGCGTCACGGAGGCCTTTGAACATCAGCTCTTCTTGGTCGTTTTGACGTACGATGCGCTGAGCTGCTGCTGCGTCTTGCGGCTCCTGCACCTGGGACACGGCGCGGCCTTCACGTGCGCCGAGATGGGCTCGATGACCTTGAAGCTGTGCTTGCAGTCGTTGCAGCGGTATTGGTAGGTCGGCATGGTCCCCTCCTGAACAGCGGGAAGTTTACCTGCCCACCCCCCTATCGTCTATCGTCCCGCTTCAGGTGTAGTTGAACGCGTCCTCCACCTGCCGGAGCAGCCGGTCCGGGCTCGACACGTTCGGGAACATCAGGCGGTCGCTCAGCCGGTTCATCGCCACCCGCAGCCTGCCGAACTGTTCGCCGGCGGCGCGGAGCAGCGTTCCCATGCCGTACCGCTGGGCGTGCCGGTCGTCGCTGGCTTCGAGGAAGCCGCTGCGCCCCATCTGCTCGAAGAACGGTATGTCGGGGCCGCCCTTGCGTGCCCGTCGGGCGTTGATATAGTCGGGAAAGATGCCTGTCAGCCACAGCGCGAAGTTGCCGGTATGCACCCTCACGCGGAACCGGCGCTCGCCGTCGCACCGCGCCGCTTCGGCGGCCAGGTCGGTTAGGTAGGAGTAGCGGTTCTCGTCGTGCTCGCTCACCCGCAGCGACCGGTCGCCGTTGCCGAACGCCAGCAGCAGCGACGCGCAGTAGTCCGTCAGGTCGCGGTCGTCCACACCGAGGTCGAGCAGCAGCCTTCGCAGCATCACGTACATCAGCAGCGGCGGCGACGGCGCCGCGAGGTCGCGGTGATCGAGCAGCAGGTCCATGAGGCGGGGGTCGTCCCAGAGCGCGTCGGCGCTTTCGCCCTCTCTCGCCCCGAGCAGGCCGGTCGCCAGCTTCACATCCGCGGCGCCAAGCGCCGCTCGAACGGTGGCTGCGATCATTCCTGATCCCCTCTCTGCCCTTGCCGAGCTCACGCGCCTCGGCCGCGCCCTCGCCGGCCCCCTCCAGCGGCCGACCGTGTGCGAGCATACGGCCGGCTGCGTCTATCGGTTGTTCGACGCCGCGGCGGTGGTCGCGGGACTCACACACGCCGGCGATCGTGACCGCGTCACGGTCGTCACGTCTCTCGGGGAGCGTACCCCGGCGCTCGACGCGCCGTTCCTCGAAAGAATCGCGGCTTCGTCCGATATGATCCGTGACGGAGACCGCGTTATCGGTGTTTCGCTTGGTGCCGCAGGTCACACTATGGGAGTTCTCGCGGTGGCCGGCAAGAGCGAACACCGCTTTGGCACTCACCACGAGTCAGTGCTGTCGGCCGTCGCCGGCCTGGCCTCGCTCTCCCTCCAGAACGCCCGGCTGATTGAAATCCTCTCGAGCGGCAAGGACGAGTGGGAACGGGTCGTCGACGCCATCCGGCCGGCCATAGCGATCGTGGACGGACGCGGCATCGTGCGCCGCGCCAATCGCACCTTCGCCGGCCTCATCGGCGCTCCCGTTACCACGCTGCCCGGGCGTCCCTGGCTCGAGCTCATGCCGATGAGCTGGGCGGAAGTCGTCGGGCGCGCGCTCGCCTCGCCGGGCGGCGAGCCGTGCGAGCTGCGGACCGGCCAGCGGATCTTCTCCGTCCGCGCGCACCCGGCCGGAGCCGAAGGAACCGCGGTGCTCGCCATCGAGGACATGACCGAAACCCGCCGGCTCCAGGAACAGCTGATCCAGTCCGAGAAGCTCTCGGCGGTCGGCCAGCTCATCGCCGGCGTGGCGCACGAGCTCAACAATCCGCTGGCATCGGTGCTGGGCTTCGCCGACTTCCTCGGGGAATCGGGGCAGACTCCGCCCGGCCTCATCGAGCCCGTCAGGGTCATCCAGCACGAAGCCCAGCGCGCCGCGGGCATCGTCAAGAACCTGCTCACCTTCGCCCGGCGCCAGGACCAGGAACGCCAGACGATCGACCTCGGGCAGGTGCTCAAGCGCACCATCGCGCTGCTCAACAACCAGCTCATCGGCATGAGAATCGAGGCGAAGCTCTGGATCGATCCCGAGCTGCCGCCTGTTCATGGCAGCCCGAACCAGATCCAGCAGGTCCTGCTGAACCTGATGAACAACGCCGCTCAGGCGATGAGCGCGGCCGGTATCGCGGGCGTCGTCACGGTCAGGGCGCGCAAGTGGCTGGGCGGCGTTGCGGTCGACGTCGAGGACAACGGCCCGGGAATTCCCGAGGAGCTGCACGAGCGGGTCTTCGAGCCGTTCTTCACGACCAAGCCTCCGGGCGAAGGGACCGGCCTGGGTCTCTCGATCTGCCAGGGCATAATCAAGGAGCACGGCGGCCGCATCACGATGAAGTCGACGCCCGGCCAGGGCGCCACCTTCACCGTCGAGCTTCCGGCCGCGCGCGCCGCCGCCCCCGCGGCCGTCACCACGGCCTCCGCCGGCGCCGGTCATGGCCGTGTTCTCGTGGTGGACGACGAGCCTCACATTCTCCACTACATGAAGGCGACCCTCGAAGCCTGGGGCCATTCCGTGGAAACGGCAGGCGACGGGGGCGAGGGGCTGCGCCGCGCCCTCGAAGGGCAGTTCGACCTGATCATCACCGACGTCCGGATGCCCCGGCTGGGAGGACGCGAGTTCTTCGAGCGGCTTCGCGCCGAACGGCCCGATGTCGCCTCGCGCGTGGTGTTCGCCACCGGTGACACCGTCCGCGACGACACCCAGGCGTTCCTCGAGCAGTCAGGCCGCCCATTCCTGCATAAGCCTTTCAAACTCGCCGAGTTACGCAGCACTCTCGACCAGGCGTTGGGATCGGGGAAGACCCCGCCTTAGATTCAATCATGATCTATGTCCTCATTCCCGCCCGTGACGAGGCGTCCACGGTCGGGTTGCTTCTCTGGAAGGTCAGGCAGGCGTTCACGGCTTTCAGCCGCGAGTACCAGATCATCGTCGTCAATGACGGCTCGCGGGACGCAAGCGAAGACGTGCTCGCGCCCTACACGCGCGCGCTGCCTCTGACTCTCCTGAGCCACCGTGACCCCCGCGGCTACGCCGCGAGCCTCGAGGCGCTGCTGAGGGCCGCGGTCCAGCGCACCGACCGGCCGCGGCGTGACCTCGCGGTCACGCTCCAGGCCGATTTCTCTGAGTCTCCCGACGATCTCGTCGAGCTGGTCAAGCGGCTCGAGGCCGGCGCCGACATCGCCGTGCCCGACCGCCGCCAGAGCCGTTTCAGCACCAGGATGGCGCGCTTCGCGCATCGAGCGCTCAACGCGCTGCTTCGCCGCCGGCTGGGACTGGCGCAGGTGGGTGACATGGTGGGAACGATGCGCGCCTATCGCCTGGCCGTGATCGACCGGCTCGTCCGGCAGTATGGCGCGACGCCGTTCGTCAGCGGCGAGGGGTGGGCGGCGGACATCTCGCTGCTGGCGCGCGCGGCCCGGCACGCGCGCACCATTGACTCCGTGCCGCTCGATTCCGTTCGTCCCGCCGGCGCCAGGACGTCGCGAGCCAGCCCGCTGCGCGCGGCCTGGGAGGCATTCAGGGTCTCGGGCCCGCTGCGTCGCCAGCTCGCGGCGCCCCAGGTCGCCGCCCCGCAGCAGTCGGACTCCCGCCTCGAGGCGCAGGACCGCGAGCGCGAGCCGCGCGGCCGGCCGCCCCGCGACCGCCGCGACAAGGACCGGCCGGCCAGAGAGCCCGCCACGGCGGCGGTCGCCGCACCCGTTGCCGATGAGCCGGCGCCGTCCGAATCGCCTTCGCCGCGCCGCCGGCGGCGGCGCCGCGGCCGCGGCCGCGGCAAAGGCCGGCGCGACGGCGGCTCCGGTGATTCACCACTGAGCTCGCCCACGGCGGCATGAACTTCGCCCTCATCGCGTCGTTGAGCCTCGTGGCACTCGCCGCTCCGGCCGCCCAGTCGCCGAACGGCGACGAGGGCCGGCGCTTTTCCCGCGACTCGATGCCATGGAGCGTCGGCGAGCGGCTGGAGTTTCGCGTGAAATTCGGGATGTTCAACGTCGGCAGGGGCGCGCTCGAGGTGGTCGGCGTCGAGTCCATCCGTTCGACGCCGGTCTGGCACGTCCAGTTCACCATCAGTGGCGGAGCGCTCGGCTGGGACCTGGTGGATACGATGCAGTCGTGGTTCGGCACCGAGGACCTGATCACCAGGCGCTTCGTTCACAACAGTGATGAGAACGGCCGCCTGCGGCGCCGCTCGGTGGAAGTCTTTCCCGAGCGCGGGCTCTACGTGAACCAGGCGGGCGACACGCTGGCCACGGTCGTCAGCCCCCTCGATGACGCTTCCTTCTTCTTCTACGCCCGCACCATGCCGCTCGAAGTCGGCCGCACGTACACCGTTCCCCGCTACTACGTGAGGGACCGGAATCCGGTGCACATCCGCGTGGTCCGCAGGCAGACCATCAGCGTGCCGGCGGGCCGCTTCTCGTGCATCGTGATCCAGCCGGTCTTCAGGAGCCGCGGCCTCTTCGGCCAGGGGGGAGAGGCGTACATCTGGCTGACCGACGATTCGGCCCGGATACCCGTGAGGATTCGCGGCTCGATGACCATCGGCACGCTGGACATGTCGCTCACTTCGAGGCGCTAGGCTTGGGCGAGCCGCGCTGGCCCGAGGCCGATCTTTCCCGCATCCGGTCCATCCCCATCGCGAAGCGCGCCAACAAGGTGGATCCCTCGCTGCTCGCGCGCGCTCCCGCGGACGGCCGCCGCTTCGAGGATTTCCTCGCCAGCTGGCCCGACGTGCTGGCGGCGCGCGACCTGAAAGCCGTCATCGCTGCCGTGGCGTCGGCGGCGGGCCGCCGCGGTGTCGTCGTCCAGATCGGCGGCCATGTGGTCAAGACCGGCCTCGGCCCCCTCCTGCTCCACCTGATGCGCCGCGGCGCGGTCACCCACCTGGCGATGAACAGCGCCGCCTCGATTCACGACTTCGAGCTTTGCGCCTACGGCGGCACCAGCGAGGACGTCGCGGCGGGCCTCGCCGACGGCACGTTCGGGATGGCGGAGGAAACCGGCCGCGAGATGAACGCGGCGATAAACGACGGCGCCGCCCGCGGCTGGGGAATGGGCGAAGCGCTGGCCCACGCGCTGCGGCAGCGCTCCGACGCTCCGGGCCGCGAGCAGTCGCTGCTGGTCGGCGCGCTCGAGCTGGACATCCCCGTCACGGTCCATGCCGCCGTGGGAACCGACATTACCCACCAGCATGCCGCCGCCGACGGCGCCTCGATCGGCTCGACCAGCTTTCGCGATTTCCGCCGCCTCTGCGCCGGCGTGCCGTCGCTCCATGACGGCGGCGTCGTTCTCAACCTCGGCAGCGCGGTGATCATGCCCGAGGTGTTTCTCAAGGCGCTTACCGTGGCGCGCAACCTGGGAGCCGGCCGGCCCACCGGGTTTCTCGCGGCCGACTTCGACATGATCCGGCAGTACCGGCCCCGCATGAACGTGGTCGAGAGGCCGACGCTCGCCGGCGGCCGCGGCATCAGCATCACCGGCCACCACGAACTGATGGTTCCGCTGCTGGTGTGGGGTATTGATGCCGCCCTGGCGCGCCGCTAGCCTGGCGGCGCTCGCCATGACCGCCGCCTGCGCGGCGCGCCCGCAGGCCGGAACCGGCTTCGGCCAGGCCACGATCGGCGACGATGCCGCCGCCGCCCGCTCGGTGGCGCAGGCCTTCCTGGAGCTCGAGGCGCAGGGAGACAGCTCCGCCGATTCTCTCCTGGCCCCGGGCGCCGACTTTCTGATGACCGGCGTCCGCGTCGTCTCGCGGCCGCGGGTGGCCGGCGTGAACGGCCCCGGCCAGGCCTTCGTCGAGGAAGCTTCGACCGGAGCGGCCGGCGCGATCGCCTGGGTGGTCTTCGGGTACCGGTTCACGGCCCGCACGCCCGCGCTCAACGAGCGGGCCCGCGGCACTTTCATCCTCGAAAAACAACGTGCCGGATGGCGCATCCGGCACGTGCATACTTCGATGGTGGAACGCTGGGAGAGATGACCCGCTAGCTGCGCTCGCCCTTGATGACTTCCTCGACCTTGGCCGCGGTGCTCGGCGCGATGAGCTTGAGGACCCAGAACACGACCAGGCCGATTACCGCGAACTTGAGCAGCGTCATCGCGATGCCGGCGGCTACCCCCAGCAGCGTGAGCGCCAGCTTGAGCGCGAAATACGCGACGATGGCGAGTACCGCAAAACCGATGATCTTCTTCAACATGGCTTGCTACCTCCTGGCCCGCCCTACGAAGACGGGGCAGTAATGTTTCCGCCTCGCTCGTGATGCGCAACTCCGATGTGCTCGTGATCGGCGCGGGCGTGGTGGGCGCGGCTGCGGCCCGGGCGCTCGCCGCTGCCGGGCGCAAGGTGCCGGTGCTCTCGCGCGGCGCCGGGATCGGCGAGGCCTCACCGGCCGCGGCCGGCATGCTCGCGGCGCAGGTCGAGTCCCCAACGGGCCCCGCGCTCGCCTTCGCCTGCGCCGCCCGCGCGCGCCACGCCGCGCTCGCGGCGGAGCTGGCGGCCGCCGGCCTTCCCGTGGATCACCACGCCGACGGGATCATTCACGTCGCCTGGGACGATTCCGAAGCCGGCGCCCTCCGGGCAACCGCGCAAAGCCATCGCGACGCGGGGCTGCGCGCCGAGTGGCTCGATCAGGACCAGCTCCGAAAGGAAGTTCCCGGCATCGGCGGCGAGCCACACGGCGCCGTGGCATACCCGGACGACGGCCGCGTCGACAATGCCCGGCTGGTGAAGGCGCTCATGCGCGATGCGATCAGGCGGGGCGCCAGGATGGAGTTCGCGGTCGCCGACCGGCTCATCGTCGAGAGCGGGCGCCTCACCGGCGCCGCGGCGAGCGCCGGCATCCGCAGCGCACCGGTCGTGATCCTCGCCGCCGGCGCCTGGTCAGCGCGGCTGGCGGGGTTGCCCCGCTCGATTCCCGTTGAGCCCGTGCGCGGCCAGATGCTGCGCCTGCCGTGGCCCGCGGCGATGCCGCAACGGACTCTCTTCGGCTCCAGGGCGTACCTCGTACCGCGTGGGCCGGACGCGCTGGTCGGCAGCACCATGGAGCGCGCCGGGTTCGACCCCAACACCACCGCGGACGGCATTGCGTCGCTCCGGGCCGCGGCCGGCGCGATCGCGCCGGACCTGGCCTCGGTTCCGCCGCTGGAAGCGTGGGCCGGGCTGCGACCGATGACCCCCGATGGCATGCCGATAATCGGCCGGGACCCGGATCTTGAAGGCCTCGTGTACGCGACCGGCCACGGCCGGAACGGGATCCTGCTCGGGCCGCTGAGCGGCGAGATAGCCGCGGATCTGGCCTTGGGCGCGGAAACGAGGTTCGACGCAGGCTCGTACGGAATTGGGAGGTTCGCTTGATACGCTGCTTCGGGAGTCCGGCGCGCTAATTGTATTCCACGTGCGCCTTCTGCAGCGCCGCCCTTGGCGGCGACGGCGCCGGCACCGGCCTGGGTGTCGGGCGTCGCTTCGCGTACGACAGCTGGAAGAGCCGCGCCTGGGTCATTTGCCAGCGTTGCGCCCGCTGGAACCTCACTCCCTACGACACGCGTCCTGACACCATCG
>Ga0073934_10008201_pt1 | contig 14072 bp, 12 predicted proteins | sample LarsenN4metaG_FD_76834 | JGI IMG/M metagenome (GOLD analysis project Ga0073934, IMG submission 76834) | Hot spring sediment bacterial and archeal communities from British Columbia, Canada, to study Microbial Dark Matter (Phase II) - Larsen... ...
AGCCGCCTACCCTGTGGAACTGCGCCGGGTGGTGGCGCGGGTCGAGGTGGACGGCTGGGAGCGCCGGATGGTCTTGTTGACCAATAACTTCACCTGGAGCGCCCAGACTATCGCCGACCTCTACTGCTGCCGCTGGAGCATTGAGGTGCTCTTCAAGGAGCTCGAGCAGGCGCTTCAGTTGGCGGACTTTCTTGGTCACAACGCCCATGCAGCGCTGGCAGGTTTGGATGCCGCTACTAACCCACCTGCTGTAGTGCTTCTGCGCCTGGCTGAGCCGGTGGGGCCACAGTTTCATCCGCCTCTTCACGCTGCTGGGCGCCGCCCTTTGGCAGTGGCTCGACTTGCGCGGCCTGCTCCATCGCTATGGGACAGCCGGTGGCGGGGGTGGTTCTTGGGCAAGCCAGAACAGGCGAATTTTTCGGGCCTGATCCCGTAACGCGCTGGGACAGCCAAAGACCAACGCCACCCAATCAACCATGAAAACCCTGGGCCACGCACTTCCAGAGGATCGCCATCTTGTTGGATTTTACCGCGCTCAAAACCAGTTTCTATGCCCCTGTGGGATGACACCGAACGGGTTTTGCATCTCAATTCATCCGAAGGGCTGGGCAGATCCCTGGGTAAATCGCCCCAGGGACTTTGGAGGTCTTTGAAGTTGGAAGCGGCGGAGATCCCAAGCACCATTCACAAGTCCCTCATATTTAGGGACTCTTGAACGGGACGCGAGGACCAGAAAGTGGAGCCAATGGCCGGGATTGAACCGGCGACCGACGGTTTACGAAACCGTTGCTCTACCGCTGAGCTACATTGGCTTCAGCCTTTGCGGACTTGACCTTCCCTATAGGCTCATGGCCAAACAACACGTTGTCGCCAAGCCGCACACGTCGAGACTACATTCCAAGGCCTCCAAATCGCAAGGACTATCGTACGGGATGTTTGGCTTCGTTCTGCGCCAAGAGAGACTGTTGCTTGGCCGGGATGATGGGTTTGTGGAAACGGGTCGTTATGCCAAAAGTCGGTGCGACCCGAAATGGAGAGCGATATGAGCAAGAAAACGAAGGACAAATCCTGAGCCGGCCGCAGCGGCGGTGTGCCACAGCCGACGCATTTCAAGAGCCAGACTGTGGACCAGACCGACGACTCGCTGGGTTGTCACCGCCGGGTAGCCATCCATGCCGTTTGAACTGGGCGGTCCTGGCTTCCCGCCTGGCCGCTGGTTTTATTGCCTGGTTACAGTCGTGGAATACGCAATCCCAGGCAATGCAGGACTGTTCGCGCTTGACAGGATCGGGCCAAAGGGGCTTCCTTTTCGCAGTTTTATTAATTAAATGATTGTCATCCCCTCTAAAATGGGCCGGCTCAACCAGCGGGCCCTGCTGTCTGGATTGCAGCGCGCCGGGGTGGCGTCTCGTGCCGACCTGGCCAAGGCGCTGGGGCTGAGCCAACCTACCGCCGGGAAAATCGTGGACGAACTTCTAACCATGGGGGTGATTGAGGAGGTAGAGAGCCCGGCCAGGTCCGAGGCGGGGGCACCGGTGAAACTTGGACGGCCTGGGCGCTTATTGCGGCTTAATCAGAGCACCCCACGTTTTCTGGCGGTACAACTGGGGGTTACAGAGACACGGTTGGCGGCCTTGCCTGTAGGGGTCACCCCGGATGACCGCTGGGCCGGTCGTTTCAAGACCCCTACTTCGGCCGCTGCGTGGATCAAAAGCCTTGCGGCAGCGGGACGCTCCTTTCGTTTCCCCTCGCTGTGGGGCGTATTGGTAAGCGTACCGGGAATCGTGGACGAGTTGGCCGGGGACGTGGTGTACTCGCCAAACCTTCATTGGACGGAGAAGTGCGGGCTGGCCCACATGATTGAAGAGACCCTTGGACTGCCCGCCCTGCTGGTCCAGGAGGAGCGGGCGCTGGCGCTAGGTCAGCAATACGTAGAGCCGAAAAACCGTGATTTTATGCTTGCGGATTTCGGTGAAGGTGTAGGGGGAGCCATCGTAGTCGAGGGACGGATCTTCGCTCCGCCGCTGCCCATCAGCGGCGAATTCGGCCACACGCCGGTTCCTGGGAATACTCGATCTTGTGGCTGCGGTGCTCGGGGGTGCCTTGAGACTCTCATTTCGCGTCGCGGGCTCCTGCAAAGCCTGGCGGAACAGCATCCCGGGTCCAACGTAAATTGGATGGGCCTGGTTCATCGGCTGGTCGAGGAAGGTATGCCACCATGGTTGCTGGACACCCTCAATGCGGCTGCAGCGGTTTTGGCCGGAGCACTCAATGTTCTTGGTTTGCGGAAAATTGTGGTCACAGGCTCGCTGACAGAGTTGCCGAAAGAGGCCCTGGACCATCTCAGGAAGAGCATTGTTCAGGGTTGTTTGTGGGCTCGATTTGGCGAAGTGGAGGTTGTGGGGGCACCCCGTCGGCGCATGGCCGGTCTGGTGGCTAGCGGGATTGATCGGCTGGTTCTTCCTGTGACACGCAGCCTTGAGCGCGACCACGCCGCAATGCCATTGGCCTCGAGGTCACCACTTTTCAAGTCCATCCAGGCTCCCGAGTAACAATCTGCGACCAGCCTTCCATGAATTGTAAACTTTTCCTAATCGCTGCGGTGGCTGCTCTGACGGCGGGAGGGGCGCTGACGGCTCCCGCAGCCGTTAACATCCGCATCCAGGCCGATCAACCCGGTGCAGCCATCAGTCCCACTCTCTGGGGAATCTTTTTTGAGGACATCAATTACGGCGCCGACGGGGGCTTGTATCCCGAACGGGTCAAAAACCGCTCATTCGAATTTCCCAGTCCTCTCATGGGGTGGCATGTGGAGGCACAGGCCGGGGTAGGCGTGCTGGTGGGGACTGAGCCCGCGCATGGTGTGAACAACCGGCATTTCCTGCGAGTGACCAATGGAGGTACGGCCGCCGTGGTGCTGAGGAATGAGGGCTTCTTTGGCATGGGGATACAACAAGGCCAGGAATACGAATTCTCTTTGCAGGCGCGCTGTGTGGGACGGGAACGTCCAACCCTGGCTTTCACGCTTACCGGCGCTGACGGCCGTCACCTTGCAGGCGGGAGCCTTAAGGGAATGGGAAATGAATGGAAGCGCCTCGCAGTGACCGTGCGGGCCGGTGCGACCGACCTGAAAGCGCATCTGAGCATTCTGGTCAAAGGCCCGGGCAGTGTGGATTTAGACCTCATTTCGCTCATGCCGCGGAAGACCTTCAAGAATCATGGGCTGCGGGAGGATATGGCGCAAATGCTTGCCGAGTTGAAACCGGGCTTCTTGCGTTTCCCAGGAGGCTGCATTGTTGAGGGACGATGGCTCACCAATCGCTACCAGTGGAAGACAACTATTGGTCCGGTTGCGGAGCGACGCTTGATCATCAATCGGTGGAATGACGAGTTCAAGCACCGGCCCGCCCCTGATTACTATCAATCCTTTGGACTGGGTTTCTTCGAGTATTTTCAGCTTTGTGAGGATATCGGTGCCGAACCGCTGCCCATTCTGAACTGCGGCATGGCTTGTCAATTCAACTCTGGAGAACTTGCTCCCATGGACCAATTGCAGGAGTACATTCAGGACGCGCTGGACCTGATCGAGTTCGCCAATGGCCCTGTGTCAAGTCCCTGGGGTAAGAAGCGAGCGGAGATGGGGCATCCCAAGCCTTTCCGCCTGAAGTATCTGGGCATTGGCAATGAGCAATGGCTGCAGCCCTACATTGATCGCTACGCCGCTTTTGCTCGTGTGCTTAAAGCCCGTCATCCCGAAATCCAACTGGTTTCCAGTGCCGGGCCGGCGCCTGACGATGAGAAGTTCCGTTTCGCGTGGCCGAAGTTACGCGAGCTCAAAGCGGACATTGTGGACGAGCATTGCTATGCGCGTCCGGAGTGGTTCCTGAACAACGCCCACCGTTACGACGGCTATGACCGCCGGGGCCCGAGGGTTTTTATGGGCGAGTATGCTGCGCAAAGCGACAAGACCGTCAGCGTGAACAATCGCAACAATTGGGAGTGCGCGCTGGCGGAAGCGGCCTATATGACCGGGCTGGAGCGCAACGCGGATGTCGTGGTCATGGCTTCTTATGCACCGCTCTTCGGGCATGAGGAAGGGTGGCAATGGCGCCCCAATCTCATCTGGTGCGACAACCTTAGAAGCTACGGGACGCCCAGCTATTATGTGCAGCAGATGTTCAGCCTGAACAAAGGCGACCGCACTGTGCCACTTCTCCTGGAAGGGGTCGTCCCAACCGAAGGCGGCAAACCACGTTTTTACGCCACCGCGGCCCGGGACACGCGCACTGGGGAGATAATCCTGAAGGTGGTTAATGCCACGCCGGGTGCTGTCGAAGCCCAACTGACCCTTGAGGGAGTTGCCTGGGGGCGGGGCCGGGCTCGTGTTACGGTCCTTACGGGCGGCCTGAAAGACGAGAATTCCATCGAGTTTCCCACCCGGGTTGCGCCGGTGACTTCCACGCTTCCATTGGGTGCCCTGGCAGGGCCTTTCTCCTTCTGGAAGCACTCCCTCACCGTTCTTAGAGTTCCAATCAGATAAGGGCCAGGACTCACGCATGCCTTCACGCCGCTCCCGACAAACCCCAAGCACGATGCTGGCTGCCCGGCTGCACGGCCCCAGGGACCTCCGGCTGGAGCGCGTGCCTCATCCTGGCGCACCTCCGCCCGGGCAGGTTCTGCTGCGCGTTCATGAAACTGGCTTGTGCGGGAGCGACCTTCACTCATACGTGGACGCGCGCATTGGCGACACACCAGTGGATGGCCCCTTGGTTCTCGGCCATGAGTTCTCGGCCACAGTCGAGGCGGTTGGTGCGGGCGCACTGGATGGGGCTTTTGACCCGATCCGACCCGGTACCCGCGTGGCAGTGGACCCCGCGCAACCTTGCGGGCGGTGCGAACTTTGCGAAACAGGTCATCCAAATTTGTGCCGTCGCCTTCATTTCTGCGGCAACTATCCCGACGGGGGCAGTCTCTGCCAATGGATGCACATGCCGGGCCGTTCCTGTTTTCCCGTGCCGCGGTCGTTGAGCGACACAGAGGCAGCGTTGCTCGAACCGCTTGGGGTAGCCCTTCATGCGGTGGACCTCGCCAAGCCCAGGGTGGGTTGCAGTGTGGCCATCCTCGGGGCGGGCCCCATCGGCCTGCTGATCCTGCAAATCGTCCGCTTGGCAGGGGCAGAGCCAGTCTTTGTGACCGATTCGCTTCCCTGGCGCTTAAGAAAAGCGGAGTCCTATGGAGCTCTTGCCATCCGATTTGATCAGGAGGACGCCGTGAAACGCATCACCAAAGAGACCGGGGGGCGTGGCGTGGATATCGCCATCGAAGCCGCTTGGGGGGACATTTCTGTAGCACAGGCTGCGGAAATGGCGCGATTGGGGGGACGTCTTGTGTTGGCCGGGATTCCGGGGGATGATCGCCTGGTTTTGAAGCACTCGACGGCCCGGCGCAAGGGCCTTACCATCATGATGAGCCGTCGCATGAAACACGTTTACCCCCGAGCCATCCGGTTGGTGGAGCGGGGGCGGGTGGATCTTGAAGGTTTGGTCAGCCATCGGTTTCACCTGAAGCAGGCGGCGGAAGCTTTCGAACTTAACACGGCCTACCGTGACCAGGTGGTCAAAATAATGATCCAAAGCAAATGAGTCGCTTCACCAGACAGGTGGATAACGCTTTTCGCCTCATGGCACCCCGGCCCGTGATGATCACGTTGATTGGCGGTTGGCTCGCCTGCTCGGTAGTGTTGGGTGCGTCAGTTCAACCTCACGTTTTCCCGGTGACTGATTATGGGGCCAAAGGGGATGGCCAGACGGACGACACCCTCGCCTTCCAGAAGGCCCTCGATGCTGCTGCGGCCAGCGGCGGAGGGATCGTGCAAGCGGGGCGGGGCAATTTCTTTTTCGCCGGGCATTTGAACGTGCCGCCCGCGGTCACTCTGGCGGGGATCTGGCAATCGGTGCCGGCGCACAACGGAATCCGGGATCGAGGGCTGCCCAGGCCTACGGACGATGGCACGACGTTTCTGGTCACGGAAGGGGCTGGAAAAGAGGACGGCCCGGCGTTCATCACCCTCAGCCATAATTCCACCTTGAGGGGTGTGGTCGTCTACTATCCCAGGCAGAAGGTGGACGACGTGCCCGAACCGTATCCCTACGCGATCGCCATGCGGGGCAAGAACCCCGCCGTGCTGTCGGTGGAATTGCTGAATCCGTACAACGGCATTGACGCCACCCGCAACGAGCGGCACCTCATCCGCGACGTGCAGGGGCAGCCGCTACGGCGCGGGGTGTTGGTGGACTCCATCTATGACATCGGGCGGATTGAGAACGTGCACTTCAATCCGTGGTGGAGCACACGGCCGAAGCTCTTTCAATGGCAGATGCAAAATGGAGAAGCCTTCATTTTTGGCCGCAGCGATTGGCAGTATGTCTTCAACACGTTCTGCTTTGGGTACAACGTGGGATACCGTTTTATCCAGTCCCCCACGGGCGTCTGCAATGGCAACTTCCTCGGCATTGGCGCGGACGACTGTTATACCGCCGTGGTGGTGGACAACTGCGCCCCGTTCGGCCTGCTCATCTCCAACGGAGAGTTTGTCTCCTTCCATGGCCCTAACCCGACCATGGTCCGGGTTGCGCCGAGCAACAAGGGCGCGGTGCGCTTTGTGAATTGCGCATTTTGGGGCCCTTGCAACCAGGTGGCCGAATTGGCAGGAAACGGCACCACTGGTTTCAGCGACTGCACCTTTGTGCAATGGGATCGCAATAAGGAGAACCGCCCGGCCCTGCGGGTGGAGAGCGGGACTGTTCTCGTCCGGGGCTGCGAGTTTCAGGAACGAAAGAACCACATCGAAATGGGTCCCAATGTCCGCCGTGCCGTCGTAGCCGATAACGTGTTCGCCGGCAAGGCGCGCATCGCACACCCTGACAAAGCGACGATCAAGATAGCGAACAATGCTGAGGACTAGCAGACGACGACCAGGGCATCACACCTGTCATTGATCAAAGGAACCACTCTAAGAAAGCTCTGAGACCTTCAAACAACCTCAAGAAATGAAACCACGCTATACCATCGGTCTGGACTATGGCACGAATTCCGTTCGTGCCCTCATTGTCAATGTTGCCAACGGGGAGGAGGTCGGCACTGCTGTGTGGGGATATGAACACGGCACCGCCGGCGTTATTCTCGGGCGCGATCCAAATCTGGCCCGGCAACATCCCGCCGACTACCTTAAAGGGGCCGAAGTCACCATCAGGGAGGCCTTGGCCAGGGCCAAAGAGGCCGTGCGTGGTTTTGCGCCGGACCAGGTGATTGGCATTGGCGTAGATACGACGGGCAGCACACCCCTGCCGGTGGACGCGCAAGGCCAGCCGCTGGCCTTTCAGAAGAAGTTCGCCAACAACCCGGCCGCAATGGCCTGGCTCTGGAAGGACCATACTGGCGTCGAAGAGGCCGCCGAGATTACCGGGCTGGCCCGCAAGATGCGGCCCCAATATCTGGCCAAGTGCGGCGGCACCTACTCCAGCGAATGGTTCTTCAGCAAAATCTTACACTGCCTCCGCACCAGCCCCGAGGTCTTCAATGCTGCCTACACCTGGGTAGAACTCGCCGATTACGTTCCGGCGGCACTGACCGGCACGGAGGCGCCTGAGAAACTCACAGTAGGCGTTTGCGCCGCTGGCCATAAGGCCATGTATAACGACGCCTGGGGGGGCTATCCCGACGCAAAGTTCTTGGCCAGGCTCGACCGCAAGCTTGGTGAATTACGCTCCCGGCTGCGCCCGCAAGCTTTTGCGGTGGACAAATCGGTGGGCGCTTTGACGGAAGCATGGGCCAGGCGCACAGGGCTGCCGGCGGGAATCCCGGTCGCGGTCGGGGCGTTCGACGCGCACCTTGGCGGCGTCGGTAGTGGCATTGCCCCTGGCACGCTGGTCAAGATCATCGGCACCAGCACGTGCGACATGATGGTGGCTCCCCTCGGGCGAAAACTCGCCGATATTCCGGGCCTCTGTGGGATCGTACCGGGCTCCATCCTGCCGGGTTATTATGGGCTCGAGGCCGGGCAGTCCGCTGTGGGCGACATCTTTAACTGGTGGGTGAATTACATTCAGCCTCACGGCGAGAAACTCTCCCACAAGGCTCTTGACGAGGAAGCCATGCGACTGCAGCCCGGGGAATCCGGACTGCTGGCCCTCGATTGGAACAACGGTAATCGGACGATCCTCGTGGACCAGAAGCTCAGCGGCCTGCTGGTGGGCCAAACCCTTTACACCAGTCCTGCCGAGGTCTATCGGGCCCTTATTGAGGGCACCGCTTACGGGGCCCTGACCATCATCAACCGCTTCGAGGAATACGGGGTGAAGGTGAATCAGATCGTGAACTGTGGTGGCATCGCCGAGAAGAGCCCAATTACCATGCAAATCTATGCCGACGTTACCGGCCGCCCCATGAAGATCAGCCGGTCAGCTCAAACCTGTGCCCTGGGAGCCGCTATCGCCGGGGCTGTGGTGGCCGGGGCCCACAAGAACTTCGCTGCGGCGCAGAAGGCCATGACCGGCCTCAAAGCCAAAGTCTATATACCGAGTGCGACCGCTCATGCGACCTACAAACGGCTCTATGCGCTTTACAAGGAACTGCATGATGCTTTTGGAACCACCCAATGGCGCGGGAACCTGCACCGCGTCATGAAGGAACTTATCGAAATCCGCAACCGCGTGAGGAAGTAGCGTCATGCTCAAGAAGCTCAAGGCGGACGTCTGCCGCGCCAACCTCGACCTCGTCGCGGCGGGCCTCGTCATTCAAACCTGGGGCAATGTCAGCGGCATTGATCGCGAACGGGGCCTGGTGGTGATCAAACCCAGCGGAGTGCCTTATGAAGGCATGAGACCCGAACATCAAGTTGTGGTGTCCCTGGAAACCGGGGAAGTCGTGGAGGGCAATCTTAGGCCCAGTTCCGACACGCCGACTCACCTGGTGCTGTACCGCGCTTTCCCCCATATCGGAGGCGTAGTCCATACTCACAGCCTTTACGCCACCGCCTGGGCCCAGGCTGGCAAAAGCATTCCCTCGTACGGAACCACCCAGGCCGATTATTGGTATGGCGAGGTGCCGTGCACCAGGAGGCTTAAGCCCCAGGAGATCAAGTCGAGCTACGAAGCCAACACCGGACACGTCATCGTGGAAACGTTTGAAGAGCGAGAGCTCGATCCGGCGCAACACCCCGCCGTGCTGGTCGCCAGCCATGGCCCTTTCACGTGGGGCAGGGATGCTCAGGACGCGGTCCAGAACGCGGTGATCCTCGAATTCGTCGCGCGGCTGGCCAGCGAAACGCTTCACATCAATCCTGCCGTCAAACCCATGCAGCGCGCTCTGCTCGACAAACACTTTCTCCGGAAGCACGGCCCCGGAGCGTATTACGGTCAGAAAACCAAGCACTAGACGGAACCCCTAACACAAGACTCAACCTATTATGCACTGGCTCGACTGGATTGTTATTCTTCTGTACTTCGTCGTCATTGGCTGGGTCGCCTGGTGGTACGGGCGGCATCAGAAGGACAGCGTGGACTACTTCCTTGCGGGAAGAAACGCCGGGTGGGTGGTCATCGGCGCGTCTATTTTTACCTCCAATATCGGCTCCGAGCACATTGTCGGGTTGGCAGGGCAGGGCGCTGCCACCGGCATGGCCATGGCTCACTGGGAACTTCACGCGTGGTGCCTCATTGTCCTGGCCGGCCTGTTTGTGCCGTTTTATTACAAGTCCGGCGTCCAGACCATTCCCGAGTTCCTCGAGAAACGTTTCAGCGCGCGCACGCGGTGGATTCTCTCCTGCGTGTCCCTGGTGGCCTATGTGTTCACCAAGGTCAGCGTGACGGTTTATGCCGGTGCCATTGTTTTTCAGGCCCTGCTGCCTGACACCTTTGGCTCCCCCCAGAACGCCTTCTGGGTTGGCGCTTTCTCCACGGTGATCATCACGGGCATTTACACGGTTTTCGGCGGGATGCGCGCCATCATGTCCACGGCCACCCCCCAGGCGGTGATCATCCTTCTTGGCTCGTTCGTCATCACATTCATTGGCTTGAGCAAATTGGGCGGCGGGGCTGGGCCCATTGCTGGCTGGGGAGAATTGGTCGCCACCTGTAAAACCAATGCTGATAACTTCGCTCTCTGGCGTCCTTTGTCGGACCCGGGCTTTCCCTGGCTGGGCATCCTGATTGCGTCGCCCATTGTGGGCCTTTGGTATTGGTGTACCGACCAGTATATTGTTCAGCGCGCGCTGTCCGCCAAAGACCTCGCCACGGCCCGGCGGGGCGCCTTGTTTGGCGGTTTGCTCAAGGTCTGGCCGGTGTTGATCTTTCTTATTCCCGGCATGATTGGTTGGGCCCTCCATCAGAAGGGAATCATTCAACTTCCACCCAAACTGATGGCCGGGCAGGTGGTGGCGCCCATTGATGGCGACCAGGTGTTCCCCACGCTCGTCAAAGTTCTGCTGCCGGCCGGCATTCGTGGACTGATCGTGGCATGCCTGCTGGCCGCTCTGATGAGTTCACTGGCTTCGCTCTTCAATTCCAGTGCTTCACTTTTCACGGTGGACATTTATGAGAAGCTCCGTCCCGGCCAGTCTGCCAGGCATTTACTGACGGTCGGGCGGATTGCCACTGCCACAGTTGTCATCCTGGGCATCATCTGGATCCCAGTTATGGCCAAGGTCTCCGGCGGCGGCCTTTACCAATACCTTCAGAGTGTTCAGGGCTATCTGGCTCCGCCCATCACGGCTGTGTTTTTCCTCGGACTCTTCTGGAAAAGAATCAACTCGGCGGGTGCCACCTGGGGGCTGGCGGGGGGGTTTGTTCTCGGCATGATCAAACTCACCATCCAGGCTTTCTATGGCAAGGGCAAGATTGAGAATCCGGCATTTCTGGCTGCCATCGGTGATTTCAATTTCCTTTACGCCACAGGCATCCTTTTCGCCGCCAGCGCGGCGTTGATTGTCCTGGCCTCACTGATGACTCCGCCACCACCGCCCGAAAAGATCAAGGGTTTGACTTATGGCTCTATCCACACCGAATCCGCCGAGGAGATTCGAAAGAGTTGGGACCTCGGCAACAAGGTCATGGTTGTAGTCATTCTTCTGCTTGTCCTTGGCCTCTACCTTTACTTCAGTTTCTGGCTGCGATAGAGGCCCCACCGCAAGGTTATCGAGTGGCCGCCGAGGGCTCAAAACCCGAGGCGGCTTCTCGCTTCATGGCTCAAACCACTGCGGACGAAAGTCAGGTGTTCCGTACCCATGCCACCCTACGCGTGCCGCCTTGGATCCGGCAGAGCAGGGGAGGTGGTGGTATGTGGACACCGAGTCAGGGTGGTCCAACCAATTGCCCGCTCTGAAACGGGCCCAACCGGTTTTGTCCGACCCACTCCGAATCCGTCCCCCCGCGCCGCTCTGCAGCGGTCAACGCCGCAGTATCCCGGCCCGCTGGCACATCGAAGCGAGACATTTCTCGACCACCAGTTCGTCAGCTTTGGTCTTAACCCAGGGCAGGCATTGAACTCGGGATGCCTCCAGGAACTCTGACAGCAAAACTGGATTGGACTTTGCCGTGCCATCGTCATGTTCCTGATTCATCAAGATCACATGGGCTCGCTCTAACCTTCCCCGTGGCAAGGCCGAGAGCACGAGCAAGACTTGATTCACCGCTCCCAACCGGTTCGGGCAAACCACGATTGGTACCGCTTTGAGTCTCACAATCAGATCCCTTGTGTTGAAGCCCTCACCCAAAGGGGAAAGCAGCCCTCCAGCCCCTTCAATTACCGCAACCTCAAACCTTTGCACGGCAAGGCGAATATGGTCCAACACTTGGTGCGGTTTGATGCACTTTCGCTCGATCCGCGCGGCCAGCAATGGGGCCACAGCGGCTCTGAAGTGCCATGGATTGACATCATCCACCGTGAGCACAGAGTCCGAAGCCGCCATCAACGCCAGGGCATCCCCTCGACCCCCGGAGCAGATTGGTTTCATACCAACCGCGTTCAAGCCCGCACGCCTCAGACACCGCGTTAAGGCGCATGCGACCAATGTCTTCCCAACGCCTGTGTCGTTTCCCGTGACGATGAGGAGCCGTGTTTTCATGTTATGATGAGTGAACCAAGATGCCCGGCGCTTCACCATTCCAAATTGCTGGGGACAATTTGGTTTTGACAATCGCCACAGAATATAGTGGTCTGTATGCTGATTACCACGACAGGTGGTGTTGTTTATGCGTTGCCCGAAGTGCGGCTTTCAGGAAGACAAGGTGATTGACTCACGCGCCTCGCGCGAGGGCAGCACGATTCGCCGGCGCCGCGAATGTCTGTCCTGCGGACACCGGTTTACCACCTATGAGGAAATCGAGAAGGCCGCTCGGTTGATGGTGCTCAAACGAGATGGCCGTCACGAGGAATTCAGCCGGGATAAACTGTTGGGTGGCATTCAGCGGGCCTGCCAAAAGCGTCCTGTTTCGCAGGAGGCGATCGAGCAACTGGTGGATGATATCTACAATGAAGTGATCTCGGCTTATGACCGTGAGGTGTCTTATCGGGAAATTGGCGAACGCGTGATGAACGGGCTGCGTGGGTTGGATAAGGTTGCCTATATTCGTTTCGCAAGTGTTTACCGCCGCTTTGAGGAGGCGGATGAGTTTGTCCACGAGGTCAAGAAATTGGAACGTCCCCATGACACCCTCACCATCCGACTTCCCGGCGTCTGACGCCTTGGAATCCGCCCTCATTCCTTGTGACAGCGAGGCAGTGGCATTCGAGATTTCAGGCGGGGAGTCTGGACTGGATCCTGAACTGGTCCGGCATGCCGCAGCGGCGGTGTTGCACTATTTTAAGCACGACCTCAAGCGAGCGTCCGTAACGTTGGCCGAGTTTTCTGCTGCTCTTGAACAGGTGCTCAGGAGGATGGGAATGACCGATTGGCAGGCGGTCACGTTGCCGACCTCATGCAAGGCCCTCGATGCAATCATTGATTTGCGGCGATTCTTGGGTGACGACCTCGAACTGACCTTTTTCCATCGCTTGCGCGAGGAACTCCACCGTCAGTTAGCCCCGGACACACCTAACCCCCGATTGCTCCGCTGCCATAGTCTGAAGGCCTGCGTGATGAAATTGGCCGGCGCGCGTCGCTGGTCCTCCCGGTGCTGCCAGCTTCGTGACACCATTGTCGAGCATCTGCGTCATGCGGTCAGACTCGAGGGTTCCTCGGGTCCAGTAGCCCTCGCAATTCACTCCGAATCTATTCACAGCCTATGAGCCAGACCATTTTTCAGCGAATCATCGCCCGGGAAATCCCGGCGCGCGTGGTTTACGAGGACGACCGAGTGATGGCTTTTCATGATGTCAAGCCGCAGGCTCCGACGCACATCCTGATTGTCCCCAAGAAACCGATTCCGCGAGTTGCGGAAGCCAGTTCTGAGGATGGCTCCCTACTGGGCTACCTGCTGCTCAAGGCTGCGGAGGTCGCCGCGCTGGCGGGTTTGAGAGATACCGGTTATCGTTTAGTGATCAACAACGGACCGGACGGTGGTGAATCGGTGCCACACCTGCACGTTCACATACTCGGAGGGCGTCCTTTGGGCTGGCCGCCTGGGTGAACCTTTATTGCAGGTTCTTCTCGATGGGGGGCGCGTTCCTCATAAAACGATGGACTAAAAAGTAATAAAGCGCCCCCAGGACAGCCAGGATGCCTGCCAACCAGAGAGTGATGCGGTGCAGTTCGCCCTGCATGAGTTTTTCGTCCTGACCCATTTTAACGCCGAGCCAATACAGCACCGCAGTCCAGATTGCGGATCCGATCAAGGTGTAGATGGAATACACCTTGAAGTCCATGCGCACGATGCCGGCGGGAATGCCAATCAGGTGCCGCACCACAGGAAGCAGGCGGGCTGCGAATACTCCAAAGGCTCCAAAGCGGCGGGCCCATCGCTCGGCCCCGTGGACCTTCTCTGGCGAAATCAAGAAGTAGCGCCCATAGCGAAGCACGAATGGCCGGCCTGCTATCCTGGAGACCCAATACATCACGGTGGCGCCCACCCAGGAAC
>Ga0073934_10008202_pt1 | contig 14072 bp, 10 predicted proteins | sample LarsenN4metaG_FD_76834 | JGI IMG/M metagenome (GOLD analysis project Ga0073934, IMG submission 76834) | Hot spring sediment bacterial and archeal communities from British Columbia, Canada, to study Microbial Dark Matter (Phase II) - Larsen... ...
CTGCGCGGGTCGTCGACCAGGCGGGCGTCCAGCAACCGCCGCCAACGATTCGGATCAGCCTCGGCAGCGGCCAGTTCACCGATGCTGAACCAGCTTGGCGTGGGCAAGCCGGCGAGCGTCGTCCAGCGCAGCGGATCGGGCTGCACGCCCTGCGACTGGGCGAACCTGGCGAGCGCGGCCTCGGGCGGCGCGCCTGGCTGCTCCGCCAGATCGCGCAGGTCGAGGTATCGGCCATCCACCAGGGCATTACGATGAAGTCGAGTGAACTGGCGTCCGGAGAGCGCGTCGAACAGAGCCAGGCGTTTCGCCACTTCCTCTGCCTTGAGATGCAACGTGCTCAGGTGGAGATGCGCCTTGCCCTGGTGGACCCAGCGGGCCTCGGCGACCTCGGCCAGCAGGTCGTCGAACCTCGCCGATTCACGAAGCTGCTTGGGGCTGACGAACTTGCCCCCTCCCTCAGAAGGTTCCGCAAGCACTGTGCGGCGAAGCTCGTGGTGGTCGCAGAGGATGAAAGCCTCTGTTTCCCAGTCCGCCAGGCCAGGTTTGCCTTCCAGCAGCCGCCACGCCAGGACGAGGCCAACCGGATCGCAACCTGCGTAGCGGGTGCGCCCCGTGATCTGCCGGACCAGCTCCATGCACTCGGTTTGCAGCGGCTTGACTCGCTCGTCGAACACGGGCAAGGCGTGCCAGGCTTCGTAGTCCAGCTCGGGAATGAGCCGCCTCGGATGGCTCGCGAGGCCAGTGACGGTTGCAGCCAGGGGCCCCAGGAGCTGCACGCACAGCCCCACGACCACCACCGCGAGCAGAGCGGCAAGGAGGAGAATCAGCGTCGAATGATGCCGGGCGCTCATGCTTCAACACCTGCCGACGGGCCTTCCGCTGTGGTATCAGTGGGCACGGAGCGACGTGGAGCGAAGAAGTACGCCCGCATCCAGAACATGAGCACGATCCCGCACGCGACCATGATGGAGCCGAGGTATTTGACGTACAGTCCGGGATCGTGATTCACGGTGATGACGCTGCGGCACATCGGCTTGCCGGACTGGCCTCTCCCCAGCACCTTGAAGCCGCCCTGATAACAGCGATATCCCCGATGCACCAGGGGCGAGTTGAGCGTCACGCATCGAAGTTCAGCAGATCGGCCAAGGCTCGGATCGTCCAGCAACACCCAGCTTGCCTGAGGGCCAGCCTTGCCGCCCTCGCTGCGCTCCTCAGCCTTGATCAGGGTCAGGGTAAAGGGGAGCTCATGGATCGTCGGGTTCAAGCCGATCCGAAAGCTGTGCGGTCCGAGCGAGACCGGCGTCGTGTCGGCGTCCGTGAGACCCAGCCAGAAGTCGCGTGATTCCAGGCCGTTGGTCAAGCGACACCGGATCGCAGGGACGCCGCCTTCGACGGCAGTTCGAGGCTCGCCGCGATTCGGACGATAACTCACGCGTGCGACGGCCTGGGGAAGATACTCCCGGACGCGGAATCTCCAGCCCATGCCCGACCAGATGCGCTCCTGGCTGCCATCGAGCGCGGTCCGGCCAGCGCCTTCGCACCCAAGGGCATCGCCCGCCGCCGCCCCGCCGCGGGTGGACCAGGACCGATGCCACAACACGCCCTCCGCGCTGCTGGCAAATTGCAGCACCCCACGCAACTGCGAGTTGCCGTACGCAGGATCAGGAGGGTGGAGCCAGACCCACACGCTGGCGAGCCCAGCCAGATCGGCACGATATCCGGGCAGCGGATGGATGTCGCCGGCTCGGCGTGCCGTGGTGGCCAGTCCGTAACGCCGCCCCGCTGGGCTCGTCAGTTCGAAGCTGACAGCCGGGTCCGCCGGCCGACTGTCGCTAGGGTTCGCCCGATTGGGCAGATACTCCTGGATTCGCAGCCTCCAGCCGCCAGAACCAAGTTTGACCTCCTCACGAGGGGCGGCGAGGTCGATTCGGTGCGTCTCCGAACCCAGGCCGATGACAAGCTGCCCGCGAGGGTAGGCTTTGCGATCGGGCGGACTTCGAAACTCTGCCAGCTGCGCAGCATTGCACTCACGGGCGAGGAACTCGACGAGCGCAGGGCCCAGAGCCACTTGCCTGTGTCCGTCAGCATAGCCGACCCAGCGTTCCGGCAACGGTCCAACGTCGGGTGCTGCCAGCTGCAAGCTGAGCGCCGGAACTCCAGGCTCGCCGAATGCCGGCGACTGAAACGGGACTTCAACGGCGTGCGGCAAGAACTCCAGAACCTCCAGGCGAACCTGCTCGCCGAGATCGTAGCGAACTGGACCAAGCCTCGGATGAGCGAGAGCGGCAAGGAGACGAGTCAGCGTGTCCACGCTGGGTTGAGCGGTCGCTTCCTGCCCCCAGGGCAAGGGACCGGGGGCGAACGGAAGTATCTGCTCCACTTGTTGACCTGCCTTGCGAATGCGGAGCACCGGCGACGCATGATCCATGAACAGCGAGCCGGTCTGCACGCCCTGCCCTGCCGCCGCGGGTTCGCTGGAGTCCACCAGGTACATGGCCCCATCCATGCCGCCCAGCGTGGTGAGCAATCCGCCGACGATCAAGGTCAGCAAGCCGAGGTGAGTAACCAGGAATCCTAACTGGTGTCTCTTCCACGGCCACTTCTTCAAAGCAGCCAGAAGGATGTTCACGAAGAGCAGAGCTAGGAAGCCCTGAAACCACCAGCTGCGGTAGACCAAAGCCTGGGCCATCGCCCGGTCGTGACGTCCTTCGAGCAGAGTACCGATGAACAAGGCCAGGGCGAAGCTGGGCAGCAACAGCAGCGCGAGCGTCAACGATCCTCCCAGCTGCACAAGGCCCATCACCGTGAAGTGGGCCTGGCGAGGCGTAGCTGGCCTGCTGTTCGGCTGTAGTGCTAAGGTGCTGGACCCCATGAAACTCGATTCTGGCATCTTCTCCGAAAGGCAGCAAGGGCCGAAGATGGCTCGGTTCAGCGAAGCCGCTTGCCGAAGATCACCAGAGAATCCCCGTCGGCGTAGAAGTCGGGAACCGTGGCCACCTGGTTGTAGCCATGCTTGAGGTAAAAGTTTCGAGTGGGTGCGTAAGAAGGAAGCGAGGACGTCTCGATGAGCAGCAGGCGCCCCCGTTGCTTGCGGACGTCTTCCTCGGCGAAGTGCAAGAGCTTCGAGCCCAGGCCCGCGCGGTGCCGCTGGGGCCGTACCGCGATCCAGTAGAGGTCCCAGGTTCCCACGGTCATGGTGTTTGGGCCGTGGATGGAGAAGCCGCAGATGGCTCCCTGCTCCACGAGCGTATAACTGTGGTAGCCCGGCCCGCCGGGTTCCTCGACGTAGTCAGCAAGCACCTCCTCCAGTGCCATGATCTCGTTGGGCTTGAACACCTTGGTTGCCGTCGCCAGTTCGATGAGTTCGCTCACATCTTCGGGGAGAGTCGGTCTGATCATTGGCAGGGTCTCACAGCTGAGAAGCGCGGGCCCTTAATTGGAAGTCATGCTAGCGATCTGGCGAGAAGATCAACCCCCTCAGTAGAATTGCTCGAACATGCGACTGGCTGTAACTCCTACACTCTGAAGCGTCAACGCCAGCTCCCAGGCATCTTCACGGAAAACTCATTTGAAGACCGCAGATGTCCTATTAGTTTGATCCTCATCTGTCCCGACTCGTCTCCATCCGCAACAACTCGAACGCAAGCTGTCTTCGTTCGGCGGGGAGATTGCTTTTTGAGAGGAGAACTCGTGAGCAAGGCAAGGAACAGGAATCGCAGATGGGGTTTTACGCTGATTGAGCTGCTCGTCGTCATCGCCATCATCGTGGTGCTGATGTCGCTGCTGCTCCCGGCCGTCCAAAAGGTGCGTGAAGCCGCCAACCGCATGACCTGCGCCAACAATCTCAAGCAGCTGGGCATTGCTGTGCACAACTTCCACACTGCACATAGCAAGCTGCCTCGCCCCGGCGAGTGGCTGTATCCAACTGGCGTTGACATGGCTTCGGGTCGAATCATCTACAAGCAGTCGCAGGACTGGCAGGCTCCTATCACGATGCTATTGCCCTACATCGAACAGGATGCCGCCTGGGACCTCTACGACCTCAAGAAGGCGTACAACGATCCGACCGCCCCGAACAATCAAATTGCTGCACAGACCAGCATTCCCATGCTGCTCTGCCCTTCGAATCCGTTGCAGAATCTGCGGTACGCAGGCGGTAAGGACAGCGCTGGTTACGGCACCAGTGATTACGCCCCATGCCCTTACACGGACATCAATCCTGTCACCGGGGCCAAGGACAACACCTGGTTCGCCCCAGCCCTGGCCATGGGTCAGATCATCCCTGACGCTTACATGACATTGTACTCCGCTGGCTCCTCGGGTTGCACGAACCTGTACCAAATCGACAGCACGAAGTGGCTCAACCCTGATCCCTACTTTGGCGCGGTGTCGTTCGGCGCTGCTCGCGATGGCACGTCTGTGTCGTTGCTCTTTTACGAGGACGTGGGGCGTAACGAAACCTGGGCCGCCAGCCGCTACTACGACCCAGTTACAGGTGGCCCACGTGCATCGTGGCGGTGGGCAGAGAGCGACAACGCCTCCGGCGTTTCCAAGCCCATTAACAACAACCGTACGCCATTTGGCGGCCCCGCATCGTGTCTCTGGCGAAACCACGACTGCGGCCCCAACAACGAGATTTTCAGCTTCCACTCCGGCGGCGCTAACTGCCTCTTTGGCGATGGCCACGTGAAGTTCCTTCGCGAATCGATCCCCGCCCGCGTCGTGCGCGCCCTGACAACGCGCGATGGCGGTTCTGAAGAGAAGGACGATTACGCCTTGGCTGACTAGCAAGGTCGCGCAGCTGCAACTCTTCGCGCGCCGCTGGGCTGGGTCTCGCCGGCCCAGCGGTAGCTTGCTCTTAGGAACAGTGAGAGACGCCCTCGAACCCATGGCGGACAAAAACCATGGACATACACTTGCATGCTTTAACCGCTGCCCCGCAGGACGGCGATGACCTTCCCAACGGCGCCGCTCCGCCGAGTGAATCCAACTCGCCGCCCGAGCACGCCCTGGCCGAGGCGCTGCATCACCTTCAATCGGGAGTGCAGCTGCACCAGCGGGGCGAGTACGAGCGGGCAATAGTGGAGTTGACTGCGGCATTGCGCCTGAATCCAGGCCTGGACGAGGCCCATGCTCGGCGTGGCGATTGCCGCCGGCTTCGCGGCGAGTATGAGCAAGCCCTGGCAGATTATTCTGCAGCGCTGGCCGTGAAACCGGCAAACCATGTGGCGAGAATCGGCCGAGCCCAGACCAACGCATTTCTGGCAAACGTCGATTCAGCCATAGCAGACTACACAGAGGTCCTTCGCAACGACCCGAACCACGTTCTTGCCCTCAATGGGCGGGCGAACCTCCTGGCGGCGCGGGGCGATCATGACCGAGCCATCGCGGATTTCTCGGAAGCGATCCGCATCGACCCCCAGTTTTGCTTCGCCTTTCAAAGTCGGGGTGCATGCTACCTGGCGCTGGGGCAGCATGAGGCGGCAATAGCCGACCTGAGCCGAGCCCTTCAGCTGAATCCACACCTGGCCCTGGCCTATGCTCAGCGTGCTGAAGCCTATCGCCACAAAGGCGAGATTGCTCGAGCCATTGCTGACTATAGCGCAGCCCTGCGTCTCGACCCTGTCAATGCGCGCGTCTACATTGATCGTGCAGACGCATACCGTCACAGCGGCAGCACCGAGCAAGCCCTGGCTGACCTGGCCAACGCGATCCGGCTTGACCCTGCGAACCCGCAGGCGTTGCTCACCCGCGGCGTTGTGCAGCGGTTCCAGGGCCGCCACGAACAGGCGTTGGCTGACTTCGATGCTGCTGCTCGACTCGATCCGCGCAACGGCGAGATTCTCTACCACCGTGCTCTGACCTATCAATTAATGGGCAAGGCCGACCAGGCTCTTGCGGACCTGAACGCGTGCCTTGACCTCGATCCTTGTTCCGCACCAGCCTACAACTGCCGGGGCTGCATCTACGCAGTGCTAGGTCAACAAGAGGCTGCTCTCCGCGACTTCACCTCGGCAGTCGAGCACAACCCTCGCCTGGCCAGCGCCTGGATGAACCGCGGCTCGACCCTGGGTAAGCTTGGCCGCTGGGAAGAAGCGCTCCGCGATTGCGACCAGGCCCTCGAACTGGATCGCAAGCTTGTCACCGCGTTTTTGACCCGCGGCGAGGCCTACATCCATCTGGGCAAGTACAGCCTCTCCATTGCCGATTTCACCAGTGCTCTAGCGCTCGATCCGGTGAACCTGCGTGCCTACAACGGCCGCGGACAGGCGTACGGCAAGGAAGGCAATCTGGATACGGCCATCGCTGATTTCTCGCAGGCCATCCGGATCAACCCGCGGAGTGCCGCCGCCTATGCTCATCGCGGTGCAGCTTACCAGCAGAAGGAAGATCACGGCCCAGCCTTGCGTGACCTGGCCATTGCCGCAGTGCTCGATCCCAAGCACGCGCCCGCTTACTGCAACCAGCTCGGGATCGTGCACACGACGGCCAACCGACCCGATCTGGCGGCCGCGGATTTCACCCTCGCCTTGCTTCTCGATCCCGACAATGCGAAAGCCCGCGTGTGGCGCGCCGAGGCCCTGGCCGCTCTGGACAGCCGCCTGCTAGCCGCCGCAGCCAGCACGCCGATACCGCCGGATGGTTCCGCATTGCCGCCGAGCAAGTCCTCCAAGCCGGCCATGCCAGCTTCGCCCCGGCCCGACGTTACCATGAAGCCTCGCTCTGCGCCGCGGCCAGGCCAGGAAGGCCGAACCTCCGCGGCGGACTCCGGAATCCGGAAAGCTGCAGGAACGTCCAAGCACAAGAGTGCCGAAGCCATAACAGGCACAGCGCACCCCGTTAGCGCGGAAAAGTCCGCGTCCAGGTTGCCCGTCGCGGAGACCGACGACAGCCTCGATATCGCGACAGCAACCACGATCGATCCCTTGCCAGCAAACCCAAAGGAAGCGGCGGAGCCTGATGTCGTGGTCAGCGAACCCGCGCCCGAGGACGAAGCCGAGTCCTATGATCAAGAGGAAAAGAACGAACAGTCGCGTCAGGCCGAGAAGGCACGGCAGCAGGAGTTGCAACGCCAGGCGCTCGTGGCCGAGTACGAGAAGAAGATGGCCGAGCAGAAGGCGCGCGAGGCCTCAGCCAGGAAGAAGACCAAGCCATCGAAGCGAAGGGGCGGCGCGGACGACGACGACGAGGACAGGCCGAGAATCGCTTACTGGAAAATCGGGGTAATCGGCATTGGGTTTATCTTTCTGGTTCTCTATGGCGGCTCGTACCTTTGGGAGTACGTTGAGATCGCACGGGCTCAAATTCCCCTGACGGCAACAGGCGTGTGCCACGAGTTCGCCAGCAACCGCGAGGAAGCAACCAGCCGCTACGCAGGATCGACCTTCGCGGTTTCGGGCCGGATCAAGATCGTCCCGGGCGCTAAGGGGCCGAAAGTGATGTTCGACGTGCCTGAATCAGTCGGCTGCTCGATGGAGTGCCAGTTCCCGTCGCGAGACATCGTCAAAAAGCTCCCGCCGGACGCCGAGTTAACGATCGAGGGAGAATGCTATCCCCGAGATCTGAATGGCAAGCCCCACATCGTGCTGTCGGATTGCATTGTGAAAAAGGGACTGTGAGAGTTTCGCTTGTTTCGAGGAACGCATGAGCCTGGTCATGTCCGAGTCCGTACCACCGCCAGACACCCGCGTCGCCAGGTCGCGCTGGGCGGCGAAACTTGGCGGAGCTGCGTTGGTTCTTGTCGCCATGGGCGGGCTGTATGTGCTCGACAACGTGGCGGGCGGCGGCCGTTCGCTCATTGGGCAGGTCTTCAGTATCATCCAGGAGCCTGGCCGCCTGGGTCCAAAGCCGCATCTTGAGTTTGGCTCGACAACGGAAGGCGAAGTGACGGTGGGAGTCGCGGGCGACAACCTCGTCGCCAGCGTCCCCGCCGGTGAAACCGTTGTGGACGAGCCAACAAGCGTCAAGATCCCCCTGGTCAACACGGGCATGGCTCGCCTGGAGCTGAGCCTGTACTTTCTCAGTTGCGATTGCGTGAACGGGGTCAAGTTCAACGGCGGCTGGGTCCCAGTCAAGCACCACCTGCCGACCATCCTCGATCCAGGGGAGAAGGGTGAACTGGAGGTTTTGTGGAAAGCGACGCCCGAGCAGGTGGCCGACGCTGCCCTGCCCCGCGAAGGACGCTTTAGCGTGGAGTTCAAGATGAACGACCCACGCGCCCCTAAGCTGCGTGTCGAGATCAATACTCGCATTCGCTGGGCAGACTCCAAGGGCGAGCCCAGTCAAGCCAGATAATCCAGCTTGCTGTTTCGGACCTTGGCTGCATTGCCTATGGCTTCGATGGCGCTTTGCCGATGGTGGACGACCAGGTTGATGGCCTCGGCAATGGCGGCAGGGTCATCTTCACCGCAGAACAGAACGTTGCGGCCAACCAAGGCCCCCCGGATGTTTGGACCTGCCCCCATGCCGCGGACGAAGTCCTCAATCGTGCCGCTTGGGCGCCCCGTGGACTCTCCACCCAGCAGCAAGACAGGCATTGTGGTCGCCTTGGCGACTCGGGCGAAATCCGCGCAGTAAGGGATCTTGAGCCAGACCCTTCCGGTGTAATGGCCGAGGCCGCTGGCGATGCCAATGGCCTTGATGATGTTGTCCGTGCTGTGATCGGTCTTGTAGCCCGACTCGGTGCGAGCGACTGGCAAGGGCTCGACGAACGCCGGCAGGTTCAGATCGGCAAGCTCTTCCACGGCCTTGGCAACCCGCTCCAGCGTCTCCAGGGCGTAGCGGTCGTTCTTCTCGCCGCTGGGAACCCAGCGCCACAACAACTTGGCGCCGTCGAGGTGCATCTCCTTGATGCGCTTGCCGGTCATGTAGCTGGAGGTGCGATCCATCATTTCGTGCTCCGTCCCGGCCAAGCCGGTGCGGTTCATGCTGCCGATCAGCACCTTGCCATCCAGGAAGCTCGGCTTGCCCCGCTGCTTGGCGAGGTAGTTGACCAGCACCACCTCGTCGATCAGGTCGCTCGTGGCCATGAGGCCGTCGATGCTGCTGGCGGCCAGCACGCGGACGATCCGCCCCAGGTAATCGAGCCGGTGCCCCATGGCAGCGGGATTGGCGCCGACGCGCGTCACGCCGCGCGCGGGATGATCGGCGGCAAGGATCACGAGCCTGCCATCGGGCGCCAGGGTTTCGCGCCGCTTGCGTTTGGCCAGTTCCTCGCGGATCAGGTCCGGCTGTCGGACGCGGAGGTCGGTGATCTCCGCAAAGGTCTCCTCGTTCAGGAAATCGCGGCTGCGGAAGCTGAAGCCGATTGGCAATGCGTAGGCCACATTCACATGCTCTGCGGCCTCGTTGACCAGGCTCAGGGCAACCTGCACGACATGCCTGGAAACTTCGCTGCCCACTGGGCGGACGGCAACTCCCAAGGGCCCCCGATAGCCGATTTCAGCCAGTGCAACCATGTACTCTGCAAGCTGCGCAGGCCCTACGAGGCTGCCAGCGACGCCAAAACAGGGATGGGTGTCGCCTCGCCGACTGGGCTCGCCGTCCGGCCCCACCGCGTTGCCGGCATGGAACCAGTGCAGGTGAGGTGCCAGGATGTGGATGGCGGCGGGCCCGTCCCCGTTCAAGGCAAGTCGGCCGGAATCCAGGGCTACGCCGACATTCTGTACCCCCTCGCCACGCAGGGCCTCCAGAACCTCCTGGGCGCGATCAACCTGCCCGAGCAAGGCGGCGCGATAGACGCCAGGATCGGGGGAGCCTGCGTCGCACAGACTGACGGCCAGCTTCTGCCCGCGCGATTTTGCCTCCCCCGCCAGGACACGCAGAGATTGCACCAGCGCATGACAGGCCAATGCAGTTGTCCGGTTGCTGTTCTCGTCGTAGGGCTGGCCGGAAGCGGGATTCCGACCACTGGCGACGAACACCTGCTGAGCCCCCAGTTCCTTGGCCTCGTCGAGCAGACGTTTGATACGATCGATGGCCCGGCGGCGATGCACTTCGCTCAAGCTGCACAGGTCGGCAGGATCGATCAGGCCCTCCTCATTCACCCACTGCACCGGCTCGCAATGGAACGCGATCGACTTTCCGCTCCCCTTGAGCACTTCCACTACCTGCTGGCGGAGTTTGCGCGATTTGAAGGAGGTCAGTTCGAGCACCTGGAACTGGGCGCCGCGAACAAGTTCCTTCAGATGCGTCAAGACATATGCCGGATCAATCAGGCTGCGCGAGGCGCCGTCCAGATTGCCAGGGCCGGGATAGGCCATGTACCAGACGAGAGAACGTGGATTATCCGCAAGGCTCATGGCGGGCTCGCGTGGAGGTTGGCAGTGGTCCGAGCGTCAAGTGCGGGGTATCGTAGCACTCAGGTTCGAGCAGTCAAGCGCGCCCACAGCAAGGAGAGTGACGTGACGCTGCTGTACACAGACCCGCTTTTCCTTACCCATGACACGGGGGCCCATGTCGAGACCGCAGAACGCCTCCGTTCAATCACGGCCCGCCTGGAAATGACCGGGTTGAGCAAGAAATGCCGAGCAGGCGCCTTTCAGCCTCTGGAAGAGGCCGAAGTTACCCGGCTGCACGATCCGCGGCAAGTCGTGCAAGTCAAGCAGTTCTGCGAGCATGGCGGCGGGCGCCTCGACGCAGATACCGTGGTTTCCAGGGAATCCTTGAAGGTCGCATTAGGGGCGGCAGGGGCGTGTTGCTCGGCGGTTGATGCAGTGCTTGAAGGCCAGGACGCCACCGCGCTCTGCCTGGTGCGGCCGCCCGGGCATCACGCCACGCCTCTCCGCAGCATGGGTTTCTGCCTGTTCAATAATGTTGCATTGGCGGCGCAGCGGGCGAGGAAGCGGCACAAGCTCGAACGCATTCTTATCGTGGACTGGGACGTACACCATGGTAATGGGACGCAAGACATCTTCTATGCCGACCCTGAGGTTCTCTTTTACAGCATACATCGCTATCCGTTCTACCCTGGCACGGGGAGCAAGGAGGAAACCGGAACGGGACGCGGGCTGGGCTTCACGCTCAATGTCCCGCTGCGCTTCGGCGTGAGCCGCAAGGAGTATTTTGCCAGCTTCACGGCCGCCCTGGCAACGGCCGCGGATCGCATCAAGCCCCAGCTGGTGCTCCTCAGCGCCGGCTTCGACGCCCATGCGGAAGACCCCATAGGGTCGCTCGGCCTGGAAACCGAGGACTTCGGCGCCCTCACAACTGCTGTTCTCGATGTTGCACGCAGCCACGCCTCTGGCCGCCTCGTGAGCTGCCTTGAAGGCGGATACAATACTCAGCGACTGGCGGAATCGGTGGAAGTGCACTTGCGCACGCTTCTCGACGCCAGGTGAATGCGAACGGGGAATGAGCATGGCGGCACCTGTCTACCTGTCCCAACGAAGCCAGCGGACAGCGGACCAGCCCATCAGCTACTTCATGCAGCAGGCGATCGAGAATCCGCGCCTCATCAGTCTGGCAGCGGGGCTTGTGGACGCTGATTCTCTTCCTGCAGCCGAGGTCCAGAGCGCGGTGGAGTGGGTGCTCGGCGACCCTTCGCGAGCGCGGTCGGCATTGCAGTACGGAACCACGCACGGTTATGCCGCCCTGCGGCAGCATCTCGTGCAGCGTGCAGCCCAGGCTGACCATCTGCAACCACGGGACATGGGTCTGTCCGCCGAGAACTGTGTCATCACTACCGGCTCGCAGCAACTTCTCTATCTGCTGAGCGAGGTCCTGCTCGACGTGGATGACATCGTGATCACGGCAGCGCCCTCGTATTTTGTCTATCACGGGACGCTGCGGAGCATGGGGGTTCGCACCTATGCGGTGCCCGCTGATGCTGACGGACTCGACACCGACGCCCTGGCCGCGTTGCTCCGCCGGCTCAATCGTAGCGAACTCGCCAAGCTCAGGCTCATCTACGTCGTGGACTACTTTGACAATCCGACAGGCTCGACGCTCTCGCTGCGGCGTCGGCAGCATCTGCTCGAGCTGGTCAGGCAGTATAGCCAGGACCATCGACTCTTCATCCTCGAAGACGCTGCCTATCGCGAACTCCGCTTCGGCGGCGAAGACTTGCCCAGCATCAAGAGCTTTGACAAGCACAACGAATACGTAATCCTCGCGCAAACCTTCTCCAAGCCCTGTGCGCCTGGGCTGAAGACGGGCTACGCCTTCGTGCCCGCCGAGCTGCGGGAGCCTTTGCTGCGGATCAAGGGCAACCATGATTTCGGCTCCAGCAACTTCACCCAGCACGTGCTCCTGCGCTTGCTGGAAACCGGCGTTTTCGATGCTCACGTGGACCGCCTGCGGAATGTCTACCGCCAGAAGCGTGACATCCTCCTGGAGGCGCTGGCCTCTGCCTTCCCTCGTTCCACGGGCGTGTCCTGGCTGGTTCCCCAGGGCGGCATGTATGTCTGGCTGAGTTTTCCCCCAGACGTGAACACCGGCCCAAGCGGACGCCTGATGAGCCAGGCGCTCGAGGAGGGAGTGCTCTACGTGCCCGGGGAGTTCTGTTACGTCGACGACCTGACCTCGCAGGTGCCAACGCACGAGGCGCGCCTTTGCTATGGCGTGGTGCATGAAGAAGGCTTGGTGGAAGGCGTTCGGCGATTGGCCTCGGCATACCAGACCGTTTCTGGACGCAAGGCGGCATCGGCTGATCCGATGCTTTCCCTGCGAACGTAGACCCCACGAACTCCGTCCTGGAAAGAAGAGAAGGGCTGCCAGCCCGGGGTATGGCTGGCAGCCCCATGGGGGTTTGGGTTGGATCGTCCAGCGGGGATTGGGTGGGACAGGGTCATGAAGGGATGGGGTTCATCAATCGCAGTCCGCAACCGACGGGGAAGGTTCGGACTCAGAACCCCTGGCGAACAGGCCAGCCAAGCCGCGGGGGAGCTGGCGTCGGCTGGCGTAATTCCTCACGAGCAACTCCTTTCACTCCGAGAGTTCAGGCCGCCTGGGTCAGCGGCTTGATGCCATCCTTTGCACCGACGTTGCCAACCGTCAACATGAACGGTATGGGCAAGCGTCGCACTTGCTGCCGAATATCCGCAAAGCCCGCCGCCCTGAACAACTCACGCAGCTGGCGAGCCGAGCAGTGTTTCACTTCGCCTTCCATCCAGGTCACGACGACGTCAAACATGAACCAGCCTAGCGGAAGGTCGCGATAACCGTCGATGAGCAGCAGCTGCCCGCCTGGGCGAAGAACGCGGTACATTTCCTTCACCACGGCGGATTGGTCCGGATAGTGGTGAAAGCTATGGCTGCAAGTGACCATGTCGAAGGTGTCATCGGCAAACGGCAAGCGTTGACTGTCCGCGCGGACCACGCTCATTCGCGGATCCCAGGGGCGGCAACGTGCCTGGCACTGGTCGAGCATGGGTTCGCTCAGATCCAGCCCGACGACATCCATTCCCTGTCGAAGTCCGAGGAGCTGGGCGAGGAACTTTCCTGTGCCACATCCCACATCGAGCAGCCGGCCTTCGCCCTCTTTTAAGTTCCGCAGGATCAGCCGATGCGAAGGCGCGAAGAAGGCCCGCTGAAGCCAGCTGCTGTCATAGCTGCTGCTCCACTCATCGAACTGGGCCTGAGCTTGCTCGGTGCGGTACGCCAAGGTTCTTTCCTCTGGACCTTACAGGCCAGCGTCGCCGCCGGCGTAAACGACAAGTGCAACACCGATGCCAAACCGCGGTCGGGTGCGACTCCGAACCGTTCAGGGTCTTGTCAACCTTTTAAAATCCCTGGACTTCGGGCGATTCTAAAAAGTCCAGGCAGGGCCAGGGCAAGCTCGCAGCGATCTTGCAGTCTTGTAATTACAACCGTCACATTTGTAAGAGTTGCCCACGGCGAATAAGATGGGCGCGTTTGCAGCTTCTCTATCCTTCCGAAAGGGTCGTCATGCCTGGCACTGCAGGGCTGGAGCACCGCCTGTTTGAAGCCATTTGCCAAGTTCCGCTCATCGACCCCCATTCTCACATCGATCCACGCAGTCCCGCGGCGCGCTCGCGGCCGGCCTGATCGGCGGCCTGCTCTGGGTGGCGCTCGTGCCGCTGCGCCTGCGGTCACTCCCGGTAATCGCGCTC
>Ga0073934_10008203_pt1 | contig 14072 bp, 20 predicted proteins | sample LarsenN4metaG_FD_76834 | JGI IMG/M metagenome (GOLD analysis project Ga0073934, IMG submission 76834) | Hot spring sediment bacterial and archeal communities from British Columbia, Canada, to study Microbial Dark Matter (Phase II) - Larsen... ...
CAAGGCGGGAGACGCCTGGTACGCGCTGCTTGTCGTGCTGGCGCTCGTCCTGCTGTGGCGCGTCTTCCGCGGCCGCCGGCGCGTGCGCGAGGACGCGGGGCCCGCCCCGGCACGGCGCAGGCCCTGGCCTGGCGAGGACTCCGAGTTCTACGCCGTGGAGCGCGTGCTTTCGGCGCGCGAACCGTGGGAGCCGCACGCTCGATGGCTGGCGCGCATTTCCGCCTCGCTGCCGGATGAACAGCGCGCCATGCTCACCGAGGCGCTCGCGCTGCACAGCCGCTACCGCTTCGATCCGGCCGGTATCAGTGCGGCTGAACGCGCGCTGCTCAGTGAAGCTTGCATATCAATTCTTCGCACGGCATCCTGCCGTAAGCAATGAAATTAGCCCGCTGGCACGCGATCGTGCTCGGAGGCTTTTTGGCGTCGAGCCATCCACTTGCACGCGCATCCGATCCCGCAGAAGTTGCATCGCCCGCCCTTAAGGTCGGGGAACGCTGGGTTTATCGGGTGACAACGGAAAGGGACGGTCGCGTCATTTCAGACCGTACCGAGATTGAAATTACGGCCGTGGATAACAGCTTTGTTCACACCGTGACGTATACCGCGAAAGATGGGAATGAACGCGACGTGGTCTATACGCCGGACTGGAACGACCTGGTGTTTTACGGTGGGTTCGTTAAGCCGCATTTAAGTATTCTTAACTTTCCGCTCCGCTCGGGGAACCGGCGGGTATCTACAGTCGACCTGCGAATCGTGCGATCGCGCGAGTCGGCGCAGCTTGACGTCTCCCTTAAGCTTTTGGTGACCGCCGAAGTCAAATCCTGGGAACAACTGGAGGTACCGGCTGGTGTGTTTAGAGCGCTACGGGTAAGCGGCTGGGCGGTGATCCCGGAGCGCAAACCATCGCAAGACGCTGTATTCGCGCGGCTTGAATTGTGGTACTCGCCCGACGTAAAGCGGTGGGTCAAAAGAAGCTGGATATTCGCGAAAGCTATCATTAACGAAGAGTTAGTCCACTTCCGGCTCAAGTAGCCGCGAGGTCAATGTAATCTTGGCGAGATCCACGAAATGCCGCACCAGTCTGGTGCCGTCTGAAGGCGATATGCAGAAATGGCTGATCACCCTCGGAATCGTGCTCCTCGTCCTCGGCCTTGCCTGGCCTCTGGTGACCAAGCTCGGGCTGGGCAGACTGCCGGGCGACATCGAGATCAAGCGCGAGGGATTCACCTTCTATTTCCCGATCACCACCAGCATCCTGGTGTCGCTGGTGCTGACGCTGATCCTGTGGATTTTCCGGCGCTGAAGGCCGGTGCCGGCTGACGGTTTCGACCCGCCGACCAACGGATTGCAGCGCCCAACTGGCGAAAGCCACGCCCATGGTGCCCGGCAAAGAGCTCGCCGGGCAGCAGCATCACCGGTATACCTCGCGGCGATGGCCAACGCGCACGATGTAGACAATGAGGCGCTCATCGCGCACGCGGGCGATCATGCGCCAGTCGCCCACGCGATACTTCCAGTGACCCGCCCAAGGGCCGGTCAACGGGCGGCCGAGCCTGCGCGGGTCCTCCGCCTTGAGGAGTCTTTCGTCAATGAAGCGCCGGATGCGACGCTGGACTGGTCTGTCGAGTGCCGCGAGATCGTCCCGCGCCGCGGGATGAAACTCAACAGTCCAGACCAAGCTGCTTCTTGACTTCGGCCCAGGGGATGCTCTTCGAGCGAGAGCGGGCCCGGCGCTTCACTTCGAGCATGTCCCAGTAGTCCTCGATGAACTCGCGCAGGGCCGCGCGCGCAAGCATCTGCGGCGACTTGCCGGCGCGGCGCGCGACCCGCTCCAGCGCGCGGAGGGTTTCGTCATCAAGTTTCAGGACGGTTCCCATGGACCGTAAGGCGAAGCGTTCGCGTTCGATTATATCCGCCGGAGATCCGTCGTGATCGCGACCACGCGGCACCGAGCGGAGGATCCTGTCGGATCCGGCAACGCGCGCGCCTGATGCCTGAGCCGTTTGGGGTGCCGGCTGACGGATTCGAACCGCCGACCAACGGTTTACAAAACCGCTGCTCTACCAGCTGAGCTAAGCCGGCCCGGGCGCATTGTAAGCGGCGTCCGAGGGTGCGCCGCCGTTTGCGTCGATCGACCGCGCGTCATCCCGTCGGCGCAAAGGGTTCGCCTGGGCCCGAGCGCGCGCCGGGCGTCGCCGGTCAGGCGCTACTTCACCCGCCGCAGCGCCGGCTTGCCTCCCGAGGGCCGGGTCGGTTCCGGCTCGGATGTCGTCGGCGCCGGCTCGGCCTCGGCCGCCGCCTGAAGCGCCGGCTTCGGCGCCTCGACGTCGAAGGTCATGCCGTGGCCTGTCTCGCGCGCATACAGCGCGAAGACGCTGCCGACGGGCACCGAGATCTGGCGAGCGACCCCGGCAAACCGGGCCGAGAACTCGATGAACTCGTTGCCCATCTGCAGCTTGTGCACCGCCACCGGAGAAATGTTGAACGTGATCTCGCCGTCCTTGACGTACTCGGCCGGCACCTGAGCGCGCGAGTCCACCTTGACCGCGATGTGCGGCGTGTAGCCGTTGTCCACGCACCACTCGTAGAGCGCCCGCAGCAGATAGGGCTTGGTCGGGATCTCCGGGTTCGCCATCGCGCGCGGCCGCGGCCTACTTGCGCATCACCTTCTCGGAAGGCGTGAGCGCCTCGATGAATGCCGGCCGCGAAAAGATGCGCTCGGCGTATTTCGCGAGCGGCGCCGCCTGCTTGCCCAGGCGAATGCCGTAATGATCGAGCCGCCACAAGAGCGGCGCGATCGCCACGTCGAGCATGCTGAACTCGTCGCCGAGCATGTACTTGGTGCGCGTAAAGACCGGCGCGAGCTCGACCAGCCGGTCGTGCACGTGCTGGCGCGCTCGCTCGACCGCCTTCTCCTTGCCGGACTCCAGCGCCTCGATCTGGGAGAAGAGCTCCACTTCCATGTTGAACAGCATCAGCCGCGCGCGGGCGCGCATCACCGGATCGGCGGGCATCAGCTGCGGGTGCGGGAAGCGCTCGTCAATGTACTCGTTGATGATGTTGGACTCGTACAGGATCAGGTCGCGCTCGACCAGCACCGGCAGCCGGTTGTACGGATTCATCACCGCGATGTCTTCCGGCTTGTTGTACATGTCCACGTCAATCACCTGGAAGTCCATGCCCTTCTCGTAGAGCACGAAGCGGCAGCGGTGGCTGAACGGGCAGGTCGTGCCGGAATACAGTTGCATCATGACGGGGAATTCCTCGACGCGGATGACGGGCCGGACGCCCGCCCGGCTCCCTGCGGGCGGCCGCGGCCCTATTTCACGTCCTTCCAGTACTCCTTCTTGAGGGCATACGCGAGGACGAACAGCACGCCCAGCACGAACAGCACCACGATGCCGACGGTCTTGCGCGTGCGCGCCTCGGGCTCGGCGACGTACATCAGGAAGTTGACGAGATCGCGCACCGCGGCGTCGTACTGCGCCGGCGAGAGCGCGCCCGGCGCGAGCTGCCGCCAGCGGTACTCGACCGTGTCGTGCCCCGCCTTGTCCTTGACCTGGGCGATCTCCAGCGCCCGCTCGCCCTGCAGCAGCCACAGCGCGTGCGGCATGGCGACATTCGGAAACACCGCGTTGTTCCACCCGGTCGGCGACTTCGGATCGCGGTAGAACGTGCGCAGGTACGTATAGAGCCAGTCGGCGCCGCGCGAGCGGCCGACCAGCGAAAGGTCCGGCGGCGCCACACCGAACCAGGCCTTGCCGTCCTTCGGCGTCATCGCGACGCGCATCGTGTCGCCTACCTTGTCGCCGGTGAAGATCAGGTTGTCGCGGATCTGCGCCTCGGTGAGCCCGAGCGACGTGAGCCGGTTGTAGCGCATGTACTGCGCGCCGTGACAGTTCATGCAGTAGTTGACGAACAGCTGCGCGCCCGACTGCAGGCTCACCAGGTCGGTCGGATCAATCGGCGCCCGGTCGAGCCGGTAGCCGACCGCCGCGGACCACGCCGCGAGCGGAGCGAACAGCAGCGCGAAGAGCAGTTTCCTCATCGTCCGCCCCCCGCTCACATCGTCACCCGCTCGGGCACCGGCTTCACCTTGTCGCGCGCCGTGTACCAGGGCATCAGGATGAAGAAGAGGAAATAGACGATCGTGAAGAACCGCGCCGCCCAGGTGGCGACGTCGCGCGTGTCGAGGAAGAAGGCGTCGAAGCCGAACTGCCCCCACACCGTGGTCGGCTCGGTGCCGAGGTAGCCGAGCACGAGGAACGACACCACGAACGCCGCCAGCCAGCCCCGGTACAGCCAGCCGCGGTAGCGGATGGACTTCACCGGGCTGCGGTCGAGCCACGGCAGGAAAAACAGCACCAGCACCGCCAGCCCCATCGCCAGCACTCCCGGAAACTGCGAATTGAACATCGGCGGCACCGCGCGCAGGATCGAGTAATACGGCGTGAAGTACCACACCGGCGCGATGTGCGGCGGCGTCTTCAGCGGATCGGCCGGAATGAAGTTGTTGTGCTCGAGGAAATAGCCCCCCATCTCGGGCGCGAAGAACATCACCGCGCAGAAGATCGCGAGGAAGACGATCGCGCCGACGATGTCCTTCACCGTGTAGTAGGGATGGAACGGAATGCCGTCCACCGGGTGGCCGGTGACCGGGTCCTTTTTCTTCTTGATCTCGATGCCGTCGGGGTTGTTCGAGCCGACGTCGTGCAGCGCGAGGATGTGCGCCACCACCAGCCCCAGCAGCACCAGCGGAATCGCGATCACGTGCAGCGCGAAGAAGCGGTTGAGCGTCGCGTCCGACACGACGTAGTCGCCGCGGATCCACAGCGCCAGGTCCGGGCCGATGACCGGGATCGTGCCGAACAGGTTGACGATCACCTGCGCGCCCCAATACGACATCTGGCCCCACGGCAGCAGGTAGCCGAAGAAGGCCTCGGCCATCAGCGTGAGATAGATCAGCACGCCGAAGATCCAGACGAGCTCCCTCGGCTCACGGTGCGAGCCGTACAACAGCGCCCGGAACATGTGCAGATAGACGACGATGAAGAAGGCCGAGGCGCCGGTGGAATGGATGTAGCGGATGATCCAGCCGCCGGGCACGTCGCGCATGATGTACTCGACCGAGCCGAAGGCGAGGTTGGCGTCCGGCTTGTAGTTCATCGTCAGGAAGATGCCCGAGACGATCTGGATCACGAGCACCAGCAGCGCGAGCGAGCCGAAGTAGTACCAGAAGTTGAAGTTCTTCGGCGCGTAGTATTCGGCGGCGTGCTTGCGCCACTCCTCGGCGACCGAGGGCATCCGCGAGTCGAACCAGTCCCACAATGCGGTCAGACGCGAAGCCATGCGTCAGGCCCCTTTCCTGTCTTCGCCGATCAGGATCACGGCGTCCGAGAGGTAGGTGTGCGGCGGCACCGGCAGGTTGAGCGGCGCGGGCGCACCCTTGAAGACGCGCCCCGCGTAGTCGAACTTCGAGCCGTGGCACGGGCAATAGAAACCGCCGACCCAGTCGGCGCCCATCTCCGCCTTCGCCTCGGCGGGTTTCAGTTGCGGCGAGCAACCCAGGTGCGTGCACACGCCTTCCATCACCATGATTTCGGGCTTGACCGCGCGCACCTCGTTCTTCGCGTACGGTGGCTGCGCCGAAGCGCGTGACTCGGGGTCGGTGAGACGCGGAGCCACCATCTTGAGCGAATCAATCATGTCCTTCGTGCGGCGGATCACCCAGACGGGCTTGCCGCGCCACTCGACCACCATCAGCTCGCCCGGCGCAAGGCGCGAGACGTCCACTTCGACCGGCGCGCCGGCCGCCCGCGCGCGCTCGGAGGGCCACATGCTCCACACGAAAGGCACTGCGGCGCCGGCACTCGCGACCGCGCCAGCGGCGGCGGTCGCGGCGACGAGCGCGCGGCGCGTCTTGTCCATCTTCGGTTCGCTCATGACAAGGGCTCGGGAGGGCTTGTTTTTGTGGGGAAAAACGCAAATTCTACCGGCCGCGTTCGACAAAGTCCACGTTTGCGCGTCTAAGTGTCTCAAATAAAAGGCAATTCATGGCAGAATCCCGGTCCCGCCATGCGCCGTCTCTGGCTCGTCTTCGCCCAGACCACGACCGTCTGCCTCGCGGTTCTGTTCGTGGTCGCGACGCTCAAGCCCGAATGGCTGCCGGCGAAGGACGTGGGCGAGATCGTCACGGTGCGGCAGTCCGAACCCGCGCCCCAATCCGGGCAGGGCGTACCCCCGCCGGCGCGCGCCGATTCCTTCCATGAAGCCGTGGCGAAGGCGATGCCCTCGGTGGTCGGGATTCTCACCTCCAAGGAAGTGCGCTCGCCGCGGCTGCCCTTTTTCGCCGACCCGCTCGCGCGCCGCTTTTTCGGCGACGCCTCCAGCGAGGAAACGCGTCGGACAACGAGCCTCGGCTCCGGAGTGATCGTCAGCTCCGACGGATACATCCTCACGAACAACCACGTCGTCGAGGCCGCCGACGAGATCGAGGTCGCGCTGCCCGACGGGCGCAAGCTGCTCGCGCGGATCGTCGGTTCGGACCCGGATACCGATCTGGCGGTGCTGCGCGTGCAGGGCGATAAGCTGCCGGCGATCGCGTTCGGCTCGTCGGAATCCCTGCGCGTGGGCGACGTGGTCCTCGCCATCGGCAACCCGTTCGGCGTCGGCCAGACGGTGACCCTCGGCATCGTCTCGGCGCTCGGGCGCTCGGGCCTCGGCATCAACACGTTCGAGAATTTCATCCAGACCGACGCGGCGATCAATCCCGGCAACTCGGGCGGGGCGCTGGTGGATGCGCGCGGCAGCCTCGTCGGCATCAACACCGCGATCTTTTCCCAGACGGGCGGCTCGATCGGCATCGGTTTCGCGATGCCGGTGGCGACGGCGCGCACGGTGCTGGAACAGATCGTGAAGACCGGCGCGGTCACGCGCGGCTGGATCGGAGTGGAGCTCGCCCCGCTCACGCCGGCGCTCGCCGAGTCCTACCGGCTGCCCCGGCCCGAGGGTGCGCTGATCAGCGGCGTGATCCGCAACGGCCCGGCCGACCGCGCCGGAGCGAAACCCGGCGACGTGCTGCTCGCGATTGACGGCAAGAAGGTGGCCGATCCGCGGGCGGTGCTCGATCTCGTCGCCGCGCTCGAACCCGGCCGCGGCGCCGTGCTCACCGTCAGCCGCCGCGGCGAGACGCTCGAGCTCGCGGCCACGATCGGCCGCCGGCCGAAGGTGCAGACAAGGCCGGAATAGCGAGAGCGCGGTCGCCGCGCCCAGCCGCGACCGACGCGGCTGGGCGCCGGCCGGTTCAGCGACAGCTCATCATGCCGGCCTCCGATCGTCCCGAGCCGCACGCCCCGCGCATCGGTACGGTACCTGAACGGGCGGTGACGGTCCTACGCCTGTCGCAGCGGCTTGTCATCCGAGGCTTCGGCCGCCCGCTTGCCGAGAACACGGGCGAAAATCAGGCCCGCCTCGTAGAGCAGGCACATCGGCACCGCGAGCATGAACTGCGAGAGCACGTCGGGCGGCGTCACGATCGCGGCGACGACGAACGCGCCGACGATCACGTAGGGGCGCGCCTCCCGCATCTTCTCCACGCTGACCACGCCGGCGCGGGCGAGCACGATCACCACGATCGGGATCTCGAAGGTGGCGCCGAAGGCGATGAACATCGTGATGACGAAGGAAAAGTACGCCTCGATGTCCGGCGCCGGGGTGATGGACTTCGGGGCGAACTCGTGGATGAAGGCGAACACCTTGCCGAAGACGAAGAAGTAGCAGAACGCGACGCCGAGGTAAAAGAGCAGCGTGCTCGCCACCACGATCGGCAGCGCGAGCTTCTTTTCGTGCTCGTACAGGCCCGGCGCGACGAAGGCCCACGCCTCGTAGAGCATGTACGGCAGCGCGATCATGAGCGCGACCAGCGCCGTCACCTTCACCGGCACCATGAACGGCGTGATGACCCCGGTCGCGATCATCTTGGTGCCCTCGGGCAGCGCGTTCATGAGCGGCAGCGCGAGCACGTCGTAGATCGGCCCGCCGCCGGGGTAGATGAACAGCGCGACGAACACGACGGCGAACGAGGCGAGCGCGCGCACCAGACGCTGGCGCAGCTCGACGAGATGCGAGATGAAAGTGTCTTCTTTCACGCGCGTCGGTCTTCAGCCGGCGGCAGCGCGGACGCCGCGCCGACGGCCGCGGACGCCGCCGCGTCCCCCGTGGCGGGCGCGCCTTCGGCCGCCGCGGGCGGCGCCGGCGCGCCGCCCGCCGCGACCTCGACGGCGCGGTTGAGCTCGCTCTCGGCCTGATTGAGCTCGGCGCGCACGGTGGATTCGATCGTGCCCGCGGTCTGCTCGATCGAGGCGCGCATGCGCCGCAGCTCCTCCATGTCCATCTCGCGCTGGATGTCGGCGCGCACGTCGGCGACGTAGCGTTGCAGCCGTCCCAGCAGGTGGCCGGCGGTGCGCGCCACCCGCGGCAGGCGCTCGGGCCCGATCACGATGAGCGCCACCACGCCGATCACCAGAAGCTCGGAAAAGCCGATGTCGAACACTCGAAACCCGCAGAACAAAAAGGCGCCCGGCGGGCGCCTGTCGGCACGTGCTCCCGGCGCTCTAGGCCCGGGTCTCGGTCTTCGCCTTGACCTCGCCCTCGACCGTCTTCGCGGCGACCTGCGGCGCGCCGTTCGCGCCCTCGGCAGCCTTCTCGCCGCCCTCGCGCATGCCTTCCTTGAAGCCGCGGACGGCGCCGCCCAGATCCGCGCCGATGTTGCGCAGCTTCTTCGTGCCGAAGATCAGCATCACGATGACGAGGACGATCAGCCAGTGCCAGATGCTGAACGAGCCCATGACAGCCTCCTATTTGCGCCTCGCCAGCATCGGGCCGAGCGGCTCCGGGCCACCGAGGACATGCATGTGGACATGATACACCTCCTGGTGCCCCACCCGGCCGGTGTTGATGATGGTGCGGAAACCGTCGGTGGCGCCCTCCTTGCGGGCGAGTTCCCCGGCGAGCGCGAGCATCTTGCCCAGCGCTCTGTGCTGCGCCATGCCGGCCTCGTAGAGTGAGGGCACGTGCTCCTTCGGGATGATCAGGAAATGCACCGGCGCCTGCGGCCGCACGTCGTGGAAGGCGAGCACGTCCTCGTCCTCGTACACCTTCTTCGACGGGATTTCGCCGCGCACGATGCGGCAGAAAACGCAGTTGGGATCGGTCATCGCTCCTTCCTCGCCGCCTTCTCGTCAAGACCCGGGATCCCCTCGCGCCGATGCAGCTCGGCGAGCACGTCACCGGGCCCGAGGCCCCTGTGCGCGAGCAGGATCAGGGTGTGAAACCACAGATCGGCGAGCTCGCGCACCAGCTCCAACCGGCCGCCGGACTTCGCCGCGAGCAGCGTCTCGATCGCCTCCTCGCCGATCTTGCGCAGAATCGCGTCCTCGCCGCGCGCGAAGAGCTGCGCGACGTAGGACTTGTCCGGATCGCCCTGCTTGCGGCTCTCGATCACCGCCGCGATCCGCTCCAGCGTCTCGTAGATTCCCGGTTTCATGGTTTGCCGTAGATGACCGCCGGGTCCTTGAGCACCGGATCGGTCTCCACCCACCTCCCGTTCTCCAGTCTCCGATAGAAGCAGCTCGCGCGCCCGGTGTGGCAGGCGATGCCGCCCACCTGCTCGACCATGAGCAGGATGGTATCGGCGTCGCAATCCAGGCGCAGCTCGCGCACCTTCTGCACGTGACCGGAGGTCTCGCCCTTTCTCCAGAGCCGGGCGCGCGAGCGCGACCAGTACACCGCCTCGCCGCTGCGCGCCGTCTCGGCGAGCGCCTCGCGGTTCATCCAGGCAAGCGTCAGCACCCGGCCGGTCGCGGCGTCTTGCGCCACCGCCGGCACCAGCCCGTGCTCGTTCCACGGCACCTCGTCGAGCCACGTCGCGCTCACAGCCGCACCTCGATGCCGCGCGCACGCAGGTATTCCTTCGCCTGCCGAACGGTGAACTCGCCGAAGTGAAACACGCTCGCGGCGAGCACCGCATCCGCGCCTCCGGTGAGTATGCCCTCGGCAAGATGTTCCAGCGTACCGACGCCGCCCGAAGCGATCACCGGAACGGAAACGGCCTCCGCCACGGCGCGCGTGAGCTCGAGGTCGAACCCCTCGCGCGTGCCGTCGCGGTCCATGCTGGTGAGCAGGATCTCGCCCGCGCCGGCCTCGCACATGCGCCGCGCCCAAGCGACGGCGTCAAGCCCCGTGGGTCGCCGCCCGCCATGGGTGTAGACCTCCCAGCGGCCGGGCGCAGCGCGCCGCGCGTCAATGGCGACCACGATGCACTGGCTGCCGACGATGCCGGCGGCCTCGCGCACCAGCTCCGGGCGCTCGACCGCAGCGGTATTGATCGAGACCTTGTCGGCGCCGGCCTGAAGCAGCCGGCGCACGTCGGCGACGCCGCGCACCCCGCCGCCGACGGTGAGAGGGATGAACACCTGCGAGGCGACCGCCTCGACCACGTTGAGCAGGATGTCGCGGTCATCCGAACTCGCCGTGATGTCGAGGAAGGCGAGCTCGTCGGCCCCTTCGGCGTCGTAGCGCGCCGCAATCTCGACAGGGTCGCCGGCGTCGCGCAGCTCGACGAAGCGCACGCCCTTCACCACCCGGCCGGCGGTGACGTCCAGGCACGGGATGATGCGCTTGGCGAGGCCCATCGTCAGGCCTTGCCGACGGCCTTGTCCGCCGCGGCCTGCGCCTTGGCGAAGTCGAGCTTGCCTTCGTACAGCGCCCGCCCCGTGATCGCGCCGATCACGCCCTCGGGAGCGAGCCGCTCGCACAGCGTGCGCACGTCCTCCAGGCTGTTGATGCCGCCGCTGGCGATGATCGGGATGCGCGTCGCCTGCGCAAGGCGCAGCGTCGCCTCGATGTTGATCCCGGTCATCATGCCGTCGCGCCCGATGTCGGTGTAGATGAGCGCCTCCACGCCGTAGTCCTCGAACTTCTTCGCGAGGTCCACGACGTCGTGCCCGGTCATCTTCGACCAGCCCTCGACCGCCACCTTGCCGTCCTTGGCATCCAGCCCCGCGATGATGTGGCCCGGGAAGGCGTAGCAGGCGTCGTGCAGGAAACCGGGATTCTTCACCGCCGCGGTTCCGATGATCACGTAGTGCACCCCGGCGTCGAGGTAGCTCTCGATCGTGTCGAGGTCCCGGATGCCGCCACCGATTTCGATCGGGGTCGTCTCGCCCACCGCCTTGATCATGGCGCGGATCACCTTTTCGTTCTTGGGGCGGCCGGCGATCGCGCCGTTCAGATCCACGATGTGCAGCCGCCGCGCGCCCGCCTGCGACCAGTGCCGCGCCATCGCCACCGGGTCGTCGGAGAAGACCGTCGCGGTTTCCATGCGGCCCTGCTGCAGGCGCACGCAGCGACCGTCCTTGATGTCAATTGCCGGGATGATCAGCACTTGCGGCCGGGAAGCGATGCTACAGGATCAGGGCCGCCACTCGACGAAGTTGGAAAGCAGCCGCAGGCCGGAATTCTGGCTCTTCTCGGGGTGAAACTGCACGGCGAAGATGTTATCCCGCGCCACCGCGCAGGTAAAGCGAATGCCGTAATCGCACACCGCCGCCGTCAGCCCCTCGTCGGCCGGACGCGGATAGTAGCTGTGCACGAAATAGAACCGCGCGCCGTCGGCGATGCCGGCAAAAAGGGGGTGGGAACGCACCTGCCGCACCTCGTTCCACCCCATGTGCGGCACCTTGAGGCCGCGCATGTCCGGCCCGGCGAACCTCGGCACGTCGCCGGCGAGCAGGGCAAGGCCCTGCGCGCCGCCCTCCTCGCCGCGCTCGAACAGCATCTGCATGCCGACGCAGATGCCGAGAAAGGGCTTCGTGCGCGTCGCCTCGATCACCGCTTCCAGGGCACCGCTTGCGGCGAGGTTGCGCATGCAGTCGGGCAGCGCCCCCTGCCCCGGCACGACCACGCGAGCGGCGGCGCGGATCTCCTCCGGGTCCGCGGTCACCCGCACCCGCGCCCCCGGCGCGACGCCCTCCAGCGCTTTCGCCACCGAGCGCAGGTTGCCCATGCCGTAGTCCACCACGGCGATCATGGCAGCGGCCGGCATCGGCGTTCAGAGCACGCCCTTGGTCGAGGGAACGGCGCCCGCGGCGCGCGGATCGGGCGTCACCGCCATCCGCAGCGCGCGCGCGAACGCCTTGAACACGGTCTCGCACTGATGGTGCGCGTTCTCGCCGCGCAGGTTGTCCACGTGCAGCGTCGCCCGGGCGTGGTTGACGAACCCCCGGAAGAACTCGTGCACCAGGTCCGTGTCGAATTCGCCGATCAACGCACGCGCGAACTTCACGTTCCAGAACAGGCCCGGCCGGCCGGAAAAGTCAATCACCACGCGCGAGAGCGCCTCATCGAGCGGCACGTAGGCGTGGCCGAAGCGCGCAAGCCCCGCCTTGTCGCCGAGCGCCGCGGCGATCGCCTGGCCCAGGGCGATCCCGATGTCCTCGACGGTGTGGTGCGCATCTATGTGGAGGTCGCCGCGCGCCTCGATCTCCAGGTCGAGCATGCCGTGGCGGGCGACCTGCTCCAGCATGTGCTCGAGAAACGGGATGCCGGTCGAGAGCGTCGCCTCGCCCCGGCCGTCCAGATTGACGCGCACGCGGATCTGCGTCTCGCGGGTGTTGCGCTCTATTTGCGCGGTTCTCATCCTGGCTCCGTGGCCGCGCGCCTCACAGCGATTCGCGCAGCGCAGCGAGCAGTATACGGTTTTCCTCCGGCGTGCCGACGGTGATGCGCAGGCAGTTCGCGAGCAGCGGATGCGCACCGTGGAAGTTGCGCACCAGCACGCCATGGCGCCTCAGACCCGAGTCGGCGCGCGCCGCGTCCGGCACCCGCACCAGGAGGAAGTTCGCGGCCGACGGAAAGACGCGCACGCCCGGCAGCGCCGCAAGCGCCTGCGCGAGCGGCTCGCGCTCGGCGAGCACGCGCCGCGCCTGCTCCTCCAGCACATCAAGGTGCGCCAGCGCGAACTCGGCCGCCGCCTGCGTGAGCACGTTCACGTTGTAGACCTGGCGCACCTTGTTGAACTGTTCGATCCACTCTGGACGCGCGGCGAGGTAGCCGAGCCGAATGCCCGCCAGGCCGAGCTTGGACACCGTGCGCATCACCGCGAGGTTGGGGAACTCGGGCAGGCGCCCCATGAAGCTCTTTCCGGCGTAGGCGTGGTAGGCCTCGTCCACGACCACCAGTCCGTCGGCCGCGCGGATGACCGCCTCGACGTCGGCCTCCGGGTAGAGCACGCCGGTCGGGTTGTTGGGGTACGCGATGAAAACGAGCGCCGGGCGGTGCTCGCGCATCGCGGCAAGGAACGCCTCCCGATCGAAGGAAAAATCCGGGCGCAACGGGACGGAGGCAAGGCGCATGCCCGAGAGCGTCGCGTTCATCCGGTAGATGACGAAGGTGGGCTCCGGGATCAGCATCACCGCGCCCGGGCGCGCGAGCGTGAAGGTGACGATCTGGATCAGGTCATCCGAGCCGTTGCCGAGGATGAGCGCCATGCCCTCCGGCACTCGCATGCGACTTGCGAGCAGCTCGCGCAGCCTGCGCCCCGTGGGCTCGGGATAGCGGTGAATGTCGCAGCGCGCCAGCCGCTCGGCGAGCTTCGCACGCAGCGGCTCGGGGAGCGCATAGGGCAGCTCCATCGCGTCCAGCTTCACCATGCCCTCGCTCTCGGCGACGGCGTAGGGCGACAGCGCGAGGATCTCCGGCCGGACGAGTTCGGCGGGCGTTTTCATTCGCAGCGCATTCTCGCCGAGCGCGCGTGCGCGGCGAGGCCCTCGCCCTCGGCGAGTGTCGCGGCGATGCGCCCGAGCGCGGCCGCACCGGCTGCGCTCGCCTCGATGACGCTCGTGCGCTTCTGGAAGTCATACACCCCGAGCGGCGAGGAAAAGCGCGCCGTGCCTGCGGTCGGCAGCACGTGGTTCGGCCCGGCGCAGTAATCGCCGATGGCTTCGGAGCTGAACCGCCCGAGAAAGACCGCCCCGGCGTGGCGCAGCTTGGACGCGAGCGCTTCCGGCCGCTCG
>Ga0073934_10008205_pt1 | contig 14069 bp, 8 predicted proteins | sample LarsenN4metaG_FD_76834 | JGI IMG/M metagenome (GOLD analysis project Ga0073934, IMG submission 76834) | Hot spring sediment bacterial and archeal communities from British Columbia, Canada, to study Microbial Dark Matter (Phase II) - Larsen... ...
CCTGGTCGGTGAGACGCTTTTCTACGGTCCCGGCGCCGGCGCCAATCCCACCGCGAGCGCCGTGCTGGCCGATCTCGTGGACATCGCCGTCGGCCGAGCCCAGCGCACATTCAGCAACCTGCGCTTGTGGAACCTGCGTGAAGCGACGCTTCGGCCCGTCGAAACCGTGCGCAGCAAGTTCTACTTGCGGCTTCTGGTCGAAGACCGGCCCGGCGTGCTTGCCGAAGTATGTCGGACGCTGGCCGATGAACAGGTCAGCATCTCGTCCGTGATCCAGCACGAGGCCCTCGACGAACAGGAAGGCGGCATCGTGCCCCTGGTGATCCTGACGCACACCGCGACGACGGGCCGCTTCCGCACCGCCGCCGAACGCATGGGCAAACTTCGCGGCGTCACCGCCCCGGCGGTGTACTACTCGGTGGCGGACTGACCGTTTGGCCACAACCGTCTCCGTTTAGCCGCGACCGTAAGGGAGCGCTCCGCCGCCGAAAGCGCTCCCTCACGGTCGCGGCTAAACTTTATTCGATGCGCAAAATGTCGCCATAACCGAGCGCGGGGATGGTGACAATCGCATGTCCGTCCGGATGTTTCTCCACTGCAAGTTTGCCATGATACGCGCTTGTCACAACCGGCGTTCGGGCACCAACGACCTGCGAGCTTATCAGCAATATCACGTCCTCCTTTTCCTTTCCCGAATAACTTGCGAGAGGCACAAAATAGCCGTTTCGTGCCTTGATCAGTCGAGCGTCGATCTTGAACTGGTTGTTTGCCCATACGGTTGCAACCGGCAGATCGGATGTGATCCAACCCAGCAACTCATTGGCGCCCCGGTCAAAGGTCGTGGGCAGCGAGTGTGAGGACGGACTTCGATCCGGAACAATCGATGGTTGTGTCGCGGACCACAGATAACTCACACCGACCAGGGCGCTGAAATAGATCGTTGACCCGTTGCCGATTTGTCTGCGATGCCCTGACGGCCCCATTTGTTTGGCAAGATTGACTGGAATCAGATGGCCGTTTTCGCCGCCCTCAATCGTTTCCGAGATTGCAAAAACTGGCAAGGTGCGCGTATTCGTCGCAGTGTGCGTTAGAGGCTTCATAAACGGCAACTCCTGCCTCGGTCGAAAGAACGTCTCCTTGAACTCCGTCTTGCGGCTCTTCAATCCGAACAACTTCGTGTAGTCGTCGATCGGCTTGTGATAAGGGTCGTACAATCCGGCTCCCGCGGTCGCTACAAGCGTGCCGCCGTCCTTGACCCATTTCTCCAGCACCGGCGCCTTCTCCGGCGGCAGGTGATCGCCAACGAGCACAAGCATCTTGTAATTCTTCATTCGTTCCGGCGTAAGATCTTGCTCAATTACCAAGTCTGGTGATAAACCGCCGAACGTCAGCGCCTTCCACCAGCCGAGCCGTTCGATGTGATACAAGAGCCGGGTCTTGCGGAAGTCGGGGCCGAAGTGGGCATGGCCGGCCTGGTCGGTGGCGATGCCAGCGAAGTCCCAGCGCTCGGTGCTTTCGCTGACCAACAGCGCTACCTGCGACGGCACGACTTGCGAGTCGGGCAGCATGTCCTCGACGAAGCCGATGCAGTGGTTGATGTCGCGCATCGCGACGTAGCGCGAGTGAGCGCGGTGGTCGATGTGGTTTTCGGTGAAGCACTCGTTCATGCCGATGCCGAAGTAGTCCAGCATCTTGGCGCCATGGGCGAGGTGCGAAAACGCAGTCCGCATGAAACTGGCGTCCGAGTTGCCCGGCGCGTGCGGCATCGTGTATTGCCGCAGGACCGCTTTCGGGTTGTCGCGCATGCCGGCGCGGAAATGCTCGGCAAAGTAGCCGTTGATCATGGGCCCGAGTTGATTGACTTGCCAGAAGTACTCGCTGTGCCGGCCCATGTCGGCAGCGCCGCCACGGAACCACTTGATGTACATTGTCGTCGTCGGGTAGTAAAACGGGTGGCCGGAGTAGTTCGCCCCGCACCAGACGTGGTCGCCGAACGTCGCCTTCACCGCCTTCATGCCCTTGGCGGCAAAGTCGATGGCGGTCTCTTCGTAAAAGATCAGCGAATCGACGTACAGCCGTGGATTCGCCGCCGCTGCCTTGGCACTCGAATCAGGCTTGAGCCTGGCGGCATCGAACGCGCCCCAGGCTGGCAGCCAGTACTCCTCGCGCTTGATGGCTGGCCGTTTCGCCGTCAGCCAGTCGCGCCACTTCTTGGCGAGGATCTCCGGCGGCGTCGTTTTCTGCTTCGCGGCCTTGGCGACTTCCATCTCCTCCTGCAGCATCATGCCGATCCATTCACCGAAGCCGATCTCGTCGCCATAGTCGAACCATTGCAGGTACTGGCCCATGCCGTTGGCGTCGAGTTGCTTTTTGGCGGCGGCGATGTTGCCCGGCGTCGGCGGATTGCGATAACTCATCGCCATCCAGCTACGATTCGGTGCAATGCCGGCGGCTTGCTGGTTCTTCATCGCGATCTTTGGGTCGCCGTTGGCCGGGTGCAGCGAGCGAAAACCGAGGTCGGCATAAAGCTGCGCATAGGCCCGCCCCGTCTCGTCGTCGCGGCCGGTTTGGATCCAGCCGCCGTAGGTCAACGGCAACGTCGGCTTCTTGCCTGGCGCTTTGGTCGATGCAAGCAGTTTGCGAACCGCGGTGATCTGTTCGAGCGGCGTCGTGATCCTGTCGCCCTTGCCCGGATACGGCGGGATGTAGAAGCCGTATTCGGTCTTGCCCTTTTCGCTGCGCTCGACCGCGCCGCCGACAGGACGCACTTCGATATCAAACGGTTGCTTGTTCGCCGACGCGAACGTGATGTAGTTGAAATGCACCGTGTCCTGCACCTTCATGCCGATCCACGGCGATGATTCGCCCGGCTTGACGTTGGCCGCGCCGGGTTCGCTCATGCCCCACGGCAGGCGATTGTAGACGTGGTGAACGTTGTAGCTGTCGGGCTTCGCGCCGCGATTGGTGTAACGCACCTCCCAGCGTGGGCCGCGCGTGTCGCGAAGTGCGTCGAGAATCGGGTACAGGTTCGTGCGCTTGTGGTAATAGTCGAGCCACGCGTCGGCCGTGTCGCGAGTCAGGTAGATCAAATCGATGTTTCTTTTGGCTGTTACCCCCGGAATCTGCGGCTGCTCGATGCCTTTCAAGTAGATGCGCGCTTTGCCGGCAACGAGGCCGGGCACGGTCGCGACTTCTTCGAAGAGTCCTTCGCTGCCCCAGGGTGGATCGTACTGCGGGCGCGGCTTGGTTTCGCCGAACCAGTACTTCGGGTTGTCTTTTGCGCCCATCATCTTGTCGAGCGCGACGCGTTCGCCCTGTTGGACGATCACGCGGAAACGAACCTCGCAGAACGACGGACATTCATATCGCACCCAGAGCCGATAATCGCCGGCTTCGGGCAGGGTCACGTCGTAATAGGCGCTCGCGGTCGTGTCTTTTTCGTCGATGCCAAGCACGCGCTCGCCGGAGATGTGGTTGAAGCCGACGATATCGACCATGTAATTGCCTTCGCCGTTCTTGATCACCTTCCAGCCGCGTTCGACGGTGAAGTCCTCCGCCTCGACGGCGACGGCCGGGGCGAGGGTGAAGTCCTTCTTGGGCGGCTGGGCCGAAAGAGAGGCCGCGATGCCGATGCAGGCCAGAAAAGCGATCGTTCGGCGAATGCACATCATGGATAAGCCCTCATCTGGTGCCGCCAGAGTAGCGGTTGGCGAACGGATCGGCCACCAATTCGGCGTGTGCCCGTTGCACTACCGACGCGCGGACTTGCTCAAAACTCACTTCCGGCAGGCAACCGCTCTGCCGCTCCAGAACCTCGGCGTCCATTGGGAAGGCAGTATCGCATCACGCCGGCGATCCTTCAATGTTCGTCGTCAGTCCCTGCGCCATCTTCACCTCGGTGCCGTGGTTGACCGTCCAGGCGATCTTGTGCGTGACGGTTTCGACGAGGCCGGCGGCGCTGGGATGACCGTTGCCGCTCTTCTTGACGCCGCCGAAGGGTAGGTGGACTTCGGCGCCGATGCAGGGCAGGTTGACGTAGCCCATGCCGAACTCGCATTCCTCGCGGAAGAAGCGCATGGCGCGATAATCTTCCGTGATGACCGCCAGCGACAGACCGTACTCCGTGTCGTTGTAGATCCTGGCGGCGTGATCGTTATCGCGGAACGGGATGATGGCAACGTGTGGGCCGAACACTTCCTCGCGGATCGTCCGCAGTCCAGGCTTGTGTTCCTGCCGATAGATGAACGGCGAAAGGTAGCAGCCCGGCGCATGCTCGCTGCCAGTCATGCGGCCGCCGTCGAGGAGCACTTTGGCGCCTTCCTTCTTCGCCAATTCGTTGTAGCCGAGGATTTTTTCGACGGCGCCTTGATGAATCACTGGGCCGGTGAAGTTGGTTGCATGGAGCGGCGAGCCGATCTTCAAGCGCTTGGCGGTCTCGACAAACTTCTCGACGTACCGGTCGATCAGACTTTCGTGCACCAAAATGCGGCCGGCAGAAACACATCGCTGGCCGCTGGTCTTGAACGCACTGATGATGCCGCAGGTCACGGCCAGGTCGAGGCGGGCGTCGGCACAGACGATGACTGCCGCCTTGCTGCCCATCTCCGCGGCCACGATGCGGTCGAAATGCTCGGCCGACAATTGCTGAATCCGCTTGCCCACGTCGTAGCTGCCGGTGAATAAGACCACGTTGACGCCCGGATCGCGGACGAGCGCCTCGCCGGCGACGTGATCGCCATGCACCAGGTTGAGGACGCCCGGCGGGAAACCGGCCTCGAGGAAAAGCTCGGTCAACTTTTGCCCGATCGCCGGCGTGTCTTCCGACGGCTTGAATACGACGGTGTTGCCTTCGAGCAGGCTCGGGCAAAGCATCCAGAGCGGCACCGCAAACGGAAAGTTCCAGGGCGTAATGACCGCACATACGCCCCACGGTTTCCGGCGAACAAAGGCATCCTTCTCGGCAATCTCCGATGCCACCACGTCGCCCGTCGGCATCCGGCCGGCGCCGAACACGTACTGCACCATGTGCAGGCCTTCGATCACCTCGGCCCGGCATTCGGTCACTACTTTGCCGCACTCGCGGGCCATCAACTCGGCGAGCGCATCGACCTGGCCGTGGATCAACTGCGCGAGCCGATCGAAGCATTCGGCGCGATGGATGCGGCTCATGCGCCGCCAGGCAGAATATGCCGCTCGCGCCGCCGCCACGGCTTTTTGAGCATCCATGGCCGACCCGGATGGAAATGTGCCGACGACCTCTTGCCAGTTCGCCGGGCTGCGGCTTTCGAAGGACGCGTCCGCCGATTCCAGGCGGCGCTCACCGATCAGCTGGAACCATTTGATCAGAGGGCTACTCATGGTGACGGGCATGAAGGACCTCCTTTTCGCGACGAACGGTTCGATCACCAAGCCTTGGAGATGCAAAAGCCAGATCTCTTTCCCATTCTAACGGCCGATAGATTTCGCCTCAACGCGGGGCCGATTGGCACGGCGCCAGTGGATCAAGGATCTGGCCATCCGCCGCAAATGCCGACCCCAAAACGCATTCCAGCAAATGATCGTCGATTAACATCTTTTGTAATCGTGCCATTTCGTGCCATTTCGTGCCATTTTTGCCTGGTCCTTGCATCGGCGCGCAGCGTCGCTGCATCGATGCAACGCGGCACTCACCGAGACTATGATCCCGGCGAGCAAATGCAAATGAGTCATGACGTTTTTGTGGACGAATTGCGAACCCAACGCGCAAGTTGGGTGTCCGAATCGCGTCAACAGGCACACGGCGCGGCAATCGGGCCGCGCCGTACGGGCAGAAGATCAAAGTAAGCTGTTTTTTGAAAGTGCTTATGCGTTCGGATATGGCCAAGGTGATCGTCGAACGGCCGCGGTATGGCTCGCGCATGCCCACGAAGGGCAAGGGCTATACGCGCCGCATGACGCGCATCGACTGGGAAGACCAGCCGAAACGCGAGGCGATCAAGGTGCGCGGCGGACGCGGCAAGATGCTGAACGAACATCTTGCGCCGCTGCGGCGCTATCTGGCCAGGCAGGTCGGCAAACCATGGGACAAGGTCTTCGCCGGCATCTGCCAATACATCGATCGCTCGAACCCCGTGCAGGATCACGTCCGCGATCACCTCGACGATTACGTCGCGACCAAAGTCATCGTCTATTACGGCCAATTGTGCCACGGCGACGGCTATCGCGTCGGCGTGCCGATCTACTCGCTCTTTTACGTCTGCCCGCGAACCGGCATTTTGAAGAAAAATCCAAAACCGTACCGCTGGCGGCACGATAGGAAGTTCGACGTTCGCATCTGGCCCATCAGCAAGGACGAAGCGCTCGTGCGCTTTGAGTGCAACTGGTTCGTCGTTGCCTGGAAAGAAATCAAGAATCAGGTCTGGGAACCGATCAGTCGGCAATGGTATCCGCCGGTTGCCGAGAGCCAGTTCGATGTGTTGCTGAAACGCAACCTGATGCGCGACGACGCGATTCGCATCTACGGCAAACCGGTATACGCCGCCGCCGCCCGGCTCGCGACCAAGCGCGAGGTCCGGGCGATGGCGAGTTCCTATCCGAAGACGAACGTGGTGCGGTGAACCGGGAATTCGCTGCCAGTTTTTGCGATTACCGCAGCCTAATCTTGTGCTGGCCGTAATCGCATTTGTTCTTTTCTGCAAAGCGAACAGCAACGTAGTAATCGCCGGGCTTGGCCGCGTTGTCCATGACAAAATGGAACACCAGATCTTCGCCGGCCACGTGGCCGGCGCCGGATGCGGTAACCTTGTGGTTGCTCGCGTTGATGACGAAGCAGACGACCTTCTTGTGGTATTTCTTGTGGACCTTGACCGAGAATGGTTTTGCAATCTCGAGCGAATCTCCATCGCCAGGCGCGTTGATTTCAATCGTCTTGTGGCCGTTATTGCACGGCGTTTTGCCCAGCGGTTGCGTTTCGATGCCGCAATATTCCATGGCCGGGGCGGTGCAGCACGGAACAGCGCATTGCATGCGACTCGCTCGACGGCGCGCGGGCAGCAGCGCCAAAGCCGGGCGGCGCCGGACGGCGGCGCCGTACGATTTCTGCATCATTCGCGCGCATGAATCCGCGACTCGAATGTCGCGGTCGTGGATTTCCCGGAGCGTGCCGTCGCTATCGCGCACCTCGACGCGGATAATGTGTCCTTGCGTCACGCCGAGCCAGCGCAGGGTCCAGCACTGGCCGATTTGCGACGAAAACGCAGGACTCAGCATTGGCAATCCGGTTGGATCGGTGATGATGTAGCCCACGACCGAACAGTTCGTGCATGGACTGGCTCCGTCGACGCCACGGACATTTACAATAACGGTAACGTCGCTGCCGGTGACGATGCAGCCGTCGGAAGCGACGGTCGAGCCGTAGTCGATTTCTCCCTGAACGGTGCAGTTGGTGCACGCAATGGTCTGCCAACCGCCAAGGTAGCTGATAATTGTCAAAGCGAGTCCATAGGAGAACATAAAACCCTCCAAGAGTTTCCCAAGTGTCTATTGTTTCGAAACCTTTGTAATCCTCATGTTGCGAATGGTCGCTTCGGAATGCGCGAGATAGACGCCAAAGCCGTCGGAGCCGCGAAACCCTGGCGTCACGCCGGAAATCTGCGCCTGAGCCAGTCCCAGCTTGGATACATATCCGAGCAAGTCGGTCTTGCTCTTTCCCCAGGGCGGGTGGACGCCCATGGCCGGGTTGATGTAGGTCGGCGAGGTGGCGATGCTGACCTTGCGCCAGATTGTGCTCTCCGAATCGAGCGATTTTTCAATTGTCTGGGACTTCCAGGGCGGACCCAGGTAGGTCACCGCAAATTCGATGTTCGTCCCTTGCGCCGCAGGATCCGCGAGTCGATGCTCCGACATCTGCGCACAGACAAAACAGTGCGACGATCCTTCCTGGCGCGAACGTCCGACATAGAGTCCGACGGCATGCCGGCTGCCTTTGGGCAGGACGTCGTCCTCACGAATCTCCGCCTCAAAGAGATACATTTCTTTGTCCGGCAAGCCATGGACAACTTCCACGAGCCCGTAGGTGTCGCATGCCAGCGTGATCTGCGGCATGCCGTCCTCGACCGACGACTTCACGATGCGCACATTTGTCCCGAGCGTGTCCGACCATCGCAGCGTGCCGTCGGGGTTCAGGAGGTTGACCGTTTGGCCGGATTCGATGTCGCGGCGCAGCTGGGCCGGTTGCGACTGATCCTTCAGGCCCCAAAGTGTCAACGCCATCGCCGTCACTGCCAGGAGCGACCCGATCGCGGCCAGCACAAACATGCTGCTGCGCCTGGATAGGCGAGTCTTGGGAGGAGACGCGGCTGACGGCGTCAGGACCGCGGTTTCCACATCGCGGCCGGCGCTGCCGGGCGACGTTGTGTTGATTGGAACGGCGACCGCTTTGCCGGCCAGCCATTGCTCTAACTCGTCGGCGAAGGCGGCAGCCGTGCGATAGCGGAGTCCGGGCGATTCGAGCAGACATTTTTGAATAATTGCGTCGAGCGTCGGGTCGAGCGGCGCCGTCGGCGACGCGATCGGGCTGAGCGGCGATTCTCGAGTTGCCGTGGACGCTTCGGCCGGCAGGTCGAACGGACGCATTCCGACGATCAGTTCGTGCAAGGTCACGCCCAGGGCAAATACATCGGTCGCATAGCAGAGGTCCTTGGTCCGGCCCAGACGTTGCTCCGGGGCCATGTAGGCCGGCGTTCCCAGGACCGAGCCGGCTTGCGTGATCTCTTCGCTGCCGTCCAGCAGCTTGGCCAGGCCGAAGTCGCCGACCATCGGCTCATTGTTCTCGTCGAAGAAGATATTGTGCGGCTTCAGGTCGCGGTGCAGGATCTTGTACTCGTGCATGTGCGCATGATGAACGGCCCGCGCCACCTTGATCATCAGCGCCACGGCGGCGCGCGCATTTCCGCGAAATTCGTCGCGCTTTTGCGACAGCGTTCCATTCGGCAGGAATTTCATCGTGAAATACGGCTGGCCGTTTTCGACGTCGTAGTGATAGATCGGCACGATGTTCGGATGGCTCAACGCGGCGACGGCTCGGGCTTCGATGAGGAATCGCTCGCGATAGGAGCGATCGCGAGCGGCGCTGATGTCCAGTTGCTTGAGAGCGACGATCCGGCCCAACGGCATCTCGCGAGCCTTGTAAACGACGCCCATTCCGCCATGGCCGATCACTTCGAGGATTTCAAAGTTGGCAAATCGGAATAAGGTACCCTGGTTATCGACGAATGCGGTGGATTGGATGTCCGAGTTGCCGTCCGAATGGATCGTCGCCGAATGCCCATCGATCCCATCCGGCCGATGGGTTTGCGTTTCGCCAAGCGCAGCATCATTCGGGCGCATCAGCAGGTCCGAGTTTGCGGAGAGGATATGGCGATTCTAAGCGAACCGGACCGGCAATGAAACGACAAAAATCCAGTATTGCGTCGGAATTGTCGCCCAGGTGCCGTCGCTTCTTCGGCTACTCAATCAACATTGCGTCGCCATAGCTGTAAAAACGGTAACTGACGGCGATGGCTTCCATGTAGGCACGCCGCAATAGTTCGCTGCCGGCGAACGCCGCCACCAGCAACAACAGCGTGCTTTGCGGCAAATGAAAATTCGTGATCAGCCCATTAACGCAACGAAACTCGTATGGCGGATGAATGAACAATCGCGTTGCCCCGCTCCACGGTCGAATTTCACCGATGCCCGCGACCGTTTCCAAAACGCGGACCGTCGTCGTGCCGACTGCGACGACTCGGCCGCCGCGCGTTTTGCAAGCGCGGATTGCCGCGGCGGTTTCTTCAGGCAGTTCGCCCCATTCCTCGTGCATCGCGTGTTGCCGATAGTCGGCGACGCGGATCGGCTCGAAGGTTCCGGCGCCGACGTGCAACGTCACGAACGTACGCTGAATGCCGCGCTCTTTCAATCGTTCCATTAAGTCGACGGTAAAATGCAGCCCCGCCGTTGGCGCGGCCACCGCGCCCGGCTGCGCTGCAAAAACGGTCTGATAACGCTCGGCATCGCCCGCCTCGGCCCGGCCCTTGCGAATGTATCTGGGCAACGGGATGCGGCCCGATTCTGCCAGCAGCTCGACGACGCTGCCCGGGCGATCCGGCTTCAGGTGCCAGCGGCCTTCCGGCGTCCTGGCGATAAACTCCAGGCGCAGCGGACCAGGATCGACAACGAAGAATTCGCCCGTACGCGGTGGATGCCGGCTCTGGCACATCATTTCCCAGATGCCGCCGGGCAGTTCCTTCAAGAATAATCCTTCCCATCGACCGCCGGTTTTTTCGCGCCGTCCGAGCAAACGAGCCGGGAGCACGCGCGTGTCGTTGAGCACCAAGAGGTCGCCCGGCCTGAGCAGGCCCGGCAGATCGCGAAAATGCCGGTGCGCGATTCGGCCGCTTGGTCGATCGACATGCAGTAGGCGCGAATCGCCGCGGCGCTGCGTCGGCGTTTGCGCGATCAGTTGCGGCGGCAGGTCGTAGTCGAAAAACTCCATGCGTTCATTGTGCGGCGGCCAAGTAGCGCAGCAAGAGAATCGGGTTGACTACGCATCGGCGCCGGCTAAACCAATGACAGTTCGACAGGTTCCCGTCGGTTTGACCGGCGGGATGAAAAGGGAAGACGGTGCGAATCCGTCGCGGGGCCGCCGCTGTAATCGGCGAGGCCGGCGAACTCCATGCCACTGCGAAAAGCGGGAAGGCGTTCGTCAGGCGCTACCAGCCGTAAGCCAGAAGACCTGCCTGTTGAGTAACCCATTCGATGCTTCGGCCACAGGCATCCGGGCAGGTCTGGCGCATCCTACGTGCGTCCGCCGCCGGCAGGTCGAAGCGGTCCTCCACCGCCCGAACCGGCGGAAAGGAACGCACCGATGTTTTCCCTTCGAAATCGGCTTGGCTTTACCCTCATCGAATTGCTCGTCGTCATCGCCATCATCGCGATCCTGATCGGCCTGATGCTCCCGGCCGTGCAGAAAGCTCGCGATGCTGCGGCTCGCGCCAAGTGCCAGAACAACCTCAAACAACTCGGTTTGGCGATCCACAACTACGCCAGTGCGTGGAACGAAACATTGCCGCCGGCACGGACGGTCGAAGTCGGCAAGGATCGCTGGTGGTTCGGCGAGACCACCGGCACGACCATTGATGTGACCCGGGGCCACCTGATGCCGTACCTGGAAAACAGCCGGCAAGTATTGAAATGCCCGACGGTCGATGAGCGCTCGATTCAACAGCGCTACAACGGCGGCACGGGCGGCTACGGCTACAACTATCGTTATCTGGCGCCGCTGTCCTTTTCGCCGCCGACCTGGCAGCCGGTCTGGACGCCGATGAAAGTGATCCACGTCAAAGCGACGTTCGCGACGATTGCGTTCGCCGACACGGCCGGTACCTGGATCGATCCCTGGCCGACGGGCAACCCGGTCCTGATCGAAGTGCCGTTGCTCGAACCGCCCTCCGGCCGGTACCCGAGCGTGCATTTTCGCCACAACGGAATCGCCAACGTGCTTTACCTCGACGGCCATGTCGAAGTGAATTCGCCCGGCACCCGGAACCCGCCGCCCTCATGGGAACCGCCGTCGGCCAACGCCCTGCGAAACCGCGAGCGACTTTTCGACATCGGTTCCACCGACGAGTTATGGGATCGGGAGTAGATGTAAATGCAAACGCCCCGGCAACAGCCGGGGCGTTTTTTGTCGGAAGCACAACTACTTGCCCGGCTTCGTTGTTTCCGGCTTCTTTTCGGTCTTGCCGGCTTCGGGCTTCTTTTCTTCGGGCTTGACGAACTTGTAGTAGAACTGACCTTCTTTGCCCGGGACGGCTTCGTAGCGCGATCCTTCGCCGCCCTGAATCTTGAAGTATCCCTCCTTGGAAGGAACAACTTGGAATTGGTAAGTTCCCTGGGCGTCCTTCCCGGGCGTCCAGTCGAAGTGGTAGGCGCCGGTCTTCGTCGGCGACGCGGCGGTCTTGCCCTGCATGAGCGCGATCAGGCTGGCGATGGTGTGTTGGATTTCCGGTGTCGTGGTCACGGTGATCTTGTCGCTCTCGACCTTGACCTCCAGCACGGTCGCCTTGACCTGGCTGGAGAGAAAATCGTTCAGCGCCTTGGCGCTGGCGGTCGGCAGGGTGTAGGTCGCTCGCGTCAGGCTGACCACGCCGTCCTTGTCGCGGCTGGTGACGACGCGGTAATGGGAGGGGGCGTCGGCTTTCTTGCCGGTTTCCGCCTTGTCCACGACGATGACGCGCTTGCCTTCGACCGGCTTCGCGGCGCCTTCCACGGGCTTCAACACGACGCCTTGCTTCGTCGTGGTTTCCGCCTTGCCGTATACCTTGAGCGGCGTGCCGGCAGCCGGCTGCTTGCCGCCGCGCAGCGCCTGGATCTCTTTCAAGAGCGATTGCAGTTTCGCTTCGAGTTCATCGAGCTTGTCGCCCTTCGGTTTGTCCGAATCGGTCTCGACCTTTCGAATGACGGTCTTCTTTTCAGTCGGCTTCTTGTCGCCTTTTTCGTCCTTGGCGTCCTCGACTACTTCGAAGATTCGCGCTTCGCCTTTGACTTCCTTGCCGTCGATGACGATGACTTTCCCTTTCGCGTCGCCGGCTTTCTTGTCGAAAATGACTTCCACGTCGACGTTCTTCTTTTCGACCGGCTTCTTGTCGTCGAATTTCAATTCGATGCGAACGTCTTTCTTCTCGGCCGGTTTGCTGCCCGGCTTGTCCTCGGCCACGGTAAAACCGGCCGGGAGCGATATTCCCATGATCACAATCAGATAACGCATAAACGAAAAACCTCCAAAATAATGAGTGACAAGAAATTTCTGCACATCTCGTTGTCGAACAGCTACTTGGCCGGCTTGGTGTCGCGATTCAGTTCAATGCGGAAAGCCGGATCCTGAATCAATTGGACGAGTGCCCCAATCACTTTTTGCGTTTCCGGCGTCGTCGTCACGATCAGCTTGCCGGCCTCGGCCATGACCGTGAAGTTTCCTTCCTTGACATGTTCCTTCAAGAACTTTGCCAACGCTTCCGCTTTGACCGGCGACAATGCGTAGGTCGTCCGGCTCAGGGTGACGATCTCGGTCGCGCTTTCGGACTTTTTCGCTTCGGCAGTACGCGCCAGGCGCTCTTTCGCCAGCGCCTCGTACGCCTTCGCCTTGGCTGCCGACTCCGCCACGGCGGCTTTATCCTTGGCCGCTTCCAGCGCCTTGACGCGTGCGGCCGAATCGGCCAGCGCCGCCTTCTCCTTGGCAAGAGCCTCCAGGGCGAGTTTCTCTTTCATTTCCAGAAGGTTCTTTTCCGCCAAGGCTTTCTCGTCGCTGGCTTTTGCTTTCTGGCGCTGCTCGATTTCGACGAGCTTCGACTTCAAAGTCTCGAGGGTCTTTTGGTCGTCCTGCTTCACGGCTTTCGACTTCTCCAGCGCACTGCGTGCTTCCTTCAGTTTCATTTCGGCGATGCGCTTGGCGTCGTCGGCAGCGGCCTTTTCGCGTTGCACCAGTCGTTCGTGCAGGCGCAAGACGTCGCGGCGTTCCTCGACCTTCGCGTCGGGCTTCTGTTTCATTCCCTGAATTTCCTTCAGGATGGCCTGGATCTTCGCCTCAAGTTCGGCGAGCTTGCGGTCGCGTTCTTCGGAGGGGCCGTCGTTGACGAAATGCAATTCGTCAAAGAGCAAAATGTCGACCATTTCCTGTTCGGTCAACAAGCGCGACTCGATGACTTCTTCCTTGGCCGGTGCTTCGCGTTGCGCGAGCGTCAGGCTCGGCAGGGCGAGCAGCGCCAGGATGCCGACGATCAACAGCGACCGTCGCGGCAGCTTGCAGGGGACTTTTTCACGCATCACCATGGTCAATCTCCTTTGAAAATCGCGGGCGCCGTCGCCTTCGATGCCGAGGGCCGGCAGCGGCTGGGCATGCGACACGCGCGAACATACTTCCAGCAAAGCTTCGGCATAGGCACGGCGAGCATGCGGCAGCACGGTCAGCACCCAGGCATCGCACGCCTGCTCGGCATATTGATGAAGCCGGTTGCGCACCACGCGATAGAGCGGGTTCCACCACCACACGCAGC
>Ga0073934_10008206_pt1 | contig 14068 bp, 7 predicted proteins | sample LarsenN4metaG_FD_76834 | JGI IMG/M metagenome (GOLD analysis project Ga0073934, IMG submission 76834) | Hot spring sediment bacterial and archeal communities from British Columbia, Canada, to study Microbial Dark Matter (Phase II) - Larsen... ...
CAGGCGCGGATGCGCGTATCATTAGCTCTCAATTTGAACAAGTTCGTTCCAGCGGCTACTCCGGCATCGTCTCGTTCGATTATAAAGATCGCTACATCGGCGACGTCCACGTTCGCCGCGACGGCAGCTCGCTCTTCGGCGAAGAGGATAGATGGCACACTTACTACCGCGCCAGCGCCGCCTATCGGATTTCGCAGGAAAAATTCTGGTTCCTGCCGCTCTTTGAAGAGTTCAAGCTGCGCGGCTCTTACGGCACTGCCGGCGGCCGGCCGAATTTCTCTGCCCGTTACGAAACCTGGTCGGTGAGCGGCGGCGCCGTCTCAAAGTTTAATCTCGGCAACAAGCTGCTGCGGCCGGAATTTGCCAAGGAATTGGAGCTCGGCGTCGACACGGCGTTTTTGAACCGCTTTACGCTCGACGTGACTTACGCCCGCTCGAACGTTGAAGACCAGATTCTCTTTGTGCCGCTTGCCGGCTACGTCGGCTATCAAAACCAATGGCAAAACGCCGGCACCTTGAAAACCAATACCATCGAAGCCAGCTTGAATGCTTCCATTGTGCGGAGCAATAAATTCGATTGGAGAGTCGGTCTCAATTTCGATCGCACCAACCAGAAGATCAGCCAGCTCAATATTCCGGAATATCGCACCGGTCCTTTCCTGATTCGTCAAGGCGAGTCGATCGGTACCATGTTTGGCGAGCGCTTCATCAGGAGCTTGAATGATCTACCGCCCGGGATTCCGCGCGATCAATTCAATGTCAACGACGACGGCTACGTGGTCTGGGTCGGCGCCGGCAAAACGTTTCGGGACGGCATCGCCCAAAAATTGTGGGGCACCACTTCCCCAGCGCTTGTGGATGATCGCAAAGTCAGCGCGACTTATCGCTGGGGCCTGCCGATCAAGTTCAGCGATCCGGTTTTTGACAGCCAGGGCAACTTCCTGCGGTACCAGAATTTTGTGAAAATCGGCGAAACCCAGCCGGATTTCAACCTTGGCTTTCACAGCGATTTCCGCTGGAAGAACGTCAACGTCTATACCGTTCTCGACGCCCAGATTGGCGGTGACATTTACAACAACACCGTCCAGTGGGGCTTGCGCGAGAACAAGCACGGCATCGTCGATCAAGCCGGCAAGGCGGATGAATTGAAGAAACCGGGACTCTATTACCAGACGATCTATAATGTCAATGCGGTCACCAGCCATTTCGTCGAAGACGGCACCTATTTGAAACTGCGCGAATTGGCGGTTACCTATACGTTCCAGCAAAAAGCCCTGTCCCGCGTTTTTGGCGGCTTGATGGAGAAATTGTCCGTCGGTGTGGTCGGCCGCAATTTGTTGACCTTCAGTGATTATTCCGGCTACGATCCTGAAACCGGCGACAATGGTTTTTCGATTGGCAACGCCACGGTGGCTCGTTTTGATGGTTTCGGTTATCCGAACTTCCGCACGATCACCGGCATCATCGAGTTTGATTTCTAAACAAAATTGTAGTCCCCACCCCTTGTGGGTGGCTGTTAAAGCCGAGGCATTCTCTTAAGAGTGCCCACAAGGGGGCAGGGCTACGATACTCAAGGAGAAAATTATGAACAAAAAAATTTTATATCTTTTTTTGGCATTCCTGGTTGTCTCCCTGGCGCTCTTTTTAAGCTGCCAGGAGTTGAACGTGGCCAACGTCAACGATCCGGATGAGGGGCGCGCCCTCGCTTCGGCCTCGGATGTCGAAGCGCTGATTGGTGGCTCTATGACAACTTGGTTCTCGATTCACGATCAATTTGGTGTTGAACACTTGGGAGTAACGGCCGATGCGCTCAGCTGCTCGTGGGGGAACTACGCCATGCAGGATATGTCATCCGAGCCGCGCGTCGCTTTCAATAACACGACCAGCTACAGATACATTGCCAATATTGAGCAGCCGTGGTATCGCTGCTATCGCGCCATCTCGGCGGCCAATGACGGCTTGCGCACAATTGCCGGCGGTCTGCAAATCGGCACCAATGGCGCGGATACGCCGCGCGCCAAAGCTTTTGCCAAGCTTGTGCAAGGCTTGGCGCATGGCTATCTGGCCTGCTTTTTCGATCGCGCCTTCATCTATGATGAAACCGTTGACATCAATACGGCAACGCTCGAGCTGAAAGATTATAAGGAGGTGGGCGCAGCGGCCGTGAAGATGTTGGAAGAAGCCATCGCGATTATGGAAGGCAACGCCTTCACCACGCCGGAAAACTGGATCAACGGCGTCAAATACACCAATGTGGAATTGGCGGCGCTGGCGCATTCGTATGCCGCGCGTTATCTGGCGCAAGTGGCGCGCACGCCGGCCGAGCGCGGCGCGGTGGATTGGAATCGCGTGAAATCGCATGCCGAAAAAGGCGCGACGAAAGCTTTCGCGCCTAAAGGTGACGGCGAAGTCAACTGGTGGCATTCGCAACAATGGTTCCATAACGATCGCGGCGCTTCCTGGGCGCGCTTGGATTACAAGATGATCGGCCCCTCCGACAAATCCGGCAAATATCAAACGTGGCTCAACACGGCGGTGGCCTCGCGCAATGAATTTGACATGGACACCGACGATAAGCGTTTATGGGATGGAACCCTCACCGCCGGCAAACAAAACCCCGGCAAATATGCCGGCAATTGGGGAAATTCGGTTTTCCCGTCCGCTCGTGGCACTTACCACTATTCGAGATACGGTTATTACCGTTACGAGAACTTTGCCAGCAGCGGCTCGACCGATTTTATGCCGGTTTTTCAGCCGGCAGAAAATGATTTCTTGATTGCCGAAGCCCTGCTGTGGACCGGCGGCAGCCTGGATCAGGTGGCGACGCTGCTGAATAAAACCCGCGTTGCCAACGGCGGGTATCCCGCGGCGACGGCGGCGGCCGGCAAAGGCGAGGTCACCCAGAAGCGCGATCCGAAGGCCGGCGCCACGCTGTGGCAGATGTTGAAATATGAAAAGCATTTGGAAGTTCTCATGACCGGCGCCGGTGTGGAATACTTCGACAACCGCGGCTGGGGTGATTTGGTCACCGCCACCCCGGTTCATTGGCCGATTCCGGCGAAAGAACTTTTGGTTCTGCAAAAGGAAATCTACACCTTCGGCGGCGGCGGTGTGGGTTCAGCGCCCAAACGTCATAGAAGGCCGCTGCGTCCGGAATAACGCTCATGCCAAGTTGATGTGCAGGCTTGTTTGAAATCGGTTTAAATGAGAAAGGCCATCCCCAGGTTTCGCGGCGGGATGGCCTTTCTTGCTTACCCCATTTAGCGGTCCTGACTCCGCTTCAAAAACAGCGATTGCATCATTCGAATTTTATGCTATATTTATAGTTAGCCGCCACCCGAAATTGAAAAAAAATCGTTGCAGGATGGCGTTCGGATTGGAGAAAAAATCCACATGCGAATCGAAGCCGCCGACTATGTTGATGCAGCACAAGAAAGATTAAGCAACGCCAAATTACTTTACGAAGCGGCGCAATATTCATTCGCTTTGTATGCCGCCGGCGTCGCGGTGGAATCCTTGCTGCGGGCGTATATTGCTCAGTTCGACCCGATATTGGAAGCGGCGCACAATCTACCGTTGCTGCTACGGGCGAGCAATCTGCGCAATCTGGTTCTGCCGGATGAAAACGAACTCATCTATGCATCGCTCATCACATTGACTAAACTATGGAAAAACGATTTGCGCTACGCTTCTAACAATCGGCTGCGTCGTCGCTTGAAGAAAATCAAACTGGACAGGGGCATACGAGGCGATTTTTTGAAGGAAAATTGTCGTATCGCGATTGATATGGCGACAACTATTTTAAGAATAGGAGCGGCAGAATGGAAAAACTAGTGGCCCGTGTTGAAAAAATTCTGCAGAAAGAATTTTCACCCCGCGAAATCCGTGTAGAGTCTGCCGGCAGGGGAAAACTCGATGGCTGGATCATTTCAAAATCCTTTGATAAACTGACGGATGCAGAACGTCAACGGAAGATTTGGAGGTTGTTTGAGGCGTATTTAAGCGAGAAAGACCGTAATCGCATCTTGGGATTTTTTACGTTCACGCCGTTGGAAGAAAAGATGATCTTTGATGAGAGCTTCGAGGTCCTCGCAGCGTCCTTGAAGAAAAAAGCTTCATCCGCAAGAAAGAAGACGCTGTCCGCTGTCCGCAAAAATGGCCGCCTCGGACAAAAACGCCGTTAGAAATTCTTTTAACGAACTGATGGAAAATCCGTCATGAGCAAAACTTTTTGCCGCCTGGTGCTCGGATTGGCCTTGGCCGGCCTCATCGCTTGCGCCGGCAGCTCTTCGCAAAAAACCCGCGATTCCGGCAACAAATATACCGCCTCGGTTGGCCTGGCGTCGACGTATGATTTTGGCGACATTACGCGCAAAGCTTTTGACAAATATCTATTTCAAGTCGAGCGTTATGTCGAAAGCGGCGACCGCATTTATGTGGAAACACAATGGAAACTGCGCCGGCTTTTCGATGATGAGCAGATCCAAGGCGTGGTCGAAGCGCAATCCCGCATTATTATGGAGACGCGCCCGCGCATTCGCAGCGGCGGCGAGGCCAAATTGAGCACGGTGCATTTCACCGCAGAAAACAAGATCATGTTAGCCAATACTGGCGTGTGGGTCAACGCGCCAATGAGCCTCATGTGCCGCGAATACTTCAAAAACTTTGCCGACGAGCTGCGCACCACCTTCAGCGCCTCGATGCGGCGGTATTAGCCGTTTTCTAAAAATTGCTGTTGTTTTTGCCGGATGCCAGCCGTATCTTCTTTGTATAAACATTTTCAAGAGTATGAAAAAGCCTTTGATCCTCTTCGCGGCGGTAGTGCTGGCGCTGGTCTTGTTTTATTTCTGGCCGCCAGATAAACTAACCTGGCATCAGGAAACCGGCTATCGTTGGGCCGAGCTTTCCGTTCCGAAATCAGACAAGCCCGGCTTCACGCTGCTCACACCTTCGCAAACCGGTATCGAAAGCGTCAATTCACTCACGCACGAGCAAATGTCAGCGAATCGGTTTCTGTTGAACGGCTCCGGCGTGGCGGTCGGCGACATCGACGGCGACGGCCTGGTCGATCTCTATTTCGCGCGGCTCGACGGCGGCAATATTTTGTACAAAAATCTCGGCAATTGGAAGTTCAAAGACATCACCAAAGAAGCCGGTGTCGAGTGTGCCCCTACGGGCGTAGCCAATCAATTTTCCAGCGGCGCGGCCTTCGCCGACATCGACGGCGACGGCGATCTCGATCTGCTGGTCACGGCCATGGGCGGGCCGAACGCGTGTTTTCTCAACGACGGCGCGGGAAAATTTACCGACTTCACGAAAGAATCCGGCATCGTCTCGAACCTGGGCGCCACGACGATGGCGCTCGCCGATGTTGACGGCGACGGCGATCTCGATCTCTACATCGCCAATTATAAAACGAAAACCGTGCAGGATTTGTATCCGCCTCACGCCCTCGTCATCGACAGCACCGTGCAAAAAATCGGCGACAACTACGTGGTGCGGCCGGAGTTTCGGCAGCATTATTCCGTGCAAGTGCGCGGCAACCGCCTCGAGCGCTTTGAATTTGCCGAGCCGGACGCGCTGTTTTTGAATGACGGCAAGGGCCGCTTTGCCAAAATCTCCGATCCTGAAAATGTTTTTTTTGACGAGAACGGCAAGCCGGCGCCGCCGGAGACCGACTGGGGATTGACCGCGCGTTTTCAAGACGTCGACAATGACGGCGATCCCGATCTTTACGTGTGCAATGATTACGAAAGCCCGGACCGCTTGTGGTTGAACGACGGAACCGGCCGTTTTTACGCCGCGCCCAAGCTCGCCATGCGCCACCAGAGCGCCTCGTCGATGGGCGTTGATTTTGCCGACATTGACCGCGACGGCCATGTGGATTTCTTTTTGGCAGAAATGCTGAGCCGCGAGCACAAACGCCGCAAGACGCAGATGGGCCCGATGTCGCCGACGCCGATCGCCATCGGGGAAATCGACAACCAGCCGCAGTACATGCGCAACACGCTCTTTCTCAATCGCGGCGACGGCACCTATGCCGAGATTGCCCAGTACAGCGGCGTGCAAGCCTCCGAATGGTCGTGGTCGCCGCTGTTTCTCGACGTCGATCTCGACGGCTACGAAGACTTGCTCGTCGTTACCGGGCATTATTATGATGCGATGGACAGCGACACCCAGCTCAAGCTCAAAACCATCAGCAACGATTTTTACAACCAATTGCAAAGCGAGATTTTTGCCTACCCGCGTTTGGAAACGCCGAATTTCATCTTTCGCAATCAGGGCGATTTGACTTTCAAAGACGTGAGCAAGACATGGGGATTTGACACCAGCGACATCAGCCACGGCATGGCGTGCGGCGATTTTGACAACGACGGCGATCTCGACGTGGTGATCAATCGTTTGGATGCGCCGGCTGCCGTTTATCGCAACGAGGCTTCGGCGCCCCGGCTGGCCGTTCGCCTGGCCGGGCTGTCTCCAAACACGCAAGGAATTGGCGCGAAAATCAAAGTTCTTGGCGGCCCGGTGGCGCAAAGCAAGGAAGTCATCTGCGGCGGCTCTTATGTTTCGGCCTCCGATCCGATGTATACTTTTGCTGCCGGCAAAGCTGGCGATGCCCTCACCATTGAAATCACTTGGCGCAATGGCAAACACAGTGTCGTCAAAAATGCCAAGCCGAATCGCCTCTACGAAATTGACGAGCCAAGCGCACAAACACCGGTTTCTACCAATCACGTTGCCGCGCGCGCGATCAAGCCTTTTTTTGAAGACGTGAGCCATTTGCTCAACCACACGCATCACGAAGATCCGTATGACGACTTTGCGCGCCAGCCGCTCTTGCCCAATCGCCTCAGCCAATTGGGTCCCGGCGTGGCTTGGTATGATATCGATAACGATGGCGATGATGATTTGTTGATCGGCAGCGGCAAAGGCGGAGAATTATCGTGTTTTCAAAATGACGGCAAAGGCGGCTTCAAACGTGATGCAAGATTTATCCTGCCGGCCCTGCAAGATCAAACTACCGTGCTCGGCTGGACCAGAAAGAATGGAACGGCCGCTCTTCTCGTCGGCTATTCCAATTTCGAAGACGGAACGCCCGGGAACGCCGGCGTCCAGAGTTACGATTTTAAAACCGGCCAAAGCCTCCAAAATATCAGCGGCAACATGGCGAGCACCGGGCCGTTGGCGCTGGCGGATTACGATCACGACGGCGATCTCGATCTGTTCGTTGGCGGGCGCACCATTCCCGGGCGCTATCCGCAGCCGGCCAGCTCGCGATTGTATCGCCACGAGAACGATTCCTTCAAATTGGACGAGGCGAATTCGGCGCTCCTCGAAAGTATCGGCTTGGTTGCCGGCGCGGTCTTCAGCGATGTGGACGGCGACGGCGACGCCGATCTGATTTTGGCCGTTGAATGGGGGCCGATCACCGTGTTTCGAAATACGAATGGATCGTTTGCCGACGCCACGGCTGAGCTTGGCTTGGCGGAATATCGCGGCTGGTGGAACGGCGTCACCACCGGCGATCTTGATGAAGACGGCAGGCTCGATATTATCGCCACCAATTGGGGATTGAATAGTAAATATCACGCCAGCGCCGATCATCCGTTGCAAATTTATTACAGCGATTTCGACAATAACGGCACGCTGGACATTGTCGAAGCCCATTATGATTCCGCGCGGCAGGAGTTGGTTCCCGAGCGCGGCTTGTCCTGCATGTCGAGCGCCATTCCGTACATTCGCCAGCGCCTGCCGACTTACAATGAATTTGGCGGCGCCGGCGTGCAAGACATCCTGGGCTATCGGCTGACGCAAGCCAATGAGGTAAAGGCGAACACGCTGGCGCATACCATTTTTTTTAATTTGGGTGACGGCTTCAAGGCGGTTGCGTTGCCGGCAGAGGCGCAATTGACGCCAGCGTTTTATGCGGGGGTGGCGGATTTTGACGGCGACGGCCACGACGATGTTTTTCTCAGCCAGAATTTTTTTTCTGCGCAGATCGAAACCCATCGCTGCGACGCCGGGCGCGGGCTGTGGCTCAAGGGCGATGGCAAAGGCAATCTGCAAGCGATCCCCGGGCAGGTTTCCGGCGTTAAAGTATATGGCGAGCAGCGCGGCGCGGCGTTGGGCGATTACGATCGCGATGGCCGCGTCGATCTGGTGGTGACGCAAAACGGCGCGGCGACGAAACTTTATCACAATGTTGGCGCCACGCCCGGCTTGCGCGTTCGCCTGGCCGGGCCAAAAGAAAATCCTTTCGGCGCCGGCGCCACGATGCGGCTGGTTTATGAAAACGGTTTCGGCCCGGCGCGCGAAATTCATTCCGGCTCCGGTTATTGGTCGCAAGATGCGATGGCGCACATTCTCGGCCGGCGCGAGCCGCCGAAGGGCATTTGGGTGCGCTGGCCGGGCGGCCACATTTCCAACCTCGCCGTGCCCGAGGGTGCGCGCGAAGTGACGATCGTTTTCAATGGCAAGGCAAAATTCAATTTGGCTCATCAATAAAATCATATCAGGAGAAATGAATTATGAAAACCTCTTTGTGGCGCAAAATGCGCTGGCCGCGGTGGTGGGTTGCCGCGAGCTTGTTGCTGCTGGCCTCGTACTTTTGGACCGCCTGCGGCTCCTCGCCAACGGACTCCCGCGTTAAAGTTGAAAATGAAAAAAAAGAAAAAGAAGATGACCCCAAATAATTCGAGTTCGGTTGCGTCTGATTCACCGCCGATGGCGTGTTCATCCGGATGAATAGCCGATCCTAATCAACTTGCAAGCGCAGCGCCTGCTTCGTTCTGTATTCTTCTGCGGCAGGAATCGGAGCGGAACAGGCGTTTTTTGTTTTGAAAATTTTCATCTCCATTTACCACAACCCGGACGAGCCGGAACCAAATTTCACCACAAAGTTCACAAAGAACACAAAGTTTTTCTTTGTGCGCTTTGTGTCCTTTGTGGTTTAAAAATGTTTATTTTTTTGCACACACTTGACTTGTAACAGACTACGACATGTTGCTCAAATTTGCCAAGTTGGCCGGTGTGGCAAGCATCTTGCTTTTTTTGCTGCAATGCGGCGCGGAGAAAAATCTCGCTTGGCATCAGGAAAACGGCTTTCGCTGGGCCGGGCTGCCGGCATTGAAAGGCAAAAAAAACGGCTTCCAATCGTTTTCGCCTTCCAAAACCGGCATCTCTTTTTTCAACACCCTCACCGACGAGCAAATCAGGAATAATCGCGTGCTGCTCAACGGCTCTGGCGTCGCGGTCGGCGACATTGACAACGACGGCTGGGTCGATATTTATTTTTGCCGGCTCGACGGTTCGAATGTTTTATACAAAAATCTCGGCAATTGGAAATTTCGCGACATCACGCAAGAAGCCGGCGTTGCATGTCCGAATCGTTTTTCCTCCGGCGCCACCTTCGCCGATCTTGACGGCGACGGCGATCTCGATTTGCTCGTCACGGCCGTGGGCGGACCGAATGCCTGTTTTTTAAATGATGGAACGGGAAAATTTGCCGACGCAACAGCAGCCAGCGGCCTGACCGCGAAAACCGGCGCCACCTCGATGGCGCTCGCGGATATTGACGGCGACGGCGATCTCGATTTGTATATCACCAATTACAAAACCATCCGCACGAAAGACATTTACACGCCGGAAGAATTGGCCGCCGACAGCATCGTGCAGAAAATCGGCGACACCTATCGCATTGCACCAAAATTTCAAGAGCACTACACGCTCGAAATTCGCGGCACGAAATTGTTGTGGCTCGAAACCGGCGAGCCGGATTTGCTCTATCTCAATGACGGCGCAGGCCATTTTCAAGCCGTTGCTTTAACCGACGGAAGATTTTTAGATGACCAGGGCAAGCCGATTTCCGAATTAAAAGATTGGGGCTTGATGGCCCGCTTTCAGGATATGGACAACGACGGCGATCCGGATATTTACGTGTGCAACGATTTCGAGAGTCCGGATCGCATCTGGATCAACGACGGCGCCGGGCGGTTTCGCGCACTGTCCAATTTTGCGATTCGTCACACCAGCAACTCTTCGATGGCCGTGGATTTTTCTGATCTCGACCGCGACGGTGATCTCGATTTTTTCGTGGCCGACATGTTGAGTCGCGAGCATCAACGCCGCAAAATGCAGATGGCAACCACCGTGCCGGCGCCGCTGCCGCTTGGCGAAATCGACAATCGCCCGCAAGTGATGCACAATACGCTTTTTCTCAATCGCGGCGACAACACCTACGCGGAAATCGCCATGTACGGCGGCGTTGCGGCTTCGGAATGGACCTGGTCCGCCGCCTTTCTCGACGTCGATCTCGACGGTTTTGAAGACCTGTTGATGACCACCGGAAATTTTTACGACGCGCAAGATTCGGACACCGACGAGTTGATTCGCTATCGCGCTATGCGCGGCTATTCCGATTATCGCGAAACCATTTTCATGTATCCGGAATTGAAATTGCCGAATTTCGCCTTTCGCAATCGCGGGGATTTGACTTTTGAAGAGGTCGGGCAAAGCTGGGGACTCGCGGGAACGGATATTTCCCACGGCATGGCCTTCGGCGATTTCGATAACGACGGCGATCTCGATTTCGTGACGAATCGTTTTGATACGACCGCCGGCGTTTATCGCAACGAAGCGACCGCGCCGCGGCTGGCCGTGCGTTTGCGCGGCTTGCCGCCCAACACTCAGGGCATCGGCGCGAAAATTCGCGTCACCGGCGGGCCGGTTCCGCAAACGAAAGAAGTGCTGTGCGGCGGGTATTATGTTTCCGGCTCCGACCCGATGTATGTTTTCGCAGCCGGCAAGAATAATTTGACGATTGAAGTCACTTGGCGCAACGGCAAGTGGAGCATCATTCATGGTGTAAAGCCGAATCGAATTTATGAAATCGACGAGAACAGTGCGACAGCTACAAATCACGCGATCTCTTCCAACCTGCCAATACCGCCGCCGTACTTCGAGGACGTGAGCCAACTGATTCGGCATCAACACCACGAAGATTCTTACGACGACTTTCAACGCCAACCGCTGCTGCCGCGGCGTTTGAGCCAATTGGGCCCCGGGGTTTCCTGGTTCGATTTTGATGATGACGGCGATGATGATTTATTCATTGCCGGCGGCAAAGGCGGGCAGCTTGATTTGTATCGCAATAACGGCAAGGGCGGCTTTCAGAAATTCTCCGATCCGATTTTAATGCGGACGATGTTGCAGGATCAAACCGCGATTCTGGGCTGGAATAAATCGGGCTTGCTCGTTGGCTGTACAAACCTCGAAAATGGGCAGGCGGCCAATTCTTTTGTGCTCAATTATGATTTGAAAAATGGACGCGCGACCAAATTAGAGAGCGGCACCTCGAGCCTTGGCCCGCTGGCCATGGCCGATTATGACGGCGACGGTGATCTCGATTTGTTCATCGGCGGCCGCAGCATTCCCGGACGTTATCCGGAGCCGGCTTCATCATATTTGTATCGCAACGACAACGCAATCGCTCAGCCACAGTCGGGTAGCGCAGGCATCCTGCCTGCAGTCAAGATGACTGCGCTACGTTCTGAGGCATTACACGATAACGGCGATTTTAAATTGGACGCGACGAACGCGGCGCCACTGCAAAATATCGGCATGGTTTCCGGCGCGGTGTTCAGCGATATCGACGGCGACGCCGATCCCGACTTGATTCTCGCGGTGGAATGGGGGCCACTCACGATTTTGCGAAATCACAAGGGAAATTTTTCCAATGTGACGACTGAAATGGGATTGGCCGAATCCACGGGCTGGTGGAACGGCGTCACCACCGGCGATCTCGACGAAGACGGCAAGCTCGATATCATCGCCACCAATTGGGGCTTGAACAACAAATATCACGCTTACGCCAAACCGCCGGCGATTTATTATGATGATTTTGATCGCAATGGAACGCTCGATGTTGTTGAAGCATACATTGATCCCCTAACCAACAAATTGGTGCCGGAGCGGGGTTTGTACGCGTTGTCCCAAGCCATGCCTTTTGTTCGCCTGCGCGGTCGAACGCACAAACAGTTTGGCGCGATGAGCCTGCAAGAGCTATTCGGCGCGGATCTGGAGAAAAGCAAAAAATTACAGGCGAACACGCTGGCCCACACCATCTTTTTCAATCGCGACGGCCGTTTCGAAGCGGTGGCTTTGCCGGCGGAGGCGCAATTAGCCCCGGCGTTTTATGCCGGCGTCGCTGATTTCGACGGCGACGGTCACGACGATATTTTTCTCAGCCAGAATTTTTTTGCGAGCCAAATCGAAACGCCGCGCGACGATGCCGGTCGCGGTCTCTGGCTGCGCGGCGATGGCAGCCATACGGCCGTAGGCGGCAAATTACAGCCTGTACTCGGGCAAGAATCCGGCATCAAAATTTACGGCGAGCAGCGCGGCGCCGCATTGAGCGATTATGATCGCGATGGCCGCATCGACTTGGTGGTGACGCAAAACAGCGCCGCGACGAAACTTTATCACAATATTGGCGCAAAACCTGGATTGCACCTTCGCTTGGTCGGCGCGAAAGAAAATCCACTTGCTATTGGCACGGTAATTCGCTTAATTTATCCGAATGGATACGGCCCGGCGCGAGAAGTTCATCTAGGCTCCGGATATTGGTCGCAGGATTCCGTGATTCAGGTGTTCGGGGTTCGCGACGGCGTGAAAGGAATTTGGGTTCGCTGGCCCGACGGCCATACGAGTGAAACGCGCGTTCCAGATGGTAAGCGTGAGATTACGATTCATTTTTGAGGCTTGAATGTCGTCGCTCAGTCACTGAGGGAAGTGATTGTCATGCTGTAAGAATCTTTTTGAAATTCAAGACATTTCCTTAATACAAAAAAGATTCCTTCGGAATGACGTCTTTCTCTCCTCATAACTGAACGATATCGTTACCGACTGCATCTCGCAGAGGAGGAGAAATGAAGTTCAATGTGAGTTTACGTCCTCAACGCCGTTTGCTTTCATTATTACCCGCGAAATTAAAAGGCTTGCTGATTGCCGCTTTAGTGTTGGCCGCCTTCATGCTGGCGAACACCCTTTATCTTTTGCTCAATCGACTCGCCGATGCCTTGGGCTGGCGGTTCTTTGCGGCGAGTGATATTTCGTTGCCGCAATTATTCCAAGCCATGGTGTTGACGCACACCGGCGTGGGATTGCTGTTGGTTTCGCTCATGTTGATTTTTGCCGTGATGCATTTGTTCAAAGTTTGGAGGCGGCATCATCAATCCAGCGTCGTCTCCGGAATCAGTTTCGTCATCACCGGTCTGGTTTTGGTGGTGACCGGCATGTTCATTTTGACGGCGGCGGCGAGCCGCAATAATAAATGGGCGTGGTGGGCGCATGTCATTTGTGCGGCGCTCATTCCGCTCGGATATTTCTTCCATCGCGCCGTGAGTTTTGTTCAACCTCAACGGGCGTCATTAAAACGATTTTTAATTGCCGTTGCCAGTTTGGTTTTAATTCTCGCCATCGCTCATAGTTTCACGCATCGCGGCATCGTGCGCACCCAGGAAGCGCAAACCGCTCTGGAAAAGGGACTCCATCAAGGCCCCGGCGCTAAAAACCGTGATCTCGAAAAATTTGTCACGAGCAAATTTATTCCAATGGGATTCGTTCCTCCGGGAAGCCCCTTTTTTCCCTCGGCAGCAACAACGAGCTCGGGTGGTTATTTGCCTTCACGAATTATTACGCGCGGCGATTTGGGGGCGCCGGAAAAACTCAAAGACGATCTCGACAAGCTGGGTTTTGTCAAAGAGACGCCGATTGGCGCGGAAACTTGCAATCGTTGCCATCAAGATATTGTGGCGCAATGGGCGACCTCGGCGCATCGCTTCTCGTCATTCAATAATCCTTTTTATGAAGCGACCGTCAATGATATGCGCAAAAACGCGACCACGCCCAATATTTGGGTGGAGCAGCATGTGAAATATTATCCCGAAACGGCGGCGCCGGAGCGCCTCGGGATGGTGAAGAGCAAATGGTGCAGCGGTTGCCATGATCCCGCGCTGATGTTGGCCGGAAAGATGGACGCGGAAATCGATCGCAACACGCCGGAAGCGCA
>Ga0073934_10008207_pt1 | contig 14068 bp, 12 predicted proteins | sample LarsenN4metaG_FD_76834 | JGI IMG/M metagenome (GOLD analysis project Ga0073934, IMG submission 76834) | Hot spring sediment bacterial and archeal communities from British Columbia, Canada, to study Microbial Dark Matter (Phase II) - Larsen... ...
CGTGCGCGAGTGCATCAGCTTGGGCATTCATGTTGTCACCGCGAACAAGGGTCCGGTTGCTTTTGCCTACCGGCGATTGGCCGGGGAGGCTGCCAGCCGCGGGGTTTGCTTCCGCCATGAATCGGTAACTATGGATGGTACGCCTCTTTTTAGCCTCGTCCGCAATACTCTGCCCGGCGTACGAGTGACCGGTTTTGCGGGCGCGCTCAACTCCACCACCAAGGTGATCATCGAAGCAATGCAGCGCGGGCTATCGTTCGAAGAAGGCATAGCGGAAGCCCAGCGGGCTGGAGTCACCGAAGCCGACGCTACCTTCGACACGGAGGGCTGGGATTCCGCCGCAAAAGCGGCTGCACTGGCAAACGTCTTGATGAACGCTGATACGACACCTGCCGAGGTGGACCGCAGGGGTATTGGACGGCTCACGCCCGAGAAACTGGCGGATCTGAAGAGCAAGGGCAAGACGGTTGTCCTGATCAGCCGCGGCAAACACACATCCCACGGAGTACGGCTTCGTGTCCGCGCGGAAGTGCTGCCACAGAGCGATATCCTCGCTTCGGTTCATGGAACCTCCAACGTTCTCATCCTCGAGACGGACCTGATGGGAGAGATTGGCGTTTTCAGCCTGAACCCGGGGCTTCAACAAACCGCGTACGGACTTTTCGCCGACGTCGTCGATATCGCAAAGAACCTATGAAATTGATACGCGTGCGCCACAACGGCGCAATCCATGCCGCTGTGCTGCAACATACCGATCTGGTGACTGTGACGGAGGTTAATGCGAGGCGCGGCACCACGCTCCCCAACGATCTTCTAGGAATCATTCAGGGCGGCGATACCGAGCCTCTGTCAGACACCCGGGGACTGGAGACCCTCCCGCTGGCAGAGACGACACCGCTACTGCCTTATGATGCCCCGCCGAAGATCTGGTGTATCGGTTTGAACTACCAATCACACGCGGAAGACATCCAAGCTGTGCAGCCTGAGGAGCCCGGCAGCTTCATGAAACCTGCCTCGTGCCTGTTTGCTCCCGGCGGTGACATTGTTCTGCCCCCGCCGGAGATTTCCGCTGACGTGGATGCGGAGGGTGAACTCGGAGTGGTGATTGGGCGGGCCTGCCGCTTTGTTCCGGCGGAGCATGTGCGTGAAGTCATCTTCGGCTACACGACCACGCTGGACCTCACCGCCCTGGACGTGCTGCGGAAGAATCCGCGCTACCTGACACGGGCCAAGAGCATCGATACCTTCTTCAGCTTCGGCCCTGTCATTGTCAGCGCGGACGAAGTCAGCGATGTAGAGGCTCTCGAAGTGGTTACCGAGCACAACGGAGGCGTCTGCTCGCGCGATTTTGTCCGCAACATGAAGACGCGCCCGCTCGAGCTGGTTCGTTTCCACAGCGACTTTTTCACTCTGGAACCGGGCGATTTGATCTCGACGGGATGCCCGAAAGGCGCTCGCATCAAAGCCGGCGATCGCGTGGCTGCTCAAATTCCTTCCGTCGGAAGGTTGGACGCCAGGGTGACGCAAGGCACGCGCCGGCCGGTATATTAGCGATCCTACTTGCCAAAAATCAGGATGTACTGCTTCTCCGGTACATGGTCCTGTTTCAGAAGCAACTTCATGCCGCTGGATTCGACTTCCTTGATCACTTCATCGCGGTCAATGCGAATGTGTTGCAGCGCGAAGTTCCCGTTACCCATGGCGTCCGGACGGCGGTAGAAGTCCACAATGACGAAGCGGCCGTTGGGCTTCAGGGCCCGGCGTATGCCGGCCAGCATTTCCACCGGGTAATCGAAGTGGTGATACACGTCCACCGTGAAAGCCAGGTCGCAACAGCCTTCAGGCAACTGCGGGTCCTTTTCTGTTCCAGCCACGAAGGTAACGGCGGGGATTTTCCCAGTTTCTACCTTTGCTTTCGCACGCTCCAGAAAATCCGGAAAGATATCCTCGGCATAAATACGGCCGCCGGGTTGCACGGCTTTGCTCAGGAACGGAAGCATAGCGCCCACCCCGGTGCCGATGTCAGCAACCACCATGCCAGGCTTCAGTTCGAGCAGCTTCATTAGAGTTTCAGCCTGAAGCCGCTCTGCACGGTCAGGTGAGGACAGCGTTCGGGCAACATTCTCGCGGCCTTCCCTCGTCCGGTAGCCGGCATTGGCGTTCTCCGCCAGTTGGCCGTGTGCCAGCGTGGCGGCAGCCGCGACCAGCAATATGCAGCGTTTCATACCCCAGTCTCCATCGGCAGCGCCAGCGGCGCGTCTGCCATAAAGTCATAGTCGCCCATTTTTCGCACCGCCGCGCGAATAGCGTGCTCCGGGGCCGCTTCCACAGTGATCACGAACGGCAGGTTCTGCTTGTCCTTAGCGGGAAGTTGCAGGACCGCGTCAACGCTCACCGCCCACTCCGCCAGCGTCGTCGCGAGGGCCGCGATGATTCCCGGGCGGTCCTTCACTCGGAAACGCAGAAACCAGGGCTTTCGTTCGTCCTCGATGGGGAGAATCCTGGCTGGCTCCAGGGTCTGGTAGGCGAACGGCGAACTCAACTGGCAACGTCTCTCGCGGACATCGCGGGCAAGGCGCATCATGTCGCTGACCACGGCCACGCCCGTCGGCTCCGGCCCGGCGCCCTTTCCGTAGTAAAACGTATCCTGGCCGTGCGCTCCGCGTACCCAGACAGCGTTGTACCCGCCATGAACGCTGGCCAAGATCGCATCTTTTGGGATCAGAGCCGGACGGACCGACACTCGGATGCCGTCCGCCGACCTTCGCGCTCCACACAACAGGCGGATGGTATATCCGAGCTGCGCGGCGTACTCGAAATCCTCGGGACTGATGCGGCGGATTCCCTCTGTGTAGATATCCGCAACCCGCGTGCGCTGGCCGAACGCCAGCGTAGCCAGTAAGGCCAGCTTGGAACGCGCATCGTAACCCTCGACATCCGCTGTCGGATCGGCTTCCGCGTAGCCGAGCGCCTGAGCCTCGCGTAGGACATCGTCGAACTTTGCCTGCCGTCGCTCTATCTCGGTCAAAATGTAATTACAAGTGCCATTGAGGATACCGAACAGGGTCTGGATGCGGTCGGCAGCGATCCCATCGCGGAGAACGTGGTGGATCGGGATTCCCCCGCAGACGCTCGCTTCAAAGGCAAGGTGTACCCCCGCCTGGCTTGCGGCGCTCCAAATCTCCAGGCCACAGTCCGCCATCAATTCCTTGTTCGCGGTAACCACGGACTTGCCGTGGCGGATTGCTTCATCCACTACCTGGTGCGCAACCGTTGTCCCGCCAACCAGTTCGGCGACGATGTCAATATCAGGATGGGTGACCAGCTCAAACCAGTCAGTGGTGGTGAAAACTTCGCCTACCCCCGCCGGCAGGGATTTCGTCCTGATAGTGCGGCTACAGAGGCCGCGGACATTTAGTCTAAACCCTAACTTTCGCGCGATCTCCCCGGAGTTCGCCGTCAAAATAGTAAGGGAGCCGGAGCCAACATTCCCAAGGCCTACGATCCCCACGTTGACATCACGCATAAAACGCCATGATAACAATACGCAGTAAAATCCCCAGGTTGCTGGTTTGGATGACATTGGTGGCCGTTCTCTGCCTCGCCGGCGCCGCGCAGACCCAACGTACGCGCCCGGAAGAGCCGGCCGACATCCGCCTTCCGAGCGGCAAAAGCCAGGCTGACGAGATCCTGAAGGCCGACCATGCCGCCAATATCCGCGATCTCGCCCAACTGATGAAGCTCGCCGAAGAAGTGAAGATCGACATAGAGAAGAGCGAGCGTTATGTACTCAACGTGAAGAACCTCCGCAACCTCGAGGAAATCGAAAAGATCAGCAAGCGCATCCGCAGCAGGATGCGCAGGTTCTGAACTCCAAGCACTCCCCGTCCGGATTGCGTTACGCTAAGGCGTTAAAAGACTCCTATGGCTGAAACCCGCGAGAAAGCACAATTGATGAGCGCATCGGAAATCGAGCGCACCCTGGTTCGGCTGGCCCACGAGATCTTAGAAAAGACCCAAGACCTGGACAAGCTCGCCTTCATCGGCATCCGCCGCCGGGGTGTCCCCATGGCGCAGCGCCTCGCGGCCAAGATTGGACAACTGGAAGCGCGTGAGGTGCCTGTCGGGACATTGGATATCAATTTGTACCGGGACGATCTTTCCACAGTGGACGTTCGGCCGGTGGTTTCAGGCACGGAAATCGCTTTTCCTGTATCGGGTAAAGACATCATCCTGACGGATGACGTTCTTTACACGGGACGCACCATCCGCGCGGCGCTCGATGCTCTCTTCGAACTGGGGCGTCCCGCCAGGGTGCAACTGCTGGTGTTGATCGACCGCGGTCACCGGGAATTGCCTATCGAAGCTCGCTATATCGGGCGAAAGGTTCAGACCAGCAGACGGGAAATCATTGAAGTGAAGTTCCGGGAAGTGGATGAGGTTGAAAAGGTCCTGCTGGTGGAACTCACCAGCTAAGGCGGGATGAACGGATATGGCCAAAGGGCTGCTCGGCATTGAAGATCTGGACCGCGCCGAGTTGGAGAAGATCCTCGAACGGGCGCGCTTTTTTCAGCCGCAGAAGAACCAGTCTTTCCACCGGCTGGACACGCTTCGCGGCCAGATGGTGGTGAATCTTTTCTTTGAGGCCTCCACCCGCACGCGATCCAGCTTTGAGATCGCGGCGCGCAGACTGGGCGCGGAAACGCTTAGCATCACGGCCTCCGGTTCGAGCGTATCGAAAGGCGAATCGCTCGTCGATACGCTGAATACGCTGGTGGCGATGCGGCCATCGGCGATTGTGATGCGTCACTCTGCTTCTGGTGCACCGCATTTTCTCGCCAGGCACTTGTCTACTCCGATCGTGAACGCTGGCGACGGCACGCATGAACACCCCACTCAGGCCCTGCTTGACGCACGAACGATTCTGGACCGCTGCGGCCGGCTGGAAGGGCTGCGTGTGGCGATCATAGGTGACGTTGCGCATAGCAGAGTTGCCAGGTCGAATATCTACCTGCTGTCGAAATTCGGCGTTGACCTGGTTCTCTGTGGCCCGCCCTCGCTGGCGCCGCGGGGTATGTGTGACATGGCTCCCCGCGTTTCGATCGAGTACGACATCCGCCGCGCAATCAGCGGCGCGGACGTCATCATGATGCTGCGGGTGCAATTGGAAAGACAGCACGAAGCCTGCATGCCGCCCGGAGAGTATTTCCAGTTTTACGGACTGCGGCTGGAACATCTGGAACTGGCCGCGCCGGACGTGATTGTGATGCACCCTGGGCCGATCAACCGGGGCCGCGAAATCTCCTCAGAAGTCGCCGATTCGCAGCGCTCGATGATCTTAAACCAGGTGGAGAACGGAATTGCGGTGCGCATGGCGGTTCTCGAAAGGGTGCTTTCCCAGTGAAGCTCTGGATACGCAACGGACGCGTCCTTGACCCGGCCTCGGGCCTGGATGCCATAGCGGACGTGCTCACGGACGACGAGGGCCGGATTGTCGCGGTCGGGACGGATATCGAGGCGAGCGGTGCGGAGGAAATCGATGCCTCCAGGTTGATAGTCGCACCTGGGTTTATCGACATTCATGTTCACTTGCGCGAACCTGGCTTCGAACATGCCGAGACGATTGAAACCGGGTCGGCAGCGGCCGCCGCTGGAGGCTTTACCACTATTTGCTGTATGCCGAACACGGCTCCGGTAAACGACAGCGCCACTGTGACCACTTACATTGTGGAGCGGGCGCGCCGCCACGCTGCCGTCAACGTGTTCCCGATCGGGGCGATCACCAAGGGCAGCGCGGGTAGTGAGCTCGCCGCGATACCCTCCATGGTTGCGGCCGGCGCTGTTGCCATTTCCGATGACGGCCGCCCAGTGATGAACTCGCGGATCATGCGCAGGGCTATGGAAACAGCTCGCGCGCTCGACATCCCTGTCATCGACCATTGCGAGGATCTCAATCTGAGCGAAGGCGGTGATATGCATGAATGCCTCGAGTCCCTCAAACTCGGGCTGCGCGGCATTCCTTCCGCTGCCGAAGACGTGATGGTGGCGCGGGACATCATCCTTGCGGAACTCACCGGCGCACGTTATCACGTGGCGCACATCTCCACGCGGAACGCAGTGGCCATGGTGGCATTCGCCAAGTCGAAGGGCCTCGCCGTAAGTGCGGAGACAACGCCCCATCACATCGCTCTTGACACAAAGTGCATGCCCCCTTATGACAGCAACTACAAAATGAAACCCCCGTTGCGCTCCCCTGAAGATGCCGGCGCCGTGGTCGAGGGGATCGTTTCAGGGGCCGTGGATGTTATCGCAACGGACCATGCGCCCCATGCCGGAGACGACAAGATGCAGGAGTTCGAGAAGTGCCCGTTCGGCATTCTCGGGCTCGAAACGGCACTGCCTATCGCTTTGGAAGTGCTTGTCCATCCGGGCCGGGTTTCGCTGATGCGCATGGTTGAGCTGTTCACAACAGAGCCTGCTAAAGTGATCGGATTCGAGGGGCCGACAGAGCGCGCACGCCTTGCTCCGGGCCTTCCCGCCGACATCACAATCTTCGATCCCGAACGGCGCTGGCGCTATGACGTAAACCAGAGTTGCTCCAAGAGCCGCAATTCGCCGTTCAACGGCCGCGAGTTCCGCGGCGGTCCTGTTGCAACGATTGTGGCCGGCCGGCCGGTATGGCGAGTCAACGGCTTCTGAAAATTCTAAAGTAAGGTTGGGGCGCCCCAGGGAGTGGGCGACTGGACCATGATTATCTACCTGCTCATCGCAGTATTCGTGCTCTTTGGCCTCTCGCGCGGGTTGGCCTCCTTCTGGCTTGACTGGCAGTGGTGGCAGGAGGTTGGCCAGGTGGAAACCTGGGTCAGCATGCTCTGGTATGGCGTCCTTCCCGCGGTGGCTGCCGTAATCGTGCTGTTTGCTGCGTTCTTTGTAGCTCATGCGCGGGGGCTCAAAGCTGCGGGAACGCGATTGCGGGACCACTCCCTCTATGCGCGTCTCAGCACCCCAGGTCTCCTCCTGCTGTCCGTTTTCATTGCATCGTTGACGATTGACTCCTGGACAGTGATTCGTTTCTTCGGCAACCAGGCGGCCGGGCCGACCCAGGGATCGTGGCGCGATCCGGTTTTCGGGAACGGACTCGGTTTCTACTTCTTCGACCTGCCTTTCTATGGCGTCCTGCTGCGCGTTGTCCTTACGGGCGCCGCCTTGACTGCGCTGATTTACTTTGTCACGCAGCGCGCCTGGAGCCTGCGAGGACAGTTTTCACGTTGGGGCGAGGGAGGTCCGGTTGCACTCGATATCAGCGACCTGCATTTGGGGCACGCGCTGCAGTCCTTCTTCTTTCGAATGATGGCAGCCATTTTCCTGTTCGCGCTGGCGATCCGTTTTTACCTGGACCGCTATCGCCTGCTGTTCGACGACCACAGCGCGCTGGTTGGCATCGACTGGGTGGCGGAGAACATTCAACTGCCCCTGCTCTGGGTTGTGATAGGTGGTTGCCTTGTCGCGGCCGTGGCCGTTCTGGCGCATAGACCCAAGCTGGCTCTGGTTCTGCCGGCTTTGCTGGTGCTCTACGGAATCGTGCCTCGCGCGGTGCACGCCGTTTACGTCCGGCCGAGCGAGATCACAGTGCAATTACCCTACATCGAGCGCCATATCCAGGCTACTCGCGCCGCCTACGGGCTGACCGAACGGTCGAAGGAAATCGACTTCGCAGCCAAGATGACCGCCCCCATTGACCCTTCGCGGCACCGGCTTCTGTTCGAAAACGTCAGGTTGTGGGATTGGCGTGCATTCCATGACACCGTAACCCAGATACAGGCGCTGCGGCCGTATTATGTCTTCCCCGACAGCGATGTCGACCGCTACCGCCTTGATGGGCAGTTGCGCCAGGTGCTCCTGACCCCTCGCGAGCTGGATGTGAACCAACTGCCCGCCGATGCGCGATCGCGTTGGATCAACCCGCACTTCATCTATACCCATGGTTATGGCGTTGTAGTAGCGGAGGCCAGCCGGATTACGCCAGATGGCCTGCCGAACCTGCTCATCCAGGATGCGCCCCCTACAGTTAAGACGAAGTCACTGCAGCTAAGCCGGCCGGAAATCTACTTTGGCGAAACAACGCACGAACCGGTTTATGTCCGCACAAAACAGCCAGAGTTCAACTATCCTCAGGGCAGCGGGAACGTTGAAACACATTACGAAGGTAGCGGCGGATTCCCGATCACGCCGTTCCTCACCCGTGCCGCTGCAGCGCTGTCTACCGGGGACTGGAACATCCTCCTCACTGGCTATCTGCAGGATGGAAGCCGCATGATGATCCACCGCAGAATCCGCGACCGGTTGCAAACATTGGCCGGATTCGTATCCTGGGACAGCGATCCATACCTCGTGATTACCGAGGCGGGGCGGCTCGTCTGGCTTGCGGACGGCTATACGACTTCTTCTGCGCATCCTTACTCGCGTCACGTTCAGGTGGAGGGTCTCGGCCGGATCAACTACATTCGCAATTCGGTCAAAGCAACTGTGGACGCCTATGACGGCACCATCCGCCTGTATGCGTTCGACACGAAGGATCCAATTTTACGGTCTTACAGCAAGCTGCTTCCCAAGTTGTTCCTCGACATGAAGGAGATGCCCGCCGGTATCAGGCAACACTTGCGTTATCCCGAGGTCATCTTCCGCGTCCAGGGAGAGATCTATCGCACCTTCCACATGACCGATCCGGTGGCGTTCTTCAACAAGGAAGACACCTGGGACTTTGCGCGCAACCTGAACAACACTGGTGGCCGCCCGGAACCAGTTGCGCCCACTTACCTGGTAACCACCATGCCCGGCAGCGACGATCCGGAGTTCGTTTTGATGACTTCGTTCACGCCTCGCACGAAAGATAACCTGATCGGGATCATGCTGGCGCGATGCGACGGAGAAAATCTCGGTGAACTTTACTTCCTGCAACTTTCCAAGCAGGAACTGGTGTTTGGCCCCATGCAGGTAGAGGCCCGCATCAACCAGGACCAGACAATTTCGAAGGACTTGACGCTGTGGAATCAGCAGGGTTCCCAAGTGCTGCGCGGACAGATGCTGGTGCTGCCCGTGGAGAATACTCTGCTGTACATCGAGCCGATCTATCTGCAGGCCAATGAGGCCCGCATGCCGCAGTTGAAGAAGATCGCGATGGCGATGGGAAACCGGCTCGCCTATGCCGACACCTACGAAGAGGCGCAACGGCAGCTATTCGAGGACTTTGCTACTTCCGGCGCGCGGAGCGAGGAAGCAGCCACGCCTTCGCCCGGCGCCGCCGCTCCCGGTTCTGAGCCGCCGCGCGCACCTGTAACCGATCCCGCCTTGCTCCAACAGGTCCGCGATCATTTGCGCCGCTATCGAGAGTTGATGTCGCAAGGTCGATATGCCGAGGCTGGACGCCAGATCGAGCAATTGGAAGCTCTGGCGGGCAAGCAACAAACGCCCTCCAGGCAGTAAGATAGGCGATTGCCGTCCGGCGCGGGTTGAGCACTTGTGTAAAACTATCAATCGATGGCAGCCCAAGCCAGAACGCCAAGCCGGATCCTTGTGGTTGATGACGATTCCGGCGTGCGTTCTGTGCTCAGAGCGATGCTTGAGTTGGCGGGATACGAGGTTATCGTAGCGGAGAACGGGCGGCAGGCATTAAGCCTGCTCGATATCGCCAAAGTTGATCTGATTATCACGGATCTGGTAATGCCCGAACAAGAGGGCATCGAGACGATCAAAATTCTACGGAGGGACTATCCTGATCTCCCGGTCGTGGCCATGTCCGGAGCTTTTGGCGGAGACTACCTCAAGATAGCTGAGCTGTTGGGAGCGCACTTCACTTTGGCGAAGCCGCTCCGGCTGGAAGTTGTGCTTGAGACAGTTCGCAGCGCTCTGAATAAGCCCGGGTAGCCTGTTTCAAGCGGTTGCCATCTGGCGCCGATCGCGTTGCATACGGTTGATTGCGGTGCGCCTCGTCCATCTCGATTCGCGGAGTTGCTGCCGCGCATGGTCGAGGATCTCATCAAGCGGCCCGCCCTCGCATTCCGCGGCGCCCCAAGTAAAGACAACCGAACTGCCCAGCGTGTTCAGTTGGAACTCCCACAGGCGTTCAGAAAGTGTCGCAAGCACGCGCTGCGCCGACGGACCATGCTGGTCCGGCAAAAGCAGTGTGAACTCATCGACTCCCGAGCGGCAACCGAAGCAGTTTTCCGAAACAAATCCCCGTGCAATCTCTTCCACCGAAGTCAGCCAGTCAGCCGCCTTGACGGGGCCATCCTCTGAAATCAGGCGTTGATAGTCTACCAGCCCGATTACGACGGCCAATCCCCGGAAGTACGTCGCCTGAGCGGTTAAAACGGCTAACTCAGCATCAGTCCACCAGCCCCCACCCACCCCGGTTGGCTGTGGAGCGCGGTTCGCAGGCGAGGGCATGGGAACCACCACACCCCGCGAATCGGTGCAGTCGGCGCCAGGTTCGACATCGCTCTCCGAGATCTTGCGGATCCTCACGGCGCCAGGCACCAGATCCTGAGGAGGAGCGACTCCTGCTTCCATCAGCCGGCGCTCCGCCATCTCGGAAAGAGGCAGCCGCTGAGCCGACAGCAACTCGTTCACGGCATGCTCAAGCAGCCGGGTTCTCCCTTCCAGCACGGACTGCTTCGCCCGCAGCCGGGCATTGGAGGCGCGCAGCAGCTCGTTACGGCTCCGCAGATAATCGCAAATAAGAGCCGCCAGAGCGGCTACAACCAGCAACCCCGCGCTCATCACGACTTGAAGTTCATCCAGGCCGAAAGACATCTCTGCAACACCGATTGTAGAGAGGGTGTAAGGGAGATCCAATAGGAACAAGGTCTCAGTTTCCGCAGTACCCTTATGGATTGAAGCGGAGGATAGGCCTTACGGGGACTAAGCAGAAAACCCTAGATTACTGCTAGGTGAAACGCCCTAGGGTGGTTGGTTCGATCACAAAAAAAAGGTGACCCGCAACGCGGGCCACCCTTGTGTTTCCGAAAGTCGCAAATCCTATTGCTTCTTCGCAGTGAATTCCTGAGCCCGAGAAGCGTCGCCGCCCTCGCGCATCCGCTTGCCGGTGATGGTGCTGCCGTCCACGGTCCCTTCCCAGACCTGGGTCATCGAGCCGTTCGGCGTCTCTGTGACGGTCTTGAACGTAAGCTTGTTTCCGACCAGCTTTCCCTCTTTGATCTCGATCGTTCTCGGCTCACCGCCGCCGCGGCCGGCTTGGGTCACCGTGCCGGTTACCGTCTCGCCCGAAGACTTCAACTCCATCGATGAAGTCATCGTGCGTTCCTGGCCATCCGGGGTTCTCATTTTCGATTCCACCGTCCACTTGCCCGTGACATCCGCGGCGAGCGCGGTCATCGCGGTAAGCGCGAGGGCGACAATTCCAGTGAAGAGTGTTCTCATGTGCATAGTCCTGCTACAGTAAAAACGCTTCCGATTCTGAAAAGTTACCCGGAATGAGTGAGAACTGCCGCTTCTGTGAAGTCAGCCTGCCCGTACCGCTAGACCGGCTTTTCACCTACGAGTTGCCTGAGACGCTGCGCCACCGCGTTAAGCCCGGATGCCGGGTCCTGGCGCCTTTTGGCGGCCGGAAAATGACTGGCGTCGTTTTGCGGGTCCATTCGGAAACACCCTCCCTTGCCACCCGTCAGGTGCTCCGGTTGATTGACGAAGAGCCAGTATTCGAGCCTCGCCTGCTTTCGCTAAGCCATTGGATATCAGAGTATTACTGTGCGCCACTGGGAGAAGTTCTGCGCTCCATGGCGCCGCTTGCCGGCGAGCTGCGGCAATCCAAGGTTTGGTCTCTGACGGATCGCGGCCGTGAGATTTCCCGCCAACTGCTAATCGGCGAAACCAAGAATGAGCCGGCTGTGGAAATCCTCCGTCTACTCGAATCGCGACCGCTCTCGGAGACGACTCTAAGCCGAAAGATAGACTCCGCGTCGAACGCTTTGCGGTCTCTTGCCAAGAAAGGACTGATCGAACTCGAAAGCAGCTATCTGAATCGCGATCCTCTGCGCGCCCCGGCGGCCCGGTTACGGGTCGAATTTCGAGGTCGCCCGGCCGGGGTTAAGCTCAAGAAAACAGAAAGGGAACTGGTTGCGTTCCTGGAGTTGCACCCCGGGGGCCACAACCTGGAAGAACTCGAAGCGCTGGTGCCGGGTTCAAGCGTAGCCGCGCGCTCGCTGGCCCGTCGCAACCTGGTGACCCTGACGCCCGAGCCGCTCACCATAGCCGCCGGTTGGGCGCGCCCCCCGCATGAACTCAATAGTTATCAGGATGCAGCCTTCCAGGAGATTCGTAGGGCGATCGAGGCGAAGCGCTTTCAAACTTTTCTTTTGCATGGGGTTACGGGTTCGGGCAAGACTGAGGTGTACCTCAATTCGATCGATGCGGCGCTGAAACTCGGGCGGGGAGCGCTGCTGCTGGTTCCGGAGATCGCGCTGACCCCCGCTGTCGCAGGCCAGTTTCACGCTCGCTTCGGTGATCTTGTCGCAATTCTGCATTCCGCATTCAACGACTCGGAAAGGGCTGAACAGTGGCGGCGCTTGCGAAAGGGTGCGGCACGAGTCGGGGTCGGCACGCGCTCGGCCGTGTTCGCTCCGGTTCCTGAATTGGGCTTAATCATCGTTGACGAAGAGCATGACCACAGCTACAAGCAGGAGGAAACACCGCGCTATCACGGACGCGACATCGCCATCGTACGGGGCAAGTCCGAGAATGCCTGCGTGGTGCTCGGTTCGGCCACGCCCAGCCTGGAGAGCCGCTATAACGCCGAGCGGGGGAAATCGACACTTCTGTCCATGCCCTATCGAATCAGCGACAGGCCGCTCCCGCAGGTGGAAATCATCGATATGCGCGCAGAGTTTCTGGAAACCCGCGAGAACGCTCTCTTCTCGCGGCGTTTGATTGAGGCGGTGAACTCCAAAGTGGAAGCGCGCGAGCAGACGATGCTGCTGATGAACCGGCGCGGATACTCCTCAAGTGTGGCCTGCCGCGCCTGCGGCCAGAGGATCCAGTGCTCCAATTGCGCCGTGGCGCTCACGTTTCACCGGCGCGACAACAGGTTGCTGTGCCACTACTGCAACTACGCCGAACGCGTGCCGCAGCGTTGCCCGGAATGCCACAGCGAGCATATCTACTTCCTGGGAAGCGGCTCGGAGAAAGTAGAGAGCGAGTTACACCGCCATTTTCCGAAAGCCAGGATTGCCCGGCTCGATCGCGATACCGTCGGCGGCAAACACCAGTATGAGCAGGTGCTGGGCGGATTTCGCGAAGGCAATTATGACATTCTCGTAGGAACACAAATGATTGCGAAAGGGCACGATATTCCCAATGTGACGCTCGTCGGAGTCGTGTCCGCGGATATCGGGTTAGGCATGCCGGACTTTCGCGCCGCCGAACGCACGTTCCAACTGTTAACGCAGGTGGCAGGGCGCGCGGGAAGAGGTTCACTAGCTGGAACCGTCCTGATCCAGACCATCAACCCGGACCACTACGCCATCCGGTTTGCGGCGGCTCAGGATTACGGCCTGTTCTTCGAAAAAGAGTTGCAGTTCCGCAAGCTGATGCGCTATCCGCCTTTCAGCGCCATGGCAAATCTGATGATTCGGGCGGAGAAGAAGGAGGATGCGCTCCGGCTGAGCGGTGAACTTGCCCAGCTTCTTTCGCCGGCACAGGAAGGAATGAAGGTGATTGGTCCGGCAGAGGCGCCGGTGCCGCGGCTTAAGAACGAGTACCGTTATCAAACACTCGTGAAGTCTTCCAGCCGGCCGCTGTTGAACCGTATGCTGAAGATGGTGCGCGCCGCCGCAGTCGAGCGGAAGTGGCCCGCCACCGCGCTGGTTATCGATGTGGATCCGCTCAGCTTGCTATGAGGCCGTTTGAGGTCAATGCCGAGAACCTGAGCCGTTGCCTCGAATACTACGGCAGCACGGCGGAACGGGGCGGGGTCAAACTGATCACCTCTCCGGTGAACTACTCCGTTTTCAACATCGCTCTGTCGAGTACGCCGGTTTCCGACGTGCCGGGC
>Ga0073934_10008208_pt1 | contig 14068 bp, 12 predicted proteins | sample LarsenN4metaG_FD_76834 | JGI IMG/M metagenome (GOLD analysis project Ga0073934, IMG submission 76834) | Hot spring sediment bacterial and archeal communities from British Columbia, Canada, to study Microbial Dark Matter (Phase II) - Larsen... ...
ATTCTTGGAGAGGATGGAAACGACAGTATTCGCGGCGGCGCCGGCGCAGACACTCTCAATGGCGGGGCTGGAAGCGATACTGTGTCGTTCGATGCGAACTGGACCGGTACCACCGTCAATTTGGCGACGAACGTCGTCGCTGGCGGCGATGCCGATGGCGACACGATCGTCAGCTTCGAGAACGTCACGGGATCGGATCACGGGGACGTCATCACGGGCTCGGCTGCTGCCAACGTCATCACCGGGGGAGCTGGAGATGACACGCTGAACGGAGGGGACGGGAACGACACCTTCCTCGTCAGCCTCGATGCGGGCTTCGATTCATTGTTCGGGGGCAACGGCACCGATCGGGTGCTTTTCCTCGTCGACAACGCCGCTCTCGGATTGTCTGCACTTGCGGCCGTCGAAAACTTCGACGCGACGGGCGTCGTCAATGCCACCATCGTCGGCAGCGAAATCGGCAATGCGTTGAGCTTCTCGCTTTCGACCCTGACCAATATTGCCGGAGTCTTCGGCATGGATGGCAACGATACCATCACAGGTTCGGCAGCGAGCGACACCATCATCGGCGGTTCTGGCGACGACGTTCTGAACGGCGGCAACGGCGACGATGTCTTCCGCTATCTGGGTGGAGAGGACGGGTTTGATGTCATCAATGGCGGAGCAGGGAGGGATTCTCTGGAAGCCACAGGCTTTGGCGTCAGCATCACAATCGCGTCGTTCACTGCGATAGAAGCGATCAGCGGCAAGGGTGACACGATCATCCAAGGCAGCGCGGCCGGTAACTCCCTCAATTTCTCGACCGTCGCGCTGTCCGGGATCGCGGCAATCGATGGCGGGGATGGGAATGACAATCTTATCGGTTCCAATGGCGATGATAACATCAGCGGTGGGAACGGAGTGGATCGGCTGACCGGCGGTGCAGGGCTGGACCAGTTGCGCGGCGATGCCGGGCAAGACGTCTTCGACTTCAACGGCTCCGAAGAAAGCGCCTTGGGTCAACGCTCGGACATCATCCTCGACTTCGTGCGGTGGGAAGACAGGATCGACGTCACGACAATCGATGCCAATCTGCTCGTCACGGGAGACCAGAATTTCACCTTCATCGGAACTGGTCCTTTCTCGAAGTCCGCCGGACAGTTGCGCTACGATGCTCCGCTCGCAGACGGGTACACGCGCATCTACGGCGACGCGGACGGCGACGGAGTCGCGAACTTCGAGATACGTCTACAGGGAACATACGCCTTGGCCGCTACAGACTTTATCTTGTAAAGGCGACGTGCTCGCGCGTTGGCGCCGAGAGACTGCCTGACCGAGCGGCCGTTGGTCCTATCGTACATGCGGTCACATGATGTCAGCGCGTGACCTCACGAATGCCAGGATGCGGGGCTAGTCTCACTTGATGATGCCCCCTTCCCACCCCATCCACCACCTCACCCCCTCGGACGTCCCCCTCATGCGGGCCATGAACGCGACGTTCGCGGAGGCGTTCGAGGATCGGGAGAGCTATCTCGGCAAGCCGCCGTCGGACGCCTACCTCGCGGAGTTCCTGGCCAAGCCGCACGTCATCGCGCTGGCGGCGATGGACGGTGATCACGTCGTCGGCGGGCTCGTCGCCTATCAGCTCGACAAGTTCGAACAGGACCGCCGCGAGATCTATATCTACGACCTCGCCGTCGACGCGGCGCACCGCCGCCAGGGTATCGCCACCGCGCTGATCGAGACACTGCGCGTCGAAGCCGCCCGGCGCGACGCCTGGGTCATCTTCGTGCAGGCGGATCTGGTCGATGCGCCCGCGATCGCGCTCTACGACAAGCTCGGCACGAAAGAGACCGCCCACCACTTCGACATCGCGCCGGCCCCGAAGGACGGCGACGGCGGCGCCTGACGGCCAGGCTCGGGCGGATCAGAACTTGTAACCGTAGCGGACGCCGAGCCGGTCCATGCCCTCGTTGCTGTCCGCGAGCCCCGCGTTCGAGGTGTGCTCGAAGTAGACCGACAGGCTGTTGTGGCGGTCGAAGCGGAGGCCGAGCTCGAACGGAATGTGGAACAGCGCCCGCGAGCCGAGCGCCTTCATGTCCGCCTTCACCGGATCGAGTTCGCCGTCGTGGATGGCGATGCCGACGCCCGTGCCGAAGAAGAAGCCGGCCGGAAGGTCCACTTGCCAGCGGGCGTCGAGATAGACGTGGCTGGTGCCGCCGCCCGTGTTGATCGACGCGCCGATGGCCGGCTGGATGACGCCGAACAAGAACGGCAGCCGCGGCGACAGGATCGCCTCGACGTTGATGTCGACGGCGTCCGTTTCGAGGCTGAAGCCGCTCCACAGATCCGGCACGTCGTGGGCGAGCACGCCGCCCTTGATCTCCGAAACGAACTGCGCCGCAGCCGGAGACACCGTGGCGAACGTGGTCGCGGCGGCGAGCGTCAGGGCGGCGAAGGCGGTGGCGCGCATGGGCGGCACTCCGGTGTCGAGTCGGGAGAGTGACCCCTAACGCTGTTCACCGGCAATGCAGAAGCCCTATGGCCGAGCGGGTTGCAGCAGCGAGCGTGGCGCAACCGCACCGCCGGGCGACGCGGGAGGCGGCGCAAAGGGAGGGGAGGGAAATCGGCCGATCAGCCGCCGCGGTTGCCCGCCATCAGCCGGCGGCTGACGACGACGCGCATGATCTCGTTGGTGCCTTCGAGGATCTGGTGGACGCGAAGGTCGCGCACGAGCTTCTCGATGCCGTAGTCCTTGAGATAGCCGTAGCCGCCGTGGATCTGCAGCGCCGCGTTGGCGATCTCGAACCCGAGGTCGGTGGCATAGCGCTTCGCCATCGCCGAATACATCGTCGCCTGCGGATCGGCGCGGTCGAGGGCGTCGGCCGCGCGGTAGATCATCAGCCGCGCCGCTTCGAGGTCCATCGCCATGTCGGCGACCTTGAACTGGATCGCCTGAAAATCGCCGATGGGGCGCCCGAAGGCCTTGCGCTCGGCCGCGTAGTCGCGCGCCTTGTCGAGCGCCGACCAGGCGCCGCCGAGCGAGCAGGCGCCGATGTTGATGCGACCGCCGTCGAGCCCGCTCATCGCGAACTTGAAGCCGTGTCCCTCCACGCCGACCCGTTGAGAGGCCGGAACGCGCACGTTCTCGAAGATCACCTGACGCGTCGGCTGCGCGTTCCATCCCATCTTTTTTTCATTCGCGCCGAACGACAGGCCCGGCGTGTCCTTGAACACGACGAACGCCGAGACGCCGGCCGCGCCCTCGCCGCCGGTGCGCGCAAAGACGAAGTAGAAGTCGGTGGCGCCGGCGCCCGAGATGAACTGCTTGCTGCCGTTGAGGACGTAATGGTCGCCGTCGCGGTCGGCGCGGGTGGCGAGGGCGGCGGCATCCGAGCCGGCACCGGGCTCCGTCAGGCAGTAGCTCGCGAGCCAGTCCATCGACGCGAGCTTCGGCATCCAGTCCGCGATCTGCTCAGACGAGCCGTACTTGCCGAGCATCCACGCGACCATGTTGTGGATCGAGATGTAGGAGGCGATCGCCGGGCAGCCGTACGACAGCGCCTCGAAGATCAGCGCGCCGTCGAGACGGGAAAGGCCCGAGCCACCCTTGTCGGCATCGACGTAGATCGTCGCCATGCCGAGCGCGGCGGTCTCGCGGATGACGTCGACCGGGAAGTGACCCTTCTCGTCCCACTCGAGCGCGTGCGGGGCGAGGCGCTCGCGGGCGAAGGCGAGCGCGGTTTCCTGGATGGCCTGCTGTTCTTCCGTGAGGGCGAAATGCATGGGTCAGGGTGTCCAGTCGGTGAGGAGGGTGACCGAGGCACTGTACGGCGTACCGGCCAGCCGGTTGACGAGCCTTTTGTCCGCAGTCACGAGCACCGTGTCCCGCTCCAGCGCGAGGGCCAGATAGAAGAAATCGTACGGCGGATATCCGAGTTCGAGCGCGATGGCGATGGCCCGCTCGGCTAGCCGCCGGTCGTCGACGATCTCGTGAAAGTACCGCGGGAGAACGGCCACGGCGTCACGGGCGTCGTCGGCTGGCGTATACCCGCCGGCGACATAGCGCCAGAGCGTCGTCGTCACCTCGCTGACGATCATGCCGGGAGCCAGCAGCCGATCATCCGCCTGCAGACGAAGAGCCAGGTCCGAGCCGTCCTGGCGCACGAACCATTTGACGGCGACGTTCGCGTCGACCACCGCCGTCATCGCTCGTCCCGATCGCTCCGCAACAGATCCTCGGCGGCGGGGACGTCATCGCGGAGCGGCGGATAGGGGCCACCGGGGGCGGCATCGAGGAAGCGCTTCGAGATCGCCAGCCGCTCGGCGGCGGTGAAGGGCGCCGCGGCCTCGATGATCGACCGCAGTTCCTGTTCGAGCGAGTGCCCCTTCAATTCGGCCTTGATCTTCAACGACTTGATGACTTCGTCGTCGATATTGCGCACGAGTACCTGAGCCATCGCCGCCTCCTATGCTATCGAATTTGATAGCATAGGAGGCGGTGGCCGTCCACGCGGCACCCGATCGGCGCTACTTCATGGTCGGGATGACGAACTCCGCGCCTTCCTTGACGCCCGACGGCCAGCGCGACGTGACCGTCTTGGTCTTGGTGTAGAAGCGGACGCTGTCGGGACCGTGCTGGTTGAGGTCGCCGAAGCCGGAGCGCTTCCAGCCGCCGAAGGTGTAGTAGGCGAGCGGCACCGGGATCGGCACGTTGATGCCAACCATGCCGACGTTGACCTTGGCCGCGAAGTCGCGCGCCGCATCGCCGTCGCGCGTGAAGATGGCGACGCCGTTGCCGTATTCGTGGTCGTTCGGCAGGCGCAGCGCCTCGGCGTAGTCCTTGGCGCGCACGACCGACAGCACCGGACCGAAGATCTCCTCCTTGTAGATCCGCATGTCGGCGGTCACATCGTCGAACAGGCAGCCGCCCATGTAGAAGCCGTTCTCGTAGCCCTGCATGCGGAAGCTCCGGCCGTCGACCTTGAGCTTGGCGCCCTCTTTGACGCCGAGGTCGACGTAAGCCTTCACCTTGTCGAGATGGGCCTTGGTGACGAGCGGGCCGAAGTCGGCGTCCGGCGAGGTCGACGGGCCGATCTTCAGGCTCTCGACGCGCGGGATGAGCTTCTGGACGAGGGCGTCCGCCGTCGCCTTGCCGACCGGAACCGCGACGGACACGGCCATGCAGCGCTCGCCGGCCGAGCCGTAGCCGGCACCGATCAGCGCGTCGACGGCCTGATCCATGTCGGCGTCCGGCATGATGATCATGTGGTTCTTGGCGCCGCCGAAGCACTGCACGCGCTTACCGGCCGCGCAGCCGCGCGTGTAGACGTACTCCGCGATCGGCGTGGAGCCGACGAAACCGACCGCCTGGATGTCGCGGTCGTCGAGGATGGCGTCGACCGCTTCCTTGTCGCCGTTGACGACGTTGAGGATGCCGGCCGGCAGCCCCGCCTCCATGAACAGTTCGGCGAGCATCAGCGGCACGGACGGATCGCGCTCGGACGGCTTCAGGATGAAGGCATTCCCGCAGGCGATGGCCGGCGCGCACTTCCACAGCGGGATCATGGCCGGGAAGTTGAAGGGCGTGATGCCGGCGACGACGCCGAGCGGCTGGCGCATCGAGTAGATGTCGATGTTGGGGCCCGCCCCCTCGGTGAACTCGCCCTTCATAAGGTGCGGGATGCCGAGGGCGAACTCCACCACCTCGAGACCGCGCTGCAGGTCGCCGCGCGCATCCGCGATGGTCTTGCCGTGCTCGCGGGCGAGCGCATCGGAGAGTTTCTCGTAGTCGCGGTTGGCGAGTTCCAGGAACTTCATCAGCACGCGGGCGCGCCGCTGCGGGTTGGTCGCCGCCCAGGCGGGCTGCGCGGCCTTCGCGTTCTCGACCGCGGCCCGGATTTCGGCCGCCGAGGCGAGCGGGACGCGTGCCGCGACCTCGCCGGTCATCGGCCAGAAGACGTCGGCGAAGCGGCCGGACTTGCCCTTCACGTGCTGCCCGCCGATGAAGTGGGTTAATTCCTTTGCCATGATGATTTTCCTCGCGTCCGGGCGGTCATTCTCTGATGGCACGCATGTAGCGGCTTTGCAGGCGGCGCAAGCTATGCGAATTGAAGCGCGTCGTTCTGCGTCTTTAGCACGGCTTCCGCAAACCCGCGGGGCGGGCTAGATCGTTCGACCGGCTGAACCACGCCCGTGAGAGGCAAGACAGCCGTTGGACACCTCGCTGCGGCGAGGGCGTCGGAGGATATGCGTCGCGGCCTCGCGTGCCGCACCAGGGAGGTTGCATGGACGTGACCGGTTCGCCGTCACGCGCTGCCGGGCATCGTCTCGATACGATGCCGAAGCTGCTGCTCCAGAACGTGGAGCGCTTCGCCGATCGGCCGGCGTTCCGGCAGAAAGAATTCGGGATCTGGCAGACCTGGAGCTGGGCCGAGACGGCCGACGAAGTCCGCGCGCTCGCCCTCGGCCTCGCCGAACTCGGGCTGAAGCGCGGTGAGACGGTCGCCATCATCGGCAACAATCGCCCGCGCCTCTATTGGACGTTCACGGCGGTGCAGAGCCTCGGCGCGATCCCCGTGCCGGTGTACCAGGACTCCGTCGCCGACGAGATGTCCTACGTGCTCGCCCACGCGGAAGTCGCCTTCGCCGTCGTCGAGGACCAGGAGCAGGTCGACAAGGTGCTGTCGATCTCCGACCGCCTGCCGACGCTGCGCACCATCGTCTACGAGGAGGAGCGTGGCCTCCAGAAGTACGACCACACGCGGCTCAAATCGATCGCGGACGTGCAGACCCTCGGCCGCGAGGCCCGCGGGAAGGACGCCGGCCGCGAAGCCTGGTGGCGCGCAGAGATCGAGAAGGGCACCGGCGCCGACGTCAGCGTGATGCTCTACACGTCCGGAACGACCGGCCGGCCGAAGGGCGTCCTGCTGAGTTACGACAATCTGCTGGTCACGGCGGAGAACGCCAACCGCTTCGACAATCTGACGGCGGACGATCAGATCATCGCCTATCTGCCGATGGCCTGGGTCGGCGACCACATTTTTTCGTACAGCCAGGCCTTCGCCGGCGGCATGTGCGTCGCCTGCCCGGAGGCGCCCGAGACCGTCACCGACGACCGCCGGGAAATCGGCCCGACCTATTTCTTCGCGCCGCCGCGCGTGTTCGAAAACCTGCTGACGCAGATGATGGTGCGGATGCAGGACGCCGGCCCCACGAAGCGCGGCCTCTTCAACTTCTTCATGGGCATCGCGCGAAAAGTGGGCGAGAAGATCCTGAACGGCGAAAGCGTCAACCCGTTCTACCGGATGCTCTACGCGATCGGCGACGTGCTCGTGTACGCGCCGCTGCGCAACCGTCTCGGCATGACGCGAACGCGCGTCGCCTACACTGCCGGTGAAGCGATCGGCCCGGAGATCTTCAGCTTCTATCGCTCGCTCGGCATCAACCTGAAGCAGCTCTACGGGCAGACGGAAGCCAGCGTCTACATCACCATGCAGCCCGACGGGGAGATCTACCCCGATACGGTCGGCAAGCCGGCGCCGGGCGTCGACATCAAGATCGCCGAAAGCGGTGAGGTGCTGTTCAAGTCGCCGGGCGTGTTCCTCCGCTATCATAAGAACGAGGAATCCACGGCAGCGACGAAAACGGACGACGGCTGGGTGCACACCGGCGACGCCGGCTTCTTCGACCAGCGCGGCCACCTCGTCATCATCGACCGCGCAAAGGACGTCGGCCGTCTCGCCACCGGCGCGCTGTTCGCGCCGAAGTACCTCGAGAACCGCATCAAGTTCTTCCCCGAGGTGAAGGAGGCGGTCGCCTTCGGCGATGGCCGCGACTACGTGACGATGTTCATCAACATCGACCTCGTGTCGGTCGGCAACTGGGCGGAACGCAACAACGTCATCTACGCGAGCTACCAGGAGCTCGCCGCCCATCCCGAAGTCTACAAGATGATCGAGAAGCGGGTCGACGAGCTCAACAAGGCGCTCTCGACCGAGCCGCGCATGGCGGCGTCGCAGATCCACCGCTTCCTCATTCTGCACAAGGAACTCGACGCCGACGACGGCGAGCTGACGCGCACGCAGAAGGTCCGCCGCTCCTTCATCGCCGATCGCTACGCGCCGCTGATCGCCGCACTCTACGACGGCTCCGAGCGCTGCCACATCGTCACCGAAGTGACCTTCGAGGACGGCCGCAAGGGCCGCATCGAGGGTGACGTTAAAATCGTCGAGATGAAGACCTATCCGATGCCCGAGCGCGCCCAGGTCAAGGAGGCCGCCGAATGAATGGCGACACGATGACGGCCGCCCGCCAGCGCGCCGAGAACTCGGCGGCACCCTCCCCCGCCGGCGGACGCGGCGGCGAGGTGGTCCTCGAAGTGAAGAACGTCTCGCTCTCCTTCGGCGGCGTGAAGGCGATCCGCGGCGTCTCGTTCGACATCCGCAAGGGCGAGATCCGCGCGATCATCGGACCGAACGGCGCCGGCAAGACGTCGATGCTGAACGTCATCAACGGCTTCTATCATCCGCAGGAAGGCACGATCACCTACAAGGGCGCGACGCGCCGGCGCATGCGCCCCTACGTGGCCGCGAGCCAGGGCATTGCCCGCACGTTCCAGAACGTCGCCCTGTTCAAGGGCATGACCACCCTCGACAACATCATGGCCGGCCGTACGCTGAAGATGAAGCGTGGCTTCTTCTGGCAGATGTTCCGCTACGGCCCGGCGATGACCGAGGAAGTCGAGCACCGCAAGAAGGTCGAGGAGATCATCGACTTCCTGGAAATCCAGGCGATCCGCAAGATCCCCGTCGGCAAGCTGCCCTACGGCCTGCAGAAGCGCGTCGAACTCGGCCGCGCCCTCGCCATGGAACCGGAACTCCTCCTGCTCGACGAGCCGATGGCCGGCATGAACCTCGAGGAGAAGGAGGATATGAGCCGCTTCATCCTCGACGTGAACGATCAGCTCGGCACCACGATCGCGCTGATCGAGCACGACATGGGCGTGGTGATGGATCTGTCCGATCGCGTCGTCGTGCTCGACTACGGACAAAAGATCGCCGACGGCACGCCGGAAGACGTGCAGAAGAACCAGGACGTGATCGACGCGTACCTGGGCGTGGCGCACTAGGGCAGGAACGGAACCGACATGGACCTCCTGATACAGACGATCTGGGAAGGCCTGGTGGCGGGCGTGCTTTACGCCCTGATCGCCCTCGGCTTCGTGCTGATATTCAAGGCCTCGGGCGTCTTCAACTTCGCTCAGGGCATCATGGTGGTGTTCGCGGCGCTCACCCTCGTCGGCACCTACGAAAAGCTGGCGGCCCAGGGCTTCACGGGACCGGCCGCCGCCTTCACCGCCATGGCAGTCGCCATTGTCGTCATGTACGCGCTGGCGATGGTCGTCGAACGCTTCGTGCTCAGACCGCTCGTCAACCAGCCGGACATCATCCTGTTCATGGCGACGTTCGGACTGACGTACCTGCTGATCGGCGCGGGTGAAGTGATCTTCGGTGGCGAGCCGAAGGTGATGATCACCAAAGAGCTGTTCCTGCCGACGGGTTCGACGGATCTCCGCATCCCGGGTGCCGGACCCAACGGCCGCGACGGCCTCGTGCTGCTGCAGCACATCGACATCGCCGCCGCCATCATCGCCTCGGTGATGATCGCGGCCCTCGCCTTCTTCTTCCAGTACACCCGCATCGGCCGCGCCCTCCGCGCCGTCGCCGACAGCCACAAGGCTGCCCTCTCCGTCGGCATTTCGCTGAACCAGATCTGGGTCATCGTCTGGTTCACCGCCGGCATCGTCGCGCTGATCACCGGCATCATGTGGGGCGCCCGTTCCGACGTGTCCTTCGGCCTGCAGACGATCGCGCTGAAGGCCCTGCCGGTGTTGATCCTCGGCGGCTTCACGTCGGTGCCGGGCGCCATCATCGGCGGCCTCATCATCGGCATCGGCGAGAAGCTCGGCGAACTCTATCTCGCGCCGATGCTGCTCGGCTCGACGCTCGGCCGCGGCGTCGAGAGCTGGCTCGCCTACTTCATTGCACTCGCCTTCCTGCTGTTCAGGCCGCAGGGCCTGTTCGGCGAGAAGATCATCGAACGGATCTGAGGGAGGCGACGCCGTGCTCTACCGCGAATCCGGCCAGTTCAAGACGAGCTACACCGCCGACATGGCGGTGTTCCCCATCCGTGAGGACAAGATCGGCATCGCGCTCATCATGCTGGGCGCCCTCATCGTGCCGTTCGTCGCCACGGACTTCTTCCTGGCTTCCGTGGCGATCCCGTTCCTGGTCTACGTGCTCGCCGCGATCGGCCTGAACATCCTGACCGGCTACACCGGCCTCATCTCGCTCGGCACCGGCGCCTTCATGGGGGTCGGCGCCTACGCCTGCTACAAGCTGACGACGTATTTCCCGGACGTGAACATCATCATCTGGATTCTCGTATCGGGGTTCTTCTCGGCGGCGATCGGCATCGTGTTCGGACTGCCGTCGCTGCGGATCAAAGGCTTCTACCTCGCGGTCGCGACGCTTGCCGCGCAGTTCTTCCTCGAGTGGTGCTTCGTCCGCATCTCCTGGCTCTATAACGACAACGCGTCGGGCGCGATCGAGGTGCCGCGGCGCACGCTCGCCGGCATGCCGATCACCGGCGCCAACGCTCTCCCCGAAGTGCGCTACCTCATCCTTCTGGCGCTCGTCGTCCTGCTGACATGGATCGCGTCCAACGTCGTGCACGGACGAATTGGCCGTTCGTGGATGGCGATCCGCGACATGGACATCGCGGCCGAGCTGATCGGCATCCGCCCGCTGAAGACCAAGCTGCTCGCGTTCGCGGTGTCTTCTTACTATGCAGGCGTTTCGGGCGCGTGCATGATGTTCCTGTGGTACGGCGGCGGCGAGGCTGCCGACCTCTTTAACATCAACCAGAGCTTCAACATCCTGTTCATGGTGATCATCGGAGGGCTCGGTTCGCTGATCGGCGCGTTCTTCGGTGCCGCCTTCATTTCGAGCCTGCCGACGGTGTTGAAGTTCGGCCTGCCCGCCATCGGCATTCCGATCGCAGGCGCCACGGCGGAACACATCACGTTCCTGCTCGTGGGCTTCCTGATCATCTTTTTCTTGATCGTCGAGCCGCACGGCCTCGCCCGGCTCTGGCAGATCGCGAAACAGAAACTACGTCTCTGGCCATTCCCCTACTGAGGGATGGCCCAAATGGAATCCGGCCAACGAGCCGGGGCATGGAAAGCCGGACCGTGTGTGGGTCCGGGTAACCGAGGAGGACGACGACCAATGACGTTCCGGAAATTGGCAGTCGGCGCCGCGCTCGCGGCCCTGATGGCCGGTGCGAGCACTGCGGCGCTCGCGCAGGACCAGATCACCATCTATTCGAACAGCTACCGCACCGGCCCGTTCTCGGGCTCGGGCATCCCGGTCGCCAACGGCATCGGCGACTACATGGCGATGCTCAACGAGCGCGACGGCGGCATCGGCGGCGCCAGGATCAACTGGGTCGAGTGCGAAACCGGCTACGACACCAAGAAGTCGGTCGAGTGCTACGAGCAGGGCAAGGCGCAAGGCTCCGTGCTCTATCTGCCCTGGTCGACCGGCGCGACGCTCGCCGCGATCCCGCGTGCGCACGTCGACAAGATCCCGATCCTATCGATGGCCTACGGCCTCTCGGCGGCGGCCGACGGCAAGAACTTCCCTTGGGTCTTCAATCCTCCGTTGACCTACTGGGACGGCGCGCAGGTGTTCCTGCAGCACGCCGCGCAGAAGGAAGGCGGCGGGCTCGACAAGCTCAAGGGCAAGAAGATCGGCCTCATCCATCTCGACGCGCCGTATGGCAAGGAGCCGATCCCGATCCTCGAGAACCTCGCGAAGAAGCACGGGTTCGAGCTGCTGCTCTATCCGATCCCGGCGAAGGAAATGCAGAACCAGGGCTCGGTGTGGCTGAACATCCGCCGCGACCGTCCGGACTGGATCCTTCTGCAGGGCTGGGGCGCCATGAACCCGACAGCCGTGAAGGAAGCGGCGAAGAACAACTTCCCGATGGACCGCATGGTCGGCATCTGGTGGGCCGGCGGTGACGACGACGCCCGTGCGGGCGCCGCAGAAGCCAAGGGCTACAAGTCGATCAGCTGGCATCAAGTCGGCGCCAACTTCCCGGTCATCCAGGACATCGTCAAGCACGTCGTGGAGAAGGGTAAGAGCCAGACCGAAAAGGGCAAGGTCGGCGAGGCGCTCTACAATCGCACCGTCTACCAGGGCATCATCCTGGCCGAGGCGATCCGCAACGCCCAGAAGCTCTCGGGCAAGAAGGTCATCACGGGTGAAGACCTGCGCCGCGGCCTCGAGTCGCTGACCATCAGCGAAGCGCGTTGGACCGAACTCGGAGCACCGGGCTTCGCGTCGCCGCTGAAGATCACGTGCGACGACCACTCGGGCCACCACGCCGCGTTCATCATCGAGTGGGACGGGTCCAAGTGGGTGAAGGCCTCCGATCCGATCGTCCCGGACAAGAGCGTCGTCCGTCCGCTGATGCTCGAGGCCGCCCAGGACTACGTGTCGAAGAACGCCGGCTGGCCGCAGCGCACCGAGCCCTGCGACGCCCGCTCGTAACCTGACGTGACGCGATCCGGCACGCGGGCCCCGCCTGCGTGCCGGACCTTCTCCTTCGAAACCGACCCGATGGCCGCCACGATGACCGCAGCCCCTTCCACCGCTCCCGAGACGGCGAAGCCGATCCTGTCGGTCAACAACATCGAAGTGATCTACGATCACGTCATCCTGGTGCTGAAGGGCGTGTCGCTGACCGTGCCGAAGGGCGGCATCGTCGCCATTCTCGGGGCAAACGGCGCCGGCAAGACCACCACTCTGAAGGCGATCTCGAACCTGCTGCATGCCGAGCGCGGCGAGGTCACCAAGGGCTCGATCGATTTCAACGGCGAGCGCGTCGACCACATGTCGCCGAACGAGCTCGTGCGGCGCGGCTGCATCCAGGTGATGGAGGGCCGCCACTGCTTCGGCCATCTCACCATCGAAGAGAACCTGCTGACGGGCGCCTTCACCCGGCGCGACGGCAACGCCGCGATCCGCCAGGACCTCGAGCGCGTCTATGCCTATTTCCCGCGGCTGCGCGAACGGCGCGGCTCGATGGCCGGCTACACGTCGGGTGGTGAGCAGCAGATGTGCGCGATCGGCCGCGCGCTGATGTCCCGCCCCAGCATGATCCTGCTCGACGAACCGTCGATGGGCCTCGCGCCGCAGATCGTCGAACAGATTTTCGACATCGTCCGCGACATCAACGCCAAGGACGGCGTCTCCTTCCTGCTCGCCGAGCAGAACACCAACATGGCGCTGAAGTACGCCACCTACGGCTACATCATGGAGACCGGCCGCATCGTGATGGACGGCCCCGCCAAGGAACTGCGCGAGAACGAGGACGTGAAGGAGTTCTACCTCGGCATCGCCGGTGGCGACCGCAAGAGCTTCCGTGAAGTGAAGAGCTACAAGCGCCGCAAGCGCTGGCTCGCCTGACCGCAACGCCGCTTCGCCCAAGCCCGCGACACCCCTGCCACTGGCTCGCCACGCCGGCGGGCGATAGGGCTTGCCTGACCGACCTCGGGAGCCGAAACCGATGAGCGAACAGTCCGCCGCCGAAATCCATGTGCGCCGCGAAGGGCGCGCCGGCCGCCTCACTCTCGACCGCCCGAAAGCGCTGAACGCCCTCACCTACCCACAGGTCGACCGCATCACCGAAGCGCTCGCCGCGTGGCGCAGCGACCCGGCCGTTGAACTCGTGATCTTCGACGCCACCGGCAGCAAGGCGTTCTGCGCCGGCGGCGATGTCCGCGCCATGTACGACAGCCGCACGGCCGGCTCCGGCTATGCGCGCAGCTTCTGGGCGGACGAGTATCGGCTCAACGCCAGCATCGCCCGCTACCCCAAACCGATCGTCGCGCTGATGGACGGCATCGTCATGGGCGGCGGCATCGGCCTCAGCGCGCACGCGAGCCACCGCGTCGTCACCGAACGCTCGATGCTGGCGATGCCGGAGACGACGATCGGCCTGATCCCCGACGTCGGCG
>Ga0073934_10008209_pt1 | contig 14067 bp, 9 predicted proteins | sample LarsenN4metaG_FD_76834 | JGI IMG/M metagenome (GOLD analysis project Ga0073934, IMG submission 76834) | Hot spring sediment bacterial and archeal communities from British Columbia, Canada, to study Microbial Dark Matter (Phase II) - Larsen... ...
CCTGCAGCAGGTGCAGCATGTCCTTGGCCGCCATTTCCTGCAGTTCGGCCAGCGTTTTGCCTTCGACGTGCTCGCAAAGCATCGACGCCGCCGCCTGGCTGATCGCGCACCCCTTGCCGTCAAACCAGGCCTGGGCCACCTTGTTGCCGTCGAGCTGGAGCTGCACGGTGATCTGGTCGCCGCAGATCGGATTGCGGTCCGAATGCTCACACGACGGGTGCTCCAGCCGCCCCTTGTGATAAGGAGACTCAAAGTGGTCGAGAACGTGTTCGTCGTAAATGTCGGCGAGACGGTCGGACACAGCGGGCTTCGCGATGCGGGGCAGATTCCGAACCCAGAACGACGGCGGACCGGCAGTCCGCACCGTTCCCCAATTCTAGGGGCAGCCGGAGGGACTTCCAACCCGCGGCGGAAAGATCGCCGGCCTCACTGCGGACGTTGTGCCGTCTGCACGCCGGGTTGCGGTTGAAAGCCCGCCGGGATCACGGCCGAGGGAACCGCACCGTCGCCGAGCTTGATCTGCCGCGCCAGGTCGCGGGCGGCGAGATGGCCGGGCTCCAGCGCCAGCGCCTGGCTGATGCTCGCATAGGCCGCTTCCTGCCGACCGACGCGGGCCTGAACGTAGGCCACGCGATACCAATCCTCGGCCGTGGCGGGATGGCTGCGGAGCGCGGACTGCATGACCGCCGCCGCGTCAGTCCACCGTTCGAGCTGCGCATACGCCAGACCGAGTTGCCATTCGGCCGCGGCGCGCTGCGCGCGTGTCGCGGCCGGGTGTTCCATCGCCCCCCGCAGCAACGGCGCGGCCCGGTCCGCCTGCCCGCGCTGCAAATGGACGGCCGCCAGCCGCAGTTGCGCATCGAGATCGCCAGGCAGCACCTGCAACAGATGGTGATAGGTGGCCAGCGCGGCATCCGTGTCGCCGCGCCGCTCTTCCAGTTTCGCCTTGAGTCGGATCGCCTCGGGATGCTCGGGGTCGGACCGCAGCGCAGTCTGCAGGGCGGCCTGCGCGGCCTCGGTGCGGCCGATCTCCAGCTCCATCTGAGCCAACCGCAGGGCCAGCGGCGCATCGTCGGGGTGCTCGGAGACAATTCGCTGCAGGATGTCCGCCGCGGCGAGCGGTCGTCCGCCGTTCCACAGTTCTTCGGCCAACTGCAACTGTGTTTCGGTGTCCTTGGGTCGCTGCCGGACCGCGGCGTCGAGCAGTTGTTCGGCCTGTTCGTTGAGGCCCCGTTCGCGGGCCAGACGGGCCTCTTCACAAAGCTGCGTGCATTGCTCGGACCGATGGGACAGACGCGACCGCATCTGGGCGCAACCGGCGGTGAGCAGCAGCGCCAGCACCAACAGGCCGCGCGCACCATTCCCGCTGCACACGTGGGGAACCGAAGAGCGCGCGGGCCTGGACATGGCGATCTCGACCGGTCGAGGCGCAGGAGCGGGGACAGTAACCGGAGAATGCAAGTGGGGATAGAGCATTTCGCCACGTTCGGCACCGGCCGTTTCTGCCGGTCCCGACGGCCGGTCGCGCGAACCAGCCGGGAAAAATGCGTCTCCCTCTACTCACCATCGGCGCAGGGAGTTGATGGATTGAACGGGATCGGCAAAACGGCGCAGTAATCCGGGATGCGTCGAGGTGAGCCGTGCTAGAGTCTCACGCATTTGACAAGGTCGCGCCCGGCCGATTACGCTGCTGACCAGCGCCCCCATCGTCTAGAGGCCCAGGATAGCAGATTCTCAGTCTGCGGACAGGGGTTCGAATCCCCTTGGGGGTATATCTTCCGTCCGGTCAACCAGTTGCGTCGTCCGTCCGACGGGTTGTGCGGCCCGGCGGTGCGGAGTCGGCGGGCTGGTCCGGTTCGTCGCCAGGACGCTCGCTTCTCTGTCGTCTCGTCCCTTTGACCGTCCCCCTGCCGCGGGCATCGTGTTATGATGTCCTGACGCCAAGGGCTCGCCGAGTCTGTGGCCTCTCGCAACTGGGGGATGTTCCCATGCCGACTCGCTTTCCCGTTCGTGTTTCCGGCGCGCTGATCGCCGGAGTGGTGCTGCTGGGACTGACGGCCGCCACGGTCGCTTGTCCGTTCTGTTCGGCTCCCTCGCTGACCCTGACGGAGCAGCTCACGCAGTCGGATGCCGCCGTGCTGGCGGCCTGGTCCGGGGGCACACCGGCGAAGGATCAGGACGGCGGCTCCACCGAGTACGAAGTCCTGGAAGTGGTTCAGCAGCCCGCGGGGAGCAAGCTGGCCAAGGGCTCGAAAATCTCCCTGGTCCGCTATCGCGCGGGGAAGAAGGGGGACCAGTTCCTGCTGCTCGGCACCAAGGGGGGGGCGGTCATCGACTGGGGCAGCCCGATGGAGGTCACGCCGGCTTCCTTCGCCTACATGAAGAACGCTCCGAAACCGGAACGGCCCGTGCCCGAGCGGTTGCGGTACTTTGTGAAGTACCTCGAACACCCCGATCAGACCATCGCCACCGACGCCTACGGCGAGTTCGCCAATGCCGCCTATGGCGACATCACGCAACTGGCCAAGGACCTGCCGCGCGACAACCTGCGGAAGTGGATCGTCGATCCGCAGGTCTCGCCCAGCCGGCTCGGCTTGTACGGCCTGCTGCTGGGCCTGTGCGGCACGAAGGACGACGTGCCGGTGCTCGAAAAGAAAATCCTCGACGCCGGGGAAGAGTTTCGTCTCGGCGTGGATGGCGTGATGGGGGGCTATCTGCTGCTGACCGGCGAAGAGGGGTTGTCGCTGCTCGATGAGAAGAAGCTCGCCAACAAGCAGGCCCCATTCAGCGAGACTTACGCCGCCATGCAGGCGCTGCGGTTCATGTGGCAGTACGGCGAGAACCGGATTCCCGCCGAGCGGCTGCGGCAGTCGATGCGGCTGCTGCTCGACCGGCCGGAACTCGCCGATCTGGTGATCGCCGATCTCGCCCGCTGGAAGGACTGGTCCGTGCAGGACCGGTTGATGGAACTGTACGGCCGCGAAGAGTACGACATTCCGTCCATCAAGCGGGCCGTGGTGCGGTACATGCTGGCCAGCACGAAGGACATTCCGGAGGGCACGTCCGAGGAGCCGGCCCACGTCGCCCGCGGCAAGAAGGCCCTCGCGGAACTGGAAGCCAAAGACCCGAAGACGGTCTCGGAAGCGAAGCGGTTCTTCTTCATCAAGTGAGGGAGGTCCGTGGTCGGCCCCGATCATCCAATCGTTGCCGTTTCGATGTCACCCGGCCATGACCGCCCATTGCCACCCCGCAGGGGTTTGACATCATAGCCCAGGGTCGCGACCGCAGGGAGCGCACCCTGGGTGGGTCATCCGGGTTGGTGCCGGAACCCTGAAAGGGTTCCACGCCGGGCGTGTTGCGAGTGTGCCACCCTTTCCGGGTGGAACGCGAACCATCGGAATTGATCCCCAGGGGGCGCTCCATCGGAGCGACCTTGGGCTGTGTTGTGTAGCCCTTTCAGGGCAGGGACGAGCAGCGCGTTTTCAACGGGGAACGATCGACGCCTTGTCTTTGCCGCGGACAACTGACAAAGAACCACACCCATGCCACGGACCGGCCAATTCTTCGCTGCGGCATTGATCGTCGCGACGTGGATCAACACCGCCGCCGCGTGTCCGTTCTGTCCGCCGTCGTCGCCGACGCTGGCGGAACAATTGGCGGAATCGGACGTCGGCGTGCTCGTGGCCTGGGTGCGGGCGGTGGATCCGGCCGACGGGCAATCGGAGCCGCGGACCGATTTTCGCGTCGTCGAGGTCCTGCGGTCGCCGGAGATCGGGCCGAAGAAGGACGCCACGGTCAGCGTGGACTTCCTCCGCGACGGCAAACCCGGCGACCTGTTCCTGCTGATGGGGAAGCGGATCGACGGCATCACTGACTGGAGCCTGCCGATCGAGATCACGGAAATCTCGGCGGCATACGTCAAGCAGGCGCCGTCGCCGGAGCGGCCGATGACCGAACGGCTGCCCTTCTTTCTCAGGTTTCTCGAAGCGCACGACCCCTTGCTGGCCAACGACGCCTTCGCCGAGTTCAGCCGGTCGAAGTACGAGGACGTCGTCGCCATCAAGAACCGCTTGCCGCGGGAGAAGCTGCGGCAATGGCTCGACGATCCCGCCACGCCGCCGATGCGGCTCGGTTTCTACGGCCTGCTGCTCGGCCTGTGCGGCACCGCCGACGATGCGGAGTTTCTCGCCGCGAAGGTGTTCCGTCCCACCGCGGAGAACGACGTCCGTCCGGGTCTGGATGGGATGATGGCCGGCTATGTCCTGTTGACGGGGGAATCGGGGCTTCAGCGACTGGTTGATAAGAAGCTCAACGATCCCACGCAGCCGGACGGCGACGTGTATGCGGTGGTCAATCTGCTGCGGTTCCTGTGGCAGTTCGCCGCCGATCGCGTGCCGCAATCGAAGGTGGCCGCCGCGCTGCGGCCGCTGGTGGATCGCCCGCAGTTCGCGGAGGTGGCGATTGTCGACCTGGCGCGGTGGAAGGACTGGTCGGCGCTCGAGGCCCTGGTGGCGCGCTATGGCCAGCCTCCGTTCGAGACGCCAACGGCAAAGACCAAGGTCGTGCAGTTCGCCCTCGCCTGCGTCAAGCACGGGGGGGACGACCCCGCGGTGGCGAAGGCCCGGAAGTTCCTCGACCGGCTGAAAGCGGACGATCCCGAAACGCTGCACACCGCCGAACGGTTCTTCGGACGGTAGTCCGTGGTCCGTGGTGCCAACGAACACTGACCCGAAGCGCCAGCGAGGACGAGCGCGCGTTTGACGCGGGGTGTGCGTCTCACGTCTGGACCAAATCCCCCGCAATTGTTCTTCGGCATCCGTTCAGCCGCGGAGCGGCGAAAGATCGTAGCCCCCGGCGTGAGCCGCGGGCTACGATCTGCGCGCCCCGCTGGGGCTGACAACAAAAGAACGACGAAGATTCTCACGCGATTCCCCCCCCAGAGTCGAGACGCGCACCCGTGGCCTCCCCACTCCAGGGAGCGCTCGCCCTCGCTGGCGCTTCGGGTTAGTATTGGTCGACTTCACGGACCACTGACCACGGACCTCCCCCCATGTTCGATCTTTCCGCCGTGCAGGCCGCGATCCGCCAGTTCGGGTTTGACGGCTGGCTGCTGTACGACTTTCGCAAATCCAATCCACTCGCCCGGCGGGTGCTCGGCTTCGGCGACGGCGGCCACAGCACGCGGCGGTGGATGTACTTCGTCCCCGCCGACGGCCCGCCGCGGAAACTGGTGCACCGCATCGAAGCCGGGGCGCTCGATCACCTGCCCGGCGACAAGACGGTGTACCTCCGCTGGCAGGAGTTCGAGGCCGGCGTCGCGGCTCTCGTTCATGGCCGAAAGCGCGTGGCGATGGAGTATGCCCCGCGGAACTCGAACCCGTACGTCGCGCGCGTCGATGCCGGAACGGTGGAACTGGTCCGCGGTCAGGGGGTGGACGTCGTCTCGTCCGGCGACCTCGTGCAGCAGTTCGAGGCGGTCTGGGACGACGACCAGTGGGCCATGCATCAGGACGCCGGCCGGCTGACCGACGCGGCGTTCCGGCTGGTGTGGCAGTTCCTCGCCGATTCCATCCGGCAGCACGGCGAGACCACCGAACGGGCCGTGCAGCAGCAGATCCTGCATCACTTCGCGAGCCATTATCTGGTCACGGACCATCCGCCGATCGTCGCCGTCAACGCGCACGCCGGCAATCCGCATTATGAAACCGGCAACGCACCGATCCGCGCGGGAGATCTGGTGCTGGTCGATTTGTGGGCGAAGCTCGACCGGCCGCGGGCCGTGTACAGCGACCTCACGCGGATGGCCTTCGTGGGAGACACCGTGCCGACGAAGTTCGCCGATGTCTTCGCCATCGTGGCCTCCGCGCGGGATGCGGGCATCGAGTGCGTCCGCAACGCCTTCGCCGCCAATCGCCCGCTGCGCGGTTGCGAGGTGGACGACGCCTGCCGCGCGGTCATCGACCAGGCCGGTTACGGGGCCGCGTTCGTGCACCGCACGGGGCACAGCATCGGCCTGGAGACGCACGGCAACGGGGCCAACATGGACAACCTCGAAACCCGCGACGACCGGCTGGTCCTTCCCGGCTGCTGCTTCTCCATCGAGCCGGGCATCTACCTGCCGGAGTTCGGCATCCGCAGCGAGGTGAACGTGTTCGTGGACAAACAGCGGCAGGTCCACGTCACCGCCGGCGAAGTCCAGACGCAGATCCAGACGATCCCCGTCTGATCCGAACCGGCCGGCAGGGCACCGTGTCACCGTTGCGACCCCGGCGATTCCATTCCACAATCACGGGCTGAATCCCGCTTGCGGTTTCGCGTCCCCCCTGAGAGTTCCATGTCCCTCTTTCGCCCGAACATCGACCGCATCGCCGGGTACGTCCCCGGCGAACAGCCGCAGGACGCCGGCTGGATCAAGCTCAACACGAACGAGAACCCGTACCCGCCGTCGCCGCGCGTCGTCGAGGCGATCACGCGGGCGGCCTCCGGCAAGCTGAACCTGTACCCCGATCCGCTGGGCACCACGTTCCGCAAGGCCGCGGCGGCAGCCTTCGGCGTCGAGCCGGACTGGATTCTCCCCGGCAACGGCAGCGATGAGAACCTCACCATCCTGACCCGCGCGTTCGCCGATCCGGCCGACCTGGTCGTCTACCCGTACCCCAGCTACATCCTGTACGAGACCCTCGCCGACCTGCAGGGAACCCGGCACGCGCGGCTGCTCTTGAATCGGGATTGGTCGTGGGATCTGGACGCTGCGAAACCTCAGCTCGACGAAGCCAAGCTGGCGTTTGTGCCGAACCCGAATTCGCCGTCGGGCAACCGCTGGGACAACGCAACGATTGCAGCGATTGTGCCGCCGCGCGGCGTCCTGGTGCTCGATGAAGCCTATGGAGACTTCGCCGACGAACCGCACCGGGCGGAACTGTTGCGGACGGACGTCGGCCACCGGATCGTCATCACGCGGACATTCAGCAAGTCCTACAGTTTGGCGGGCATCCGGTTCGGGTTCGCCATCGCCCATCCGGATCTGATCGCCGGGATGCGAAAGGTCAAGGACAGCTACAACTGCGACGCCGTGGCCCTCGCCGCCGCGACGGCCGCCATCGAGGACCAGGGCTGGATGCGCGAGAACGTGCAGCGGATCCGGCAGACCCGGCGGCGACTGTCGGAGGGACTGGACTCGCTGGGGTTTGCCGTCGTTCCCAGCCAGGCGAACTTCGTGTGGTGCACGCACCCGCACCGGCTGCACAGGGAGTTGTACGAATCGCTGAAATCGCGAAAGATTCTGGTGCGTTACATGGTTTTTCCGGATGTGCCGTGGGCGGAGAACAACCGGTTGGACGGCCTGCGAATCACTGTGGGAACGGACGCGGAGATCGACGCGCTGCTGAACGCGCTGCGGGAAATGGTGTAGACTTGGGAAGCCCAGGGATTGCAATCCCTGGGCTTCTTCCCTCAACGCTCAACGACGAATCATGTCCCGTACCTCAACCATCGACCGCAAAACCGCCGAGACGCAGATCGCCTTGTCGCTGGACCTCGACGGGTCCGGGCAGGCGCAGATCGCCACCGGCGTCGGCTTCCTCGACCACATGCTCACGCTGCTCGCCAAGCACGCGCTGTTCGACCTGACAGTCGAGGCCGCCGGCGACCTGCACATCGACCAGCACCACACGACCGAAGACGTCGGCATCTGCCTGGGGCAGGCCATCAAGCAGGCCGTCGGCGACAAGCGGGGCATCGTCCGCTATGGCAGCCTGACGCTGCCGATGGAGGAAACGCTGGTCACCAGCGCCCTCGACCTCAGCGGGCGGGTGAAGTTCGTCTACAACGTGAAGTTCCCCACCGAGAAGGTCGGCGGGTTCGACACCGAACTGGTCGAGGAGTTCTGGCACGCCGTCGCCAGCAACGCCGCGATGAACCTGCACCTCCTCTTGCACTACGGCACGAACAGCCACCACATCGCCGAGGCCACGTTCAAGGCCACCGCCCGCGCGCTGCGGCAGGCGGTGACCGTCGACCCGCGCCAAACCGGCGTGCCGTCGTCCAAGGGGACGCTGTAGCATGCTTGTGTGCCACGGCCGTGTCGGCCGTGAATGCGCTCCCCATCGTTTGGAGCGCTCGCACGGCCGACACGGCCGTGGCACACAGTTTTCACACGGGCTGGTGACAGCTCACGGCACGAACACGAATTCCGGCGAGTTGACCAGCGCCCAGACGAAGTCCTCGGCCCGTTCGCGCCACTCGGCCTTCAGCCGCGGCGTCGGCGGGTCGCCGGCGTCGAGGGCGTGCCGCAGCGCGATCTTCCGCTCGTTCGCCTCCGGCTTGAGGTGGTTCGACCAACTGACCCCCGTCGACGGCGACACCGGCGGCGGCAGATCTTTCGGATCGACAACCACCCGGCGATCGGCATAGCCGTCCCGCAGCAGGTCGGCGAACAGCGCCGCCTCGTCGTCCCGCGGCGGCCGCGACAGGACCGTCTGGAACACCGCGGCGACGAACTCCGTCACCGGCTGATCCTGGAGCGCGAGCGCGGTGAACCGGCTGTCGTCCGAAAACTGCGTCACGCGTCGCGCGACCACGCCGTTGGCCAGGATCGCCGGCTGCAGCACCGTCGTCTCCTGCGGGCGGACGGAAAGCGGATCGGGACGCGTCGACCGCCAGCCGAACGTCTCCAACACGTCCATCACCGTCTGGGCCGCGGGGAGCGACAGGCTCGGTCGGTCGCGCTCGTTCGACAGCGACGTGAACTGCCACGCCCGCCGCGCTTCGCCGAGGTTCAGCGATGACGCCGCGGCCCGCGTGCCGTCCACGTCGATGTTCATCTCCTCCACCCGCATCGCCTTGCCCGACACGGCGAACAGCGAATCGACGAGCTGCTCGGCCGACATCCGTCGCGGCGACGGCCCGGCAAACAGCGCGGCCCGCCGGGAATCGGTCGCGGCCGCCGGGTCGGCTTGCCGCTGATACAGCCGCGAGGTCAGCATCCGCCGGGCCACGTGCTTCAGGTCATAGCCCGAGGCGATCAGTTCCCGTTCGAGCAACTCCAGCACCACGGGATGCGAGGGCTCGGCGTGCTCCCAGTCGTCCACCGGTTCCACCAGGCCGCGGCCGAAGTACCGCTGCCACATCCGGTTCACCACCACCTGCGTAAAGCGGCGGTTCTCCGGCGCGGTGACCAGCACCGCAAGCTGTTCGCGGCGGTCGTCGGGATGGACGAGAATGTCCGTCGACAACCGGCCGGAGAGTTCATCGGCGAACGGCCACTCGGGGGGCACGGCTTCGCCCGGCTTGAGCGTGACCTTCACCAGCAGCGACTGCAATGCCGCCGGATCGCCGGGAATGCTGCTCGTCTTGGGGACCGACACCGGCTTGCGGTCGAGCATCGCGGCCAGGCTGAACAGGTCCCGCTGCGTGAAGTCGTGGTAGGGCGCGTCGTGGCAGCGGGCGCACTTCATTTCCATTCCCAGGAACGCCTGCGCCAGCACGTGGGCTTTGGCGGCCATCGGGGCGTCGTTCTGCGTGGCCATCGCGAAGCCCGCCGTGCCGCCGTACAGCGAACTCCCTTCCATCAGGATTAGTTCGGTGGCGAACCGATCGAACGGCTTGTTGTCCCGGAACGACTCGTGCAGCCACCACCGGAACGGCCCGGTGTTGTTCAGCGTGGGATTGACGACGTTCGGATTCTCCGCGAGCGCGTCCTGCCAGTAGCCGACCCAGTGATCGGCCCAGCCGGGATGATCGAGCAACCGGTCGATCAGTTTCTCACGCCGCTCGATTGCGGGATCGGCGAAGAACTGCTGCGTGATCTCCGGCGTGGGCACCAGGCCGATGATGTCCAGGCAGGCCCGCCGCAGGAATGCCCAATCGTCGAGCACCGGCTGCGGCTCCACCTTCGATTCGGCGAGCTTCGCGTCGATCGCCTCGTCGAGGGTTGTGATGGGCGGCGCGGGACGCTCGGCCAGTTCCTTCCGGGCCTGTTCGTGCCGGCGGTTCCAGTACGCGATCCAGTCCTGCGCGGCCTGATGCCGGGCGAGTTGGTTCCGGGCATCGAGGTCGGCGAGCAGTTGTTCGCGGAAGGCCAGCCACGCGGCATTGGTGAACTCGACCGGTTCGCCGAATGTGAGCACGGTCTCGAAGGTGGAGGCCTCCTTCGGCTTCCAGGTGACGACCATTTCGCCCACTTCCGGCCGCCGCTTCTTGCCGCCGACATAAGCGTCGAGTTGCACGCGCTGTGGCCGGCCGGTGGCGGTGAATGTGGCGACGGCTTCGTAATCGCCGGTCCGCAGACCGCGGAGATGGTGCGGCGTGTCGTCGGGGACGGGGTACATTTCGTTGTGGCCGTCGCCGCCACGGGTGGGGAACGGGTTCTCGACGACGATTTGATCATCGACCCACAGCCGCGACCCGCCGCGGGTCCGCAGCCGCAGCGTGATCTCGCCGGCGGGCCACGTGACCATCGCCGACAGCCGCACCATCAGCGGGCTGCTTCGGTCGGCCCGCACGCCGTGGTCGGTGTACCGCTGCGGCAACTCGGTGATCGCGAACGCCGGCCACGCGAACCGCTCCACCGGTTCCGGCAGCACGAACTTCCAGTTGAACGTGTCCGGAAAGCCCTCAAAGACCTCCACCAGCACATGATCGGCCGGCACGAGATCAGCTGCAGTGACGTACGGTTCCGGCAACACCGCGCGATAGCGGCCCGCAATCCGTTCGGCGGGCAGGGCGCGGCGATGAATTGCGACCTCGTCGATCATCCCGAAGAACGTGCTGCCCGGATTGCCTCCCAGTGACGACCCGATCCACAGCTCATCGTTGTCGACGACGGGGGCCTCGGTGGTCGGGCCGCCGTAGTCCCATTTGCCCGGCATCGGCTGGCCGTCGATGTAGCCGCGGATCGAGTCCGGCTCGCCGAACGTGTACGTCGCGGCGATGTGGTGCCAGCCGCTGTCGATGCCGAATCCCTCGTTCGTATTCCAGCGATGGTAGTCGTTCGATTCTCCCTTGCGGTTGTCGGCGTCGCGGAACAGGAACGACACGCAGGCCTGCCCGCCGCTGCCGGTCAGTCGCAGGGCGTAGTTCTGGTTCTCGGACGGATAGCCGGCATTCTTCGTGCGGCCCTTGCCGACGACGTACATCTGCTGCCCGTTGCCGAGCTTGGTGACGTTGACCCACGCCTCCATTGTGATCGAATCGCCGTTGGCGAAATCGAGCGGGCTGCCATCGCCGGGGTCGGCGAACTTGATGACGCCGCCGTCGCCGGCGAACTGTACGGCCCGGTTGTCGTCGGTGAAGGCGGGGTAGTCCATCGGCCGCGGCCCGGCGACGCCGAACGTCACCTTGCCTGCGACCGTCCCGGCGATCTCGGCGGCCATCGCGGTCGGAGCGACGGCGTTGTCGGCCTTGTCCCCCTCAAATCGCCACCAGAACGCCGGCTGATCGGCCGCCATCTCGTCCGCAAACGGCTTGTCCGCGGCCTGCGCGAACCCCGCCGACATCAACACCGCTAACACCATCCCCACAGGCCACCGCATGACGCAGACTCTCCGCAGGAGGCGATCAAGCAACCGGGGTTGATGATAACATGCGGCAAGGCCTGAAGACACAGGAAGCCCAGGGATAGCAATCCCTGGGCTTCTCTGAGCGACAAATCAAAACGGCCCGACCGTCACATCTTCCCCTCTTCGCGGTTCGACCACCACGGCAGGCTCACGCCGCCGTCGATGGTGAGGGTGCTGCCGGTCATGTATTCGGCGTCGGGGCTGGCGACGTAGGCCACCGCCTTGCCGACTTCGTCGATCCGGCCCAGCCGCTTCCAGGGCAGGGCCTTGGCCCCCGCGGCGATCTGTTCCTCGGTGAAGAACTTTCGCTCGCCGGGGGTGTCGATCCAGCCGGGGTGGATGATGTTCACGCGGATGCGGTGCGGGGCCAGTTCGATGGCGGCGGTGCGGGCCATGTGGTCGATTGCCGCCTTGGCCATGTTGTAGGCCATCGCCGTCGGAATCGCGAGCACCGCATGCGGCGAGCTGACGACGACGATGCTGCCGCCCTTGCCCTGCTTGACCATCTGCAGCGCGGAGGCCCGCACGCCGTAAAACGCCCCCCACATGCCGACGTTGATCGTCTTCTCGAACCCGGCGAGGTCGGCTTCGATCATCAGTTGCCGGTCGCTGTAGACGGCGTTGGAGACGAACACGTCGAGCGACCCGAACGCCTCGGCGGTCTCGGCGACCATCTCTTCGACGCGCAGCCGGTTGGAGACGTCCCCCTGCAGCACGATCGCCTTGCCGCCGAGCTTGCGGACCTCCTCGGCGACGACGGCGGCCTCCTTGGCATTCGAGTTGTAGTTGACGGCGATGTTGGCCCCCTCGCGGGCCATCTCGATCGCACACCCGCGGCCGATTCCCTGCGACGACCCGGTGATGAGCACATTCAACCCAGCCAGACGGGGCATGAAGACCACTCCGGAATGAAAGGACAAGGGCGTAATACTTGGGCCCCCTCGCCCCCGTCTTCGGGGGAGAGGGTCGGGGTGAGGGGGCGAGTGCTCCGCACGTTCGCAGTTCAGCACGCAGTCGGCGCCGCCGAGTCTCCGTGCGGTCACGTCCCGGGGCAACTGCGTCCGGCTCGGCTCGCCGGACCGACAGGGATTGCACGACCCGGGAAGCGACCGGCCCCCTCACCCTAGCCCTCTCCCCCGAAGACGGGGGCGAGGGGACCGGAATGCGACAACACCCGGCGGGTTCTCCCGCCGGGTGCTGAGTTTGACAGATTGTCGAACGGTTGTCGATTACGCCGAGAAGCTGCTGCCGCAGCCGCAGGACTTGACGGCGTTGGGGTTGTTGAACGTGAAGCCGCGGCGGTCGAGGCCGTCGTGGAAGTCGATGGTGGTGCCGTCGAGGTACAGGTCGCTCTTCTTGTCGACGGCGACCTTGATGCCGTGCTGCTCGCCGACCTGGTCCTTGAGCGGATCAATCGCTTCTTCGTCGAAGCCGAGCGCGTACTGGAAGCCGCTGCACCCGCCGCCGGCCACGCCGACCCGCAGGACGGTAGTTTCCGGAGATTTCTTCATCTCGGAAAGCACGCGCTTGATTTCGTTGGCAGCCTTCTCAGTGAGGGCGATGGCCATCGTAGTTCTTCCTTCGCAATCGACAATCAGATCCGGACTGCCGGGGAATCCACGGCAGCTATGAACAAGTATACTGCTGTGCCCGCGATTGCCAAGGGGCTTTTTCACAGCCGGGGAGAGGGGGAGCCGGGGAGCCAGGGAGACGAAAGCCGTGCTCCGGCCTGTCTTTACTCCTTTGCTCCCCCGCCCCCCGGCTCCCTCGCCGGATTTCCCGACAGCAGCCGCAGCGCCCGCTCGGCGACCGGCAGATCCGCATACCGCAGGCCGACTTCGTTCGCCAGCGTCCGGGCCGCGAACGTGTCCCCCGCGGCGGCCAGTTGCTCGGCGGCCCGCTGGTGAGCCTCGGCGGCGAGCGCCCGCAGATCGGCATACTCGAACGGCAGCCACAGCCACGCCGCGGCCGCTTCGAGCGCTTCCTGTCGTTCCGCATAACCGCGACCAATCAGGAAGTACGGCCCCCCGCGGACCTCCACAGGCAGCTCCCGCGCGAAGGCCTCCCACCGCCGCAGTTCGGCGGTCGGCAACGGCCCCGTGGCAAGTCGCAGCCGCCAACGCTGAGCCTGTGCCAGCCGCTGGATCAAGGGGTTGGTGTCGGTCGCCAGCTCGGCCAGCACCGCCTCCGCCGCGGAGCGCTCCGTTCCGGTCAACAGCCAACTGGCGCCGATCAACCGCGCGGCCGGGTTGTTGCTCTTCAGCCACGCGCGGGCCTCCGCGGGCGACGCCGTCGCCGGCGCGTCTTCCGTCCAGACCAGCGGGATCAGGCCGAAGTAAATCGTCGCCGGGTCGGACTCCGCCATCGGCAGGAACCGCGTCGCGGCGCGGGTGTAATCGCCGGTCCACCACGCGCACTTCACCTGCGCGGCGAGCAACGCCCGGCGGACCCACGTTCGCGGCTCTTCTTCCAGCGCCGTGGCGAACGCGGCATCGGCGTCTTTGATGCG
>Ga0073934_10008211_pt1 | contig 14063 bp, 12 predicted proteins | sample LarsenN4metaG_FD_76834 | JGI IMG/M metagenome (GOLD analysis project Ga0073934, IMG submission 76834) | Hot spring sediment bacterial and archeal communities from British Columbia, Canada, to study Microbial Dark Matter (Phase II) - Larsen... ...
CCCCGCCCGCGCCCGAGGTGGCCGACCTCAAGGCCATGGCGGAGGAGTTGTTACGGGGAAGCCGCATCTTCGACTGGGCCGAACCCGCCCGATCCGGAGTGCAGGAAGAGCTTCCCGAAGCGACTGACGACCCCTGGGCGCCCGAACCCGAAAGCGCTGCCCCGACAGGACCTCCTGCAGCATCGGCCGCCCCCGGCAAGGAGGAATCGGATTCTCTGCCGGAAAGGCCGGTCGAGGATGAGCCGACGCTCGAGGATGAAGACATTGCCGCATGGGAAGCCGAGCTGACGGAACGCATCGGCCCACTGCCTCTGCCGCCGAAGCAGCCCGATATGCGGCCGGAGCAGCGGTTTCCCGACGTCACCGCAGAGCCGGCCGGGAGGCCGCGCGAGACTCCTCCGCCTGCCCCGTTCCCTCGCCGTATGCCGCCGCCGGTCAGCGAATCGAAACCCCTGCCGGCCGGGCCGCGCGTGGACGATCCGACGCTGACGATGACGCGGGACGAGAAGCTCGCCCTCTTTTCCTGAGAACGGCCGCCGTCAGGCGGCGACGCCTTCCGTTTCGACCGGGTCCGGGTATTGCGCCGCGCCGGTCACGGGTGCCGCGGCCCAGCGAAGAATTTCGAAGGTTCCGTCGTGGTGCTCGCCGATCGCGGTGCAGCTCTCCACCCAGTCTCCGGTGTTGATGTAGCGGATCCCGAAATCGGAATGGTCGGCCGCCTTGTGGATGTGGCCGCAGACGACGCCGTCCGCTTTTTCCCGCCGCGCTTCGTGCACCAGCGCATCCTCGAAGTCGCTGATGATCTTCACGGCGTTCTTGACGTTCTGCTTCGCCCAGTCCGACAGCGACCAATAGGTCAGCCCAAGCTTCCGCCGCACATTGTTGAACCCGATATTCAGCATGATCGCGCCGCGATAGATGCCGTCGCCGAACTGCGACAGCCAGGGCGCGTTGCGCACCACCGTGTCGAACTCGTCGCCATGCAGTACCAGAAGCCGCATGCCGTCGGCGGTCGTGTGAACGGCACGGTCCACCAGTTCGATGCCGCCGAAACGCAATCCCGTGAAATCGCGCAGGAACTCGTCGTGATTGCCGGGGATATAGACCATGCGCGTGCCCTTCCGCGCCTTGCGAAGGAGCTTCTGCACGACGTCGCTATGGCTCTGCGGCCAGTACCATGCCTTCCTGAGGCGCCAGCCGTCGACAATGTCGCCGACGAGATAGATCGTATCGGCCTCATGCACACGGAGGAAATCGAGCAGCCGATCTGCCCGGCACCCGCGCGTGCCGAGATGGAAGTCGGAGAGAAACAGCGTCCGGAAATGCCGGGCCGCCGGTCGGTCGAGCATGCCGGTCCTCAGCCAGTCGCGCAGGCCGGATAGGAGATTTGCCTGAAGCTTTTGTGACAGTCGCCGGTTCGCGGGTGGCCTCGCTGGCCGCCGAACCGTCGGTACCTGCGTCGGGATTTACGGTTGCCAGCCCGGAGCGCTTTGCCCATTATCCGCCGGCTTCAAACGGGGGCTGTCATGAAACTGTTGCGCTTCGGTCCGAAAGGCGCGGAAAAGCCCGGCATCCTGGATGCTGGCGGAAGGATCCGCGATCTGTCGGGCAAGGTCGAGGACATTGCGCCGGCGTCGATCGGCGCGGGCATCCTCGACCGCATCCGGTCGATTAACCCTGAGTCGCTTCCGCTCGCGCCGGAGGGCGTCCGCATCGGCCCCTGTATCGCCACGACGGGGCATTTCATCGCGATCGGCCTCAACTACGCCGACCACGCCGCGGAGACGGGCGCGAAGCCGCCTGCCGAACCGATCGTGTTCTCCAAGGCCCCGACCTCGCTCTCCGGCCCCGACGACCCGGTGATCATCCCGAAGGGATCGACCAAGACCGACTGGGAGGTCGAGCTGGCGATCGTCATCGGCAAACGCACCAGCTATGTGTCCGAGGCGGAGGCGCCCGCCTGTATCGCCGGCTATGCCGTTTGCAACGACGTGTCGGAACGCGCCTTCCAGATCGAAGGCACCGGCCAATGGATCAAGGGGAAGAGCGCGGAGACCTTCGGCCCCCTCGGCCCATGGCTCGTGACGCCCGACGAGATCGCCGACGTCAACAACCTCGACATGTTCCTCGACGTGAACGGCAGGCGCGAGCAGACCGGCAATACGCGGACCATGATCTTCGGCCCTGCGTTCCTTGTCTCCTACATCTCGCGCTTCATGGTACTCGCACCTGGAGACGTCATCACCACCGGCACACCGCCCGGCGTCGGCATGGGGCACAAGCCGCCCGTCTATCTGAAGCCCGGCGACCGCATGCGGCTCGGCATTGCCGGCCTCGGTGAACAGAACCAGGAGGTCGTCGCCTGGCCCGGCTGAATCAGGGCGTGGCGCCAGGCATTGCCGGCGGAATTTCGCCCGCCTTCCGGCGCGCAATGCGAAGCTGCCGTTCGCGGTAGAGGACGAAGAGGCCCGCCGCGATCACGACCGCAGCGCCGGTGAGCATCGTGCCGGTCGGCAGCGTGCCGAAGACAATCACGCTGATGGCCAGCGCCCAGATCAACGACACATAGTCGAATGGCGCAAGCAGCGATGCATCCGCATGACGGAAGCTCTCCGTCATGGTCACCTGCCCGATGCCGCCGAGAATGCCGATCGCCAGCAGCGCTGCCGCTTCGGTCGCGGTCGGCATCGCCCAGCCGAACGGAACGGTGAGGAGCGCCACGAGCGTCGAGAAGATCGAGAAATAGATGACGATCGTCGCCGCCGGCTCGGTCCGTGTCATGTGCCGGATCTGGATCGACACCAGCGCCACACCGGCCGCTGCGGCGAGCTGGAACGCCGCGCCGAGTACGCTCCGGTCCGCCGCCCCCTCCTCCGCATAGCCGGAAAGAATTATGAGCACGCCGACGAACCCGATCGCCACCGCCGACCAGCGGTAGATGCGCACCTGCTCGTGAAGAATGAGCGCTGCGAGCGCCACCGTTATGAGCGGCGCGGTGAAGCTGATCGCCGTGGAATCGGCGAGCGGCAGGCGGGCCAGGGCCGCGAAGCCGAGGAACATCGCCGTCACGCCGACGAGCGACCGCGTGAGATGCGCGCCCGGCCGGCTGGTGCGGAACACCGTCCGCAATCCGCCCTGCGCCGCCGCCCAGACCGCCACCGGGACGAGCGCGAAGAAGCTCCGCGCGAATGTAATCTCGCCGACCGGAAAGCGGTCTGACAGCAGCTTCACCAGCGTCGCCATGAGCATGAAGGCGAGCGTCGACGCGACCTTGAGCAAGACCCCGCGAAGCACGGAATCCTCGTCCTAGCGGCGCGCCGCCGCGATGGCCGACCATACCCGTTGGGGCGTCGCCGGCATGTCGATGCCCGCGATGCCGTAATTGCGGAAGAGTGCATCGACGATTGCGTTCATCACCGCCGGGGAGGAACCGATGGAACCGGCCTCGCCCGCCCCCTTGATGCCGAGGGCGTTGGACTTCGCGGGGATGTTCCGCATCTCGAAATGGAAGAAGGGCAGATCGTCCGCGTGCGGCAACGCGTAATCGAGCAGGGAAGCCGTGAGCAATTGCCCCTCGGAGTCGAACACGGTCTGCTCGGTAAGCGCCTGCCCAATCCCCTGAGCGACCCCGCCATGCACCTGTCCTTCGAGCAGCATCGGATTTACCGCGACCCCGAAATCGTCGACGATCCAGTAGCCCGCGATCGTTGTCGCCCCCGTTTCCGGGTCGATTTCGACTTCCGCGATATGCGTGCCGTTCGGATAGGTCGGTTCCGGCTGGTGGAAATCGCCGACCGCCGTCAGCATCTTCTTGTCACGCGCGTTGCGCGCGACCTCGGCGAGCGTTACCGAACGGTCCGTTCCCACAATCCGCACGCGCCCCTCGACAAGCTCAAGGTCCGTCGCCGCGGCCTCGAGCTGTTCGGCCGCGAGCGACTTCAATTGCTCCGCAAGCGTCGCCGCCGCCCGGTCGACCGACACCGCGCCGATCGGGATCGAGCGCGAGCCGCCGGTCCCGTCGCCCTGCGGGACGGCGTCCGTGTCACCCTGGATTGTCCGCACCTGCTCGTAGTCGAGGCCCAGCCGCTCCGCGATGAATTGCGAATAGGCCGTGTCGTGCCCCTGTCCGTTGGTCTGCGTCCCGATGAGAAGCGTGACCGTACCGTCCGTGTTGAGCGTCACGGTCGCCGGCTCGTTGCCGGGAAACGCGCAGGCCTCGATATAGGTGGCGATCCCGAAGCCGCGGATCTTGCCCGCGCGTGCGGATTCGGCCTCGCGATTCCTGAAGCCGCCATGGTCGGCCAGTTGCAACGCCCGGTCGAGATGTCCCGCGAACTCCCCGGTGTCGTAATTGCGTCCGCCCTGTGTGTGATAGGGCATCTTCTCGGGGGCGATGAAATTACGCTTGCGGATGTCGATAGGACTGAGCCCCGCGTCCCGCGCGCACACCTCCACCAGACGCTCCACGAGATAGGCCGCCTCGGGCCGCCCCGCGCCGCGGTAGGCGTCGACCGGCACGGTATTGGTGTAGACCCCGCGGGTGCGCGCATAGAGGTGCGGAACGTCGTAGACGCCGGTCGCCATCGTCAGGCTGCCGATCGGAATGATCGGTGCGTATTGCGAGAGATAGGCGCCCATGTTGGCAGTCAGGTCGACGCGCATTGCCAGGAACCTGCCGTTCGCGTCCATCGCCATCTCGGCATGGCCGATGCTGTCGCGGCCGTGCGTGTCGATGACGAAATGCTCCGACCGTTCGCAGGTCCACTTCACCGGCCGCCCGAGCCGCTTCGCCGCGACCGCCAGCAGGGGATATTCAGGGTAGAGAAAGCTCTTCGTGCCGAAGCCCCCGCCGACATTCGGCGTGATCACCCGAATCTTCCTCTGATCGACATGCAGCACCTTCGCCAGCGACTCGCGTATGCCGTGGCCGCCCTGTGTCGGCAGCGTCAGCGTGTAGCGGTCGGTCTTCGGATCGTATTCCGCTACGCCGCCGCGCGGCTCCATGTAGTTGGCGACCAGGCGATTGTTGAGAATCTCGATGCGCGAAACCTTCGCCGCCGTCTCGAATGCCCTGTCGGTCGAGGCGTGGTGACCGAGCCGGAACTCGAACGCGACATTCGTGCCGAGATCGGGATGGACGAGCGGCGCCCCGTCCTCTGCCGCTGCCCGGATGTCGAGCACGACCGGCAGCGGCTCGTAATCGACCTCGATGGCCTCCGCCGCCGAGCGCGCCGATTCCGGATCGTCCGCCACCACGAATGCGATCGGATCGCCGACATGCCGCGCGACATCGAGCGCCAGCGCCGCATGCTTCGGCACGGGCGCATCGCGGCCGTCATGCCGCTTTGCCGGAATCTTGCAGGGAATTCCGTCGAGGTCGGCCACATCCGCCCCGGTCAGGATGAGCCGGACGCCGGGCATGGCGCGCGCCGCGTCCACGTTGCCGAGGCGAAACCGGGCATGCGCCATCGACGAACGCAGCACGAACGATCGCAGAACGCCCTCCGGGCTGAAATCGTCGACGAACTTCCCTGCGCCTGTCAGGAGGGCCTTGTCTTCCTTGCGCCGCGGCGCGGCGCCCATCCCGAACTTGAGCGGTGCAATCGTGTCCATGCTGGCTTGCCTGTCCTGAATTTGCCGAAGCCGCCGGCCGGCTCTGCCGAACGCTACCCCTTGCGGATCGCCGCAACCAGCCCCGCCGTCGAAGAATCGCGCCCGGTGGCGGCGCGCTTTCCTTCGACGACCGGAATCAGTTCCGACGCCAGCTCCTTCCCGAGCTCGACGCCCCATTGATCGAACGGGTCGATCCCCCAGATGACGGCCTGAACGAAAACCTTGTGCTCGTAGAGCGCCATCAGCCGGCCGAGCGCGAACGGATCGAGCCGCCGGTAAAGAATGGTGTTGGATGGCCGGTCCCCGGCAAACACGCGATGCGGCGCCGCTGCCTCGGCCTCCGCGCGCGACATGCCCTTCGCCATCAGCTCCGCCTCCACTTCCTCCCGCGTCTTGCCGCGCATCATCGCCTCGGATTGCGCCAGGCAGTTGGCCAGCGTCAGCGTCTGGTGCTCGGGGAATCCCGCAGGCCCCTCGATCGCCGCCAGGAAGTCGCACGGAATGATGTCCGTGCCCTGGTGAAGAAGCTGGAAGAACGCGTGCTGGCTGTTCGTTCCCGGCTCGCCCCAGACGAGAAGCCCCGTCGGTTGCGACACCGGCGAGCCGTCGATCCGGACGCTCTTGCCGTTCGACTCCATGTCGAGCTGCTGGAGATAGGCAGGCAGGAACCGCAGTCGCTCGTCGTAGGGAATGACGGCGAGCGCCGCGTACCCCCAGAAGTTCCGGTACCAGATGCCGATCAGCGCCAGGATCGTCGGCAGGTTCGCCCGGAAGGGCGCCTCCAGGAAATGCCGGTCCATTGCCCGGGCGCCGGCCAGGAACTGCCGGAATCGCTCCGGTCCGATGGCAATCGTCAGCGGCAGCCCGATGGACGACCAGACCGAGTAACGTCCGCCGACCCAGTCCCAGAACGGAAAGACCCGGTCGGCAGGAATGCCGAACTTCGCCGCCAGATCGTCGGCCGCCGACATGGCGGCGAAATGCGCCGGAACCGCCGCCTCGCCAAGCGCCTCTGCGATCCATCTCCGCGCGCTGCGCGCATTCGCGATCGTCTCCAGCGTCGTGAACGTCTTGGAAGCGACCAGAAAGAAGGTCGTCGCCGGCGACAATCCCGCCAGTGTGTCGGCGATGTGCGAGCCCTCGACGTTCGAAAGATAGTGCACCCGCGGCCCGTCGTGATAGGCCGTGAGCGCGCGCGTCGCCATCTTCGGCCCAAGATCCGACCCGCCGATGCCGATGTTCACGACATCCGCGATCCGGTCGCCACGGTGCCCCCGGATCGCGCCGGAGCGGATGCCGTCGGCGAACGCCGCCATCCGGTCGAGGACCGCATGCACGTCCGGCACGACATTCCGCCCGCCGACCGTGTAGGACTCGTCCCTGGACGCCCGAAGCGCGACGTGAAGCGCGGGCCGGTTCTCGGTAATGTTTACTGGCTTGCCGGCAAACATGTCGGCCCGCCAGCCCGCGACATTCGCCGCTTCCGCAAGCGCCAGAAGCGTATCCATGGCGCCCTGGTCGATTCGGTTCTTCGAGTAGTCGACGAGAAGGTCGTCGAGCCGGGCCGAGAAGCGATCGAAGCGGCCCGGATCGTCGGCAAACAGCCTGCGCATGGAGACGCCCGCAAGCCGCGCCCGATGGGCGGCAAGCAGGGCGAATCCGTCCGCGACGGGATCGGATGCGCTATCCCCGGTCTGAACCAATCTGGGCGCCGCTCCCTGTTGCATCGCAGCCTCGCTGTCCCGCCCGGAAACGCCTGCTCGCGGGAAGTTGTGCCGGTGGCGGGTTGGTCATTCCATGCTTGTCTTTCTGTCGCCCCATTTGCCACGCATCCGGGTCGCCATTGCCCCGGAGAAATAATCGGACAGTCGGGATCGTGCTGAAAGAACGGATTTCGAGCGCGCTGCCTAACAGGCTGTTGCCCCGTTGGGAAGCCCGCCCGTGGGACGTGGGCAAAATCCGTCGGCGGGGACGCGCGCTCGCCGCCCTGGCGGCCGCGATCCCCTTGCTGCTGCCCGCACCCGGCGAAAGCCAGACCGCAGGCCAGAACCGGATCTCCATCATCCGCGACGCCGAGGTCGAGGCCCTGATCCAGGACTACGCCCGGCCGCTATTCAAGGCCGCAGGCATCCGTCCGCAGGCAATCGAAATCTTCGTCGTTCCTGACCCGACCTTCAACGCCTTCGTCGCCACCAACCGGTCGATGTTCATAAACATCGGGGCGCTGCTCGACTCGAAGACACCGAACGAGATCATCGGCGTCATCGCGCATGAGACCGGTCACCTGGCCAACGCACATCTCGTGCGCATGCAGCAGATGATGCGCAACGTCAGCACCGCGAGCATGATCGCCGGGGTAATCGCCATGGGCGCGATCGTGGCCGGCGCGCAGTCCAATCCGGGCCTCGGCGACAGCGCCGGCGGCGTGATGGCCGGCATCGGCGAAGCCGCCAAACGCGACATACTCTCCTATGCCCGCGGCATCGAGATGGAGGCCGACCGCGCCGGCCTTTCCTATCTCGAAGCGACGGGACAATCCGGCGAAGGCATGCTGATCACTTTCCGCCGCCTCGCCGACGATACGCTGCTGCTGGCGCGCGACGCCAACCCGTATCTCCTGAGCCATCCCCTGCCGCGCGAGCGCATCGCGCTACTGGAGTCGGCGGTCGCAAAGAGCAAGTACCGGACGAAGAAGGACCCGCCGGCGCTTCAGCGCCGCCACGACCTTATGCGCGCCAAGCTCTCCGGCTTCTCCGAGTCGCGGGAACGCGTGGCCAGGCGCTATCCGGCAAGCGACACCAGCCTTCCTGCGCGCTACGCCCGCGCCATCCTCGCCTATCGCTTCGATGGAGCCGCACGCGCCGCACCCCTGATCGACGCGCTGATCCACGCCGACCCCGACAACCCCTATTTCTGGGAGCTGAAGGGCCAAAGCTACCTGGAGGCCGGTCGCCCGCGCAACGCCATACCGCCTCTGCGCAAGGCGGTGGCTCTTGCAAGCGCCCAGGGGTCGCAGTCGGGCCTGCTGCGCATCCTTCTGGGGCAGGCGCTTGTCGACTCGGGAGACGCTTCGTTAACCGACGAGGCGATAAAGAACCTGAATGTCGGGCTTCTGGCCGATCCGGCGGCCTCGACCGGCTACCGCACCCTGGCGCGAGCCTATGCCGCGAAGGGCGACATAGGCCAGGCGCAGCTCGCCACCGCACAAGGCCTGCTGGCCGAGGGCAAGGTGGAGGAAGCCAAGATTCAGGCCAAGCGGGCTCAAGCAAAGTTGAAGGAAGGCTCGCCGGCCTGGCTTCGCGCCGATGATATCGTGGCGTACAAACCGCCGCCGAAATCCGGCGTCGGACTGCAATAACGGTCCTCGGGGATACTCATGAACAAGCGCGCAGTGGCCGGTCTGGCGGTCGTCGTCGTGGCGGTCGTCGCCGTCGCGGTCTATGCATTCCTTGGACCCCGCATGGGTGGCGAGCAGGCACGCATGACAACGTCCGTGTCTGACACGACGGCAGGTGTCGAATCGCTCGGCGATCTTTCCCTGATTGACGAGAAGTTCGGAGCGAAGAGCCCGGTCGACGCGACACAGAGGGAAGCGATTGAAGCGATCGTCCGCGAATACCTGATGAAGAACCCTGAGGTGATTCGCGACGCGATGGAGGCGCTCGAGCAGAAGCGTCTCGCTGAGGAGACCGCCAGGCAGACGAAGGCGATAGCGGACAATCGCGACAAGCTTTTGCATTCGCCGTTCCAGGTGGTACTCGGCAACCCCGCTGGCGATGTGACCCTGGTCGAGTTCTTCGACTACAACTGCGGCTATTGCCGCCGCGCGCATGCCGACATGACGCGCCTCATCAGCGAGGACGACAAGCTGCGTGTCGTGCTGAAGGAATTCCCCGTGCTCGGCCCCGCCTCCCTGGAGGCGGCGCAGGTGGCCGTTGCGGTGAGCATCGTCGCACCCGAGAAGTACGGCGAATTCCACGACCGGATGCTGAGCGACCGGGCGCAGGCGAGCGGCGAGCGCGCCATCGCCATCGCCGAAGAGATCGGCATTGACGGCGCCAGGCTCCGTGAAGCCACGAAAAGCGACACCGTCGGCAAGACCATCGAGGAAGTCTACGCCATGGCCAACGCGCTCGGCCTTACCGGAACGCCGAGCTATGTGGTCGGCGATGAGGTCGTGGTCGGGGCTGTGGGCTATGACCAGCTAAAATCGAGGATAGATGCGGTCCGCGCTTGCGGTTCCACGATCTGCTGAGTATCCCCGCAGCGGGAAACGCCGTCGGCCGGGGCTTTTCCTTTCTGTGACAAATCCCTATAACCTGCCCAATCTTTCGCCGGCATTCGGCGAATTTCCGGCCCAAGCCGAGTCATGCCGAGCACCGTATTCGTCCTGAACGGCCCGAACCTGAACATGCTCGGCAAGCGCGAGCCGGACGTTTACGGTTCATCGACGCTGGCCGAGATAGAGACCGCCTGTCGGTCCGCCGCGCGATCTTTCGGCTTCGACATCGACTTCCGGCAGACCAACCACGAGGGTGTGCTGATCGACTGGGTCCACGAGGCCTCGGCTGCCGCGAAGGGCCTGATCATCAACCCCGGCGGATACTCGCACACCTCCGTCGCGCTGCGCGACGCGGTGCGTCTTGCCGGGGTGCCGGTTGTCGAAGTGCACCTGTCCAACATCTTCGCGCGCGAGTCTTTTCGCCATAGCTCGCACGTATCCCCCGTTGCGGTGGGCGTGATTTGCGGCTTTGGTCCCGCCGGCTATCTGCTGGCGCTGGAAGCAATGAAGAACCTTGTCGCCGCTTGACGCGGCTCCTGTTTTTGAAGGGCGACGCACGAACCGAATGAACACCCGACGCGATCTCGACGAGGACCTCATCCGACAGCTTGCCAGGTTGCTGAAGGAGAACGATCTGACGGAAATCGAGATCGAGCAGGACGACCGGCGCGTGCGTATCGTCCGTGCGCCGGCGCCGGTTGAACCGGTACGGGTCGCGCCGGCGGCTCCACAACCCGCGCAGCAGCCCGCGGCGGCGCCCGCCCCGCCTGCTCCTGCAGGTCCGCATCCCGGCACCGTAACCTCGCCGATGGTCGGCACCGCCTATCGCGCCCGGGACCCGCAGGCCGATCCCTTCGTACGAATCGGCGACGTCGTCGCCGAAGGGCAGACCGTTCTCATCATCGAGGCAATGAAGGTGATGAACGACATCCCGGCGCCGCGCGCCGGGAAGGTCACCCGCATACTGGTCGAGGACGGACAGCCGGTCGAATACGGCGAACCGCTGATGATCATCGAATGAGCCGCGCGAGCCGGCCATGTTCAACAAGATACTGATCGCCAACCGGGGCGAGATCGCGCTGCGCATACTGCGCGCCTGCAAGGAGCTCGGCATCCAGACGGTTGCGATCCACTCGACCGCCGACGCCGACGCCATGCATGTGCGCCTCGCCGACGAGAGCGTTTGTATCGGTCCCCCGCCTGCCCGCGAGAGCTACCTGCTGGTGTCGCAGATCGTGGCTGCCTGCGAGATCACCGGCGCCGACGCCGTGCACCCGGGATACGGCTTCCTCTCCGAGAATGCCGATTTCGCCGCCAAGCTCCGCGAGCACGACATCGTCTTCATCGGACCGAGCCCCGAGCACATCCGCATAATGGGCGACAAGATCGAGGCAAAACGCACCGCGGCCCGGCTCGGCATACCCGTCATCCCGGGTTCGTCCGGCGGCATCGTCAGCGACGCCGAGGCGCTACGCATCGCCGAGGAGATCGGCTTCCCGGTCCTGGTCAAGGCATCGGCCGGCGGCGGCGGGCGCGGCATGAAGGTCGCGCGCACCCCCAGGGACCTGCCGTCGGCGCTGGCGACTGCCCGTGCCGAAGCACGCGTGTCTTTCGGCGACGACACGGTGTATCTGGAGAAGTTTCTCGACCGCCCGCGGCATATCGAGATTCAGGTCCTCGGCGACGGCAGGGGCCATGCCATCCACCTCGGCGAACGGGACTGCTCCCTCCAGAGACGACATCAGAAGATCTGGGAGGAAGCGCCCTCCCCCGCGGTCAACCGCAAGGAGCGCGACCGCATCGGCGAAACGGTCGCCAGGGCCATGGCCGAGCTCGGCTACGCCAGCGCCGGCACGGTCGAGTTCCTCTATCAGGACGGCGAGTTCTACTTCATCGAGATGAACACCCGCCTTCAGGTCGAGCACCCCGTCACCGAGGCGATCACAGGCATCGACATCGTCAACGAGCAGATCCGGATCGCCGCCGGCGGAAAGCTCTCCTTCCGGCAGGAGGATGTGCGCTTCGACGGTCACGCCATCGAGTGCCGCATCAATGCCGAGGACCCGCGCACGTTTGCCGCCTCCCCCGGCCAGATTCAGTACTACCATCCGCCGGGCGGTCTCGGCGTCCGCGTCGACTCGGGCGCCTATCACGGCTATCGAATTCCGCCCTACTACGACAGCCTCATCGGGAAGCTCATCGTCCACGGCCGCACGCGTCCGGAATGCCTGCTCCGGCTCCGCCGCGCCCTCGATGAATTCGTGGTCGACGGCATCAAGACGACCATCCCGCTCTTTCGCGAACTGGTGGACGACCCGGATATCGCCAACGGCCAGTACGACATCCACTGGCTGGAGAAAAAGCTGGCGGAACGGACCTGACCCGGCGGCGATCCGTCCGCCGGCCGGAAGCGCGGCGTCCGCGAAGATCGCGCAACGCTTGCGCGAGCCCCGGTTTCACGGCAGCCTGCGGCCCGATGACGACCTTCAGCGACCTCTCCCTGGACATCACGCCGCAGGTGCTGCTGAAAGCCTACGCCTGCGGCATCTTCCCGATGGCCGAATCGGCGGACGATCCCGGCCTGTTCTGGATCGAGCCGGAGCGGCGGGGGATAATTCCGCTCGACAATTTCCACGTTTCCCGGCGCCTCGCCCGGACCGTTCGGCAGCGGCGGTTCGAGATCCGCGTCGATACGGACTTCGATGCCGTCATCGAAGGCTGCGCCGCGCCGGCGCGCGGCCGCCAACGCACCTGGATCAACGCCCGCATTCGGCGGCTCTATGGCGAACTGTTCGCACTCGGTCACTGCCACACCGTCGAGGCCTGGCAGGACGGCAGGCTCGCTGGCGGCCTCTACGGCGTTTCCATCGGCGCAGCGTTCTTCGGCGAGAGCATGTTCACGCACGTGACCGACGCCTCGAAGGTTGCGCTTGTCCATCTGGTCGACCGCCTGCGTGCCGGCGGTTACCTGCTCCTCGACGCGCAATTCACCACCGATCACCTGCGCCGCTTCGGGGCGATCGAGCTGAACCGCCGCGCCTATCAAAAGCTTCTCGACCGGGCCATCGCCGGGCACGCCGACTTCTTTGCATTGGATCGCGCCGCCTGATCCCCTATCGCTTGTCCGGGGGCGGAACGTCGGACTTCTGCTTGCACGCGGTCAGCCACACATCGTAGACGGCGTGATCCACCGCGTGCAGGCCGGGGCTCGATGCGAACATCCAGCCCGAAAAGATGCGGCGCACCTCGCGATTGAGCGTGATTTCGTCCACCTCGATGAATGCGTCCGTCTGCTCCGGCTCGGTCGGGGGTCGCGAGTAGCAGACCCGTGGCGTCACCTGGAGCGCGCCGAAGCGCACCGTCTCGTCCATATAGACGTCGAAGCTGATGATCCGGCCGGTGATCTTGTCCAGTCCGGTGAACTCGGCAATCGGATTGGAGATGATCTCTGCCACGGCCGGTGCGGCAGGGCCGAGTGCCGCGCCAGCCCAGAGGCAGGCGCCGATAGCGGCGGCTGACAAACGGCGCAATCGCATGCCCTTGAATACCTTGGCGAATCTCACTCGCATCGCACGGCTGCCTAGCACGCGATTTCGGCGGCGGAAAGGCAGGCGAAATCCCGGAAAGCCCACCGGGACGCATTGAGAACGCGATCCCCGCGCACTATCTTCCGCCGTCCTGCGGGCGGGAGGCGCATGTGAAACGGACCATCGTCATCGACACCGACCCCGGGCAGGACGATGCCGTCGCCCTCCTTCTCGCTCTCGCCTCGCCCGACGAGATCGACCTGCGGGCGATCGTCTGCGTGGCCGGCAATGTCCGCCTGGAGCAGAACGTCCGGAATGCTCTGAAGATTGTCGAACTCTCGGGTCGCACCGATGTGCCGGTCTATGCCGGCTCGGACAGACCGATGCGCCGGCCGCTCATCACGGCGGAATATGTCCACGGCAAGACCGGACTCGACGGCAGCGACCTGCCCGAGCCGAGCGTCGCCCCGCAGAACCAGCACGGCGTCGATTTCCTGATCCAGACGCTGACCGCCGCCGCGCCTGGCGAGATCACCCTGTGCACACTCGGGCCGTTGACGAATGTGGGAACGGTGCTCGAACGTGCCCCGGCACTCGCGGGGAAGGTCCGTGAGATCGTGATGATGGGCGGCGCCTATTTC
>Ga0073934_10008212_pt1 | contig 14063 bp, 11 predicted proteins | sample LarsenN4metaG_FD_76834 | JGI IMG/M metagenome (GOLD analysis project Ga0073934, IMG submission 76834) | Hot spring sediment bacterial and archeal communities from British Columbia, Canada, to study Microbial Dark Matter (Phase II) - Larsen... ...
TATGGAACCTATTGTTGCATTAGGGGCGGATGGAGTCGAGCCTTTAGGCGGGAAACCGGCTGAAGCCTCGACTCCATCCCCGGCTTTTAAGCTTGGGTATGAGACCCGGTTTTTGCTCAACCGGGGTCTTTTGAAAAACTATTCGCGACGGCCTTTCGGTGTGCTGAGGCTCTTTTCGGTTGTCCGGTCAAAGATATGGATCTTGTCAGTATTGAACGCCATCTGAATCTTATCGCCCGTCCGCAGGTCAGCCCGCGGGTCAACCCGAGCCACAAAGTTTTGATCGCTGGTCTGGCAGTAAACGAAGATCTCGTTCCCCATCAACTCGGTCACATCAACCACCGCTTCGATCAACTGCTCGACAACGCCCGGCGGCATATATTGAGGATGGTGGATATCTTCCGGGCGGACCCCAAAGATAACTTCCCGGCCGATGCTCTGCTGGCCTAACTGCTCGATCTCGTGGGGGGTCAGGCGCAGCCGGAAGGCCCCACAATCGACATACATTTCATCCAGCGTACCGGTAACGGTTCCACTAAAGAAGTTCATGGCCGGCGAGCCGATGAAGCCGGCGACAAAGACATTGCCGGGGTGGTCGTACAGGTTAACGGGTGTATCGGCTTGCTGTAGCACGCCATCCCGTAAAACGGCAATCCGGTCGGCCATGGTCAACGCTTCCACCTGGTCGTGGGTTACATAAATAAAGGTAGTGCCTAAGCGTTGGTGCAGTTTTGAAATCTCGGCCCGAGTCTGGACCCGTAACTTCGCATCCAGGTTGGAGAGCGGCTCATCCAGCAAGAAGACGGCCGGGTCACGGACAATTGCCCGGCCCAGAGCCACGCGCTGCCGCTGACCACCGGACATCTGTTTGGGCTTGCGGGGCAGCAATTGGGTGATACCCAACATCTTGGCTGCTTCTTGAACGCGCCGGTCGATTTCGGCCTTGGGGGTTTTGCGAAGCTTTAAACCAAAGGCCATATTGTCATATACCGTCATGTGGGGATAGAGCGCATAGCTCTGGAACACCATGGCGATGTCCCGATCTTTAGGAGGAACATCATTGACGACCCGGTCGCCAATCAGAATTTCGCCAGAGGTGATCTCTTCTAGACCGGCCAGGCAGCGCAGCGCCGTCGATTTGCCACAGCCGGAAGGGCCAACCAATACCAGAAACTCCTTATCTGGGACATCCAGGGTCAGGTTATTTACCCCGATGACATCACCCCAAGCTTTCGTCATATTTCGATACTGAATTCTTGCCATTAGGTTATTTACCTCCTCGTAAATTAAAAAATTTGGAATTTAGGACCTACTATAACCATAACGCTAAGTCACTCGATTGGCGGATGACCAGCGAGGGTTTTAAAACAATCTGTTTCTCTTCTGGAGTATTCCCCCGAAGCTGGCTGGTTAACATCTGGCAGGCTTTTTGACCCAAATTATAGGTAGGGTTATGTATCGTTGTTAAGGGTGGCTGTGAATATTCCGTTAGCAGAATGTCGCCATAACCGGTTACCACAATATCACTCCCTACTTGAAGACCTTGATCTTGAATGGCCGATATTACCCCTAAAGCCACGACATCGTCAGCCGTAATAATGGCGGTAGGCGTCTCGGACTTGCTCAACAAGATTTGGGCGACATGATAACCCTCTTTCTGGCTAAAGTCGCACTCCTCCAGGAGATCCTCGTTAATCGATAAGCCTGTTTTGCGCATGGCCTGTCGAAATCCAGCCAGAAAATCAGATGAGAAGAAAAGATCGGACGGCGTATTGATGAGGGCGATTTTCTCGTGACCCTGGGCCGCCAGATGCTCGACAACCAAATGGGCAGCCAGCACCGGGTCATCTGACACGCTCATAAAATCGCCCCGTAGATTGGTGGCGCCGACGACCACAAAGGGGAACTGTTTTTCAAGCAGCAGTTCTATCCGAGGATCACGCCAGCGCGGGCGGGCAATGATCAAACCATCCACCCGGCGCGTATTTATTAGCCGTAAATAACTCCAACTCTCTTCTTGTCCGGGAGTACAGGTAGATATAAGCAGATCAAAACCATACTTGGTGGCCTCATGGGTGATCCCGGCCAGCAGTTCGCTAAAATAAGGGTCTGAGTCTCGAGGTGAAAGGGTAGGAATGATTAACCCCAGGGTATTGGTAGGCGCATAACCCATCTTGCGGGCGACACGTTTGATCTGTTCGCGGGTTTCTTCACTGATATCGTCGTAATTATTCAGAGCCCTGGAAACAGCCGCAACCGACTTGCCTACCGCTTCGGCAATGTCTTTAAGGGTAACATCCTCTCCGTAACTTTTTGTTTGAGGATATGAGCGTCTTTGCATTCACTAAAACCTTTTAGTTGGGCCTTATTTTAAGCTAAAAGATTTTAGGAGTCAAATTGCAGCAGGAGAAATTTGGAGAATATTTTGAAAACCAAAAAACCCGACTATAACAGCCGGGTTTTTTAGATACTCAATATTATAGGGTCTGTACGATACCGTTAATTAAGGGTTGCCTTTTTTACGGCCAGCCGGAAGATCATTCCTTTTCCTTAATCGCCGGTTGAGCGTAGGTTGATCGACTTATAGCTGCCAACCTGTTTATTCAGAATGATTTCCTGCGAGCCGTCGTTGTTCCCAATCTGGTGCCACGATAGGGACCTCCTTGGCTCTATTTAGAACCTCATCTATTTGAGTTCTATAGCCCTATAATACTATATTAGCTGGGGCGAGTCAATAAGTGCTGCTCTACGATTACCCAACGCTCGGCATGGTCAATCTCAAAAGAATCGCTGTTTATGTTAACTGGTTAAAATTCTAACCATTTCTATATTAAGTTTATATTTGCCTCTTACGCTTCTTCGCTATCCTAGGGTCTGGAGAGAATATGAACAAATCATTACAGTCTGAACCGTTGGAAGGAGAACTGGATCTCAGCCGGTTACCGGACCCTGGCCGGGCCAGACCTGTCCTGGCTAACCCTTTTGTGGCTCCGCAAACCCCATTGGAGGAAAGATTGGCCACAATTTGGGCTGAACTGCTGGGACTGGATGAAGTGGGTATCTACGACAATTTTCTTGATCTGGGCGGCCATTCATTATTGGCCACTCAATTGGTTTCCAGAGTCCTCGGCAGTTTCCAGGTGAAACTTTCCTCCCGAATCCTTCTTCATTCGGCCACCGTTGCTGCAATGGCTGCTATTATTAGACAGAGCCAAAGTGATGATGAGGATTAATAATGGGTGAGTCAATCTTAAATCTGTTCATATTTGGCCACCGGCAACACAAAAACGGTTGCCCGGTGGCTGCTATCGGCCAGGGCAGGGCCACAGGCCGACTTAATAACAGAGATCGCGTTATCGACCTGTTCGGCGTCAACGCCAATAATCAAGGTTGTGTTACCTTGCCGGAAAAAGGCGCCGGTACTGGCAATCCGGGTTGCCCGAAAGTTACTGCCAATGAGGGCATCGATCACCGGGTTGGCGTCGCTATCGCGGATAATGGCAATGATCAACTTGAACATGGTTAGAATTCCTCAAATCGCTCGACATCACAGATAAATACCGTTGCCCCACCTACTTCTACCTCAATCGGAAAGGCCGAGATCACATAACTCGCTTCGATGTAATATGTCGGGACATGGGCGGCGCGTCGATGGCAGGTGCGCCGTAAAACATCAATAACTCGAGACAATTGGCCGGGCAGCGCAGCAATCCACAGCGCTGTATTGCCTTCTCGTAAGAACCCACCCGAGGAAGCAATAGGCAGTAAACATGGCAAATTAAGGGCTTTTAGCTCCTCCATTGCCACCTCAGCATCTTTAGATTGGATGATGACCAGAAGAGCCTTCATCATCGGCTCACTTTTCTGGCTATCTTCCACGTCTTCAGCCGGGGAAAAATCACCCACCAATTAAGCCACTATCCTATCTACGGGTAAATCAACCTCGTCTTAATCTTTTTTCACTTGCACATTTTACTACCTCTTTGTCGAAAGTCAAGGTAAACCAATCGTAACCTTTCGCCTAGGAAAATCTAACCAATTTCTATACTTTTTCTTATCACATTTTAGGGTATCAAGAGTATCTTAGGAGAGATTGAGTACGTTAGTGAAACAATTGCTGTTTTGCTTCCAGTATGGGTCTCCGTCATTAAAAAATTTTGTGAGATGTAGTTGATAAGGATTCATCATAATGAGTACCTCCCTTTCTCTGCAACCTGATCTGCTTTACCAACAACAAACCATAAAAGGCCGCTCCTTCCATCCGACCAGAACCTTTACCGAATTTAAGAAAACAGAAATTGAACAGTCGATTATTGATCGCTTCGAGCAGCAAGTTGATCAAAATTCCAACCGTACTGCCATCAAAACCAGGTCTGGGGAGTTAACTTATAAGGGGCTTAATCAAATCGCTAACCGGATAGCCAGAGCTATTCTGGCCAAGGGTGGGACGGGGGTAGAACCGGTGGCGTTACTGCTGGGTAATGATATTCCCATGATTGCTGCCATTTTCGGGACACTAAAAGCCGGTAAGATTTGTCTTCCGGTTGATCCTCTGCACCCTATTTCAAGAGTTAGCCATATCTTAAAAGATGCCCAGACTTCTCTTATCATTACCAATACAAAATATCTCGCTCTGGCTCAGCAACTGGTGAGCGATCCCTCTCAATTGATTAATCTTGACCAGGATTTGGGCGATCTTTCCTCTGAGAATCTAGGGTTGTCGAGCCCCCCGGACAGGCTAGCCTATATCATCTACACCTCAGGTTCAACCGGACAGCCCAAAGGTATTACTCAGACTCATCGAAATGTCCTGCACAACATTATGAATTATACCCATGCCTGGCGTATCTGCCGCTACGACCGGTTGAGCTTGTTTCACTCATGCAGCTTTGCTTCGGGGCAGGTAGATATCTTTTGCGCTTTGCTGAATGGCGCAACAGTTTATCCCTGGGATCTTAAAGCGGAGGGGTTTAATCATCTGGTGGATTGGCTTACCTCCGAAGAGATAACCATCCTTAACTGGATACCGACACCCTTTCGCCATCTTGTCTCGACCATTAAAGCGGGCCAACGGTTTCCCAAGCTGCGGTTAATTGCTTTAGGCAGCGAGCCGGTGTTAGGGCGAGATGTGATATTGTTTAAACAGCATTTTTCTTCGGACTGTGTTTTGGTTAACCGGTTAGGCTCCACGGAAGCCATGAATGTCTGTTTCTATTTTATCGACCAGCAGACCGAGTTTAGCAGCCATACTGTACCGGCCGGGTATCCAGTTGACGACAAGGAAGTTCTTTTAATCGATGAAGCCGGCGCGCCGGTCAGCCCCGGTTCTATTGGGGAAATTGCCGTCAGAAGCCCTTACCTCTCTCCAGGCTATTGGAATCGACCGGAGCTGACTGAAAAGGTTTTCTTGGCCGACCCGGAGGCGGAAGACAAGCGAATCTATCTTACCGGAGACCTGGGGCTGATCCGTCCCGATGGCTGTCTTGAATATTTTGGCCGCAAGGATTTTCAGATAAAGATCAGGGGACATCGAATTGAGCTAAGCGAAATCGAGGCAACACTGCTGAAAATGAAAAATCTTAAAGAAGCGGCGGTTATGGCTGCTAAAGATGAGGCCGGCGAGCTGCGGCTGGCCGCCTATATTGTCCCAGAACAGGCTGGCCTCGTTTCCGCCCACCATTTGTATCTCTTTCTCAAAGAACAGTTACCTGATTATATGATGCCGGCCGCTTTTGCCCTACTGGATTCTTTACCCGTGAATGCCAATGGTAAGTTAGACCGCCGGGCCTTGTCGGCTTATGATCATCAGCTTCAGCCGCTTGCTGCCCCTGGCGACTTTGTGGCTCCGACTACGCCGACCGAAGAAAGGTTGGCCGCGATTTGGGCTGCGCTTTTGAAGCTGGATCGGGTCGGAGTCCAGGATAATTTTTTTGCTTTGGGTGGACATTCGCTACTGGGAGCCCAACTCATCTCGCGCCTGAAGGATGCCTTTGGAGTCGATCTAGCCCTGGACGCTCTTTTTGAAGCGCCAACCATTACTGAACTGGGTCAATTGATTGAGCAGATGAAAAACGGCCAGTCCAAAGTAGACCTGCCGGCAATTACCCGCGTTGCCCGGCAGCCGTACCGGCTAAAACGGTCTTGATCTTCCCAAATGCTAAAACGATACATTCTTAGGAGTGAACCCTGGATGAGCCAAGCAGTACTCGACGATATTCTCTCGTTTGATCCGGCAGATGATGTTTTTGTAATGCCCGCTTCTTTTGCCCAGCAGCGCTTTTGGGTGATCGACCAGCTCGACCCCGGTAACTCAACCTATAACACGCCGGCGGCTTATCATTTTATCGGCCAATTAAATGTGCCGGTGCTGGAGCAAAGTCTGAATGAGATTGTCCGGCGGCATGAGTCATTGCGTACAACCTTTGCGATTATCGATAACCAGTTGATGCAGGTGATCAAGCCGGAATTGACTTTACCCTTTCCGATGATTGATCTAAGCCATCTCCTTGAGGCCGAACGCAAGAGCGAAGCCTTGCGTTTAGCCACGGCCGAGGTTCAACAACCCTTTGATCTGGCCACGGGACCGCTCATGCGGATAAAGCTATTTCGCCTGGGGCCGGAGGAGCATATCTTTGTCCTGGTGATCCACCACATTATCACCGATGGCTGGTCAATGAGCGTCTTTCGTTCCGAACTAACCACGCTGTATGAAGCCTTTAACGCCGGCCGCCCCTCTCCTTTACCCGAACTTCCGCTTCAATATGCCGATTTTGCCATCTGGCAGCGGGAGCGTTTTCAGGGTGAAACGCTTGAAAAGGAGTTAAATTACTGGCGGCGACAACTCGAGGGTACGCTGCCGGTGCTGACTTTACCCACCGACCGCCCCCGGCCAGCCATCCAGACCTATCAGGGTGATCATGCCGTTTTTAACTTTCCCATCCCGTTGGGTAAAGCAGTAAAGAGCCTGAGCCAGCGTGAGGGCGTAACCTTATTTATGACGCTGTTGGCTGCCTTTAAAATCCTGCTCTATCGCTATACCGGCCAGGAAGATATTATTGTCGGTTCGCCGATTGCCAATCGCAACCAGGCAGAAGTTGAAGGGATCATCGGCTTTTTTATCAATACGCTAGTATTACGAACCGATCTGTCTGGCGCGCCTACGTTTCGAGAGCTGCTGCGCCGGGTGCGCGAGGTGGCCTTAGGCGCCTATGCTCACCAGGAACTGCCCTTTGAGAAGATACTTGAAGCGCTGCAGCCGGAAATTAGCCGGAGCTATACCCCGCTTTTCCAGGTGTTGTTTGTGCTGCAAAACACACCGCCAACCCTCTTAAAGTTACCCAACCTGACGATGAGCCGGCTCAGGCTCGAAAACCCAACCTCAAAAGTAGATCTGAGTTTTTCTCTGCGCGAAGAGGATGAAACCATTGTGGGTGTGGTTGAGTATAATACCGACCTGTTTGATCTAGAGACCATTGAACAGATGGTGGGGCACTTGCAGACCCTGCTAGACGCTATTGTGGCCAATCCGGATCAACCGATTAACCGCCTGCCTTTACTAACGGCTAAAGAGCGGCGGCAGCTATTGCTCGATTGGAATAAGACTGGGGTTGATTTTCCTCCGCCGCTACCTATTCAGCACCTTTTTGAAGCCCAGGTGGAGCATACCCCGGAAGCGGTGGCGCTGTTATTCCCAAATCTTGCTATAACAGGCCAACCATCTGCTAAAGGCGCCGGCCAGAGTTTGACCTACCGGGAGTTGAACCGGCGGGCCAATCAACTGGCCCATTATCTGCAAACGCTGGATCTTGGTCCGGAGCAGCGGGTGGGGATTTGCCTTGAACGCAGCCCTGAAATGATCATTGCCCTCCTGGCTATTCTCAAAGCCGGGGGCGCCTATGTGCCTTTAGACCCGGCCTATCCTCAAGACCGGTTGGCCTTTATGATTCAAGATGCCGGGCTTTCGGTGGTTCTGTCTCACAGCCAACTGTCGCCTCGCCTGGCCGGCTTTGGACTTAAACAGGTCTGTCTTGATACCGATTGGAAGCTGATTGGCCGGCACAGCGGCGAGAACCCGACCCTAACGGTGACGCCGGATCAATTGGCTTATCTTATCTACACCTCCGGTTCGACGGGCAAACCGAAAGGGGTCATGATCCAGCACCGGGCCCTGGTAAATTTCACCACGGCTGCCGGCCTTGAATATGCGCTTGGGCCGGGGGACCGGATTTTGCAGTTTGCCTCAATCAATTTTGATGCCAGCGCCGAAGAGATTTACCCCTGCCTGACCCGGGGCGCCACCCTGGTTCTGCGGCCGGAGGCCATGATCGAATCGAGCGCCGTCTTTTGGCGATGCTGCCGGGCCTGGCAACTGACCGTCCTGGATTTACCCACCGCCTACTGGCACGAGTTGACGCTTAGTCTGGCTGCTGAAGCGTTGGCCCTGCCTGAAAAGCTGCGCCTGGTCATTATCGGCGGGGAACGCGCCATGCCGGAGCGGCTCAGGTTGTGGCAAACTTATGTTGGCCGGCGGATCCGGCTGGTCAATACCTATGGCCCAACAGAGGCAACCGTTGTGGCAACCATGGCCGATCTATCGAACCTGGAACCGGAGAAGTTGGAACTGGCCGAACTACCCATTGGCCGGCCCCTGGCCAATGTTCAGCTCTATGTGCTGGATCAAGCGCTTCAACCGGTTCCGGCCGGCGTGCCCGGTGAACTATATATTGGTGGCGCCGGTTTGGCCAAAGGTTATCTCAACCGGCCGGAACTAACCCAGGAAAAGTTTATCCCTAACCCATTTAAGGGAAATGATGAAGTAGGAATGATGAATGATGAATTATCTGATTCATCATTCCTACTTCATCATTCATCATTCATCTATAAGACGGGTGATCTGGTTCGTTATCGCCGGGATGGCCAGCTTGAATTTTTGGGGCGGGTCGATGATCAGGTTAAAATCCGGGGCTTTCGGATTGAGTTAGGAGAAATCGAAGCTGTCCTGAGCCAACACCCGGCGGTTCAGGAGGTCGTTGTACTGGCCCGAGAGGATAAACCCGGCGATAAACGTTTAGTGGCTTACCTGGTCCCTCAGGCTGACCTAGACCCAATCGTGGCCGACCTGAGACACTTCTTAGGCGAGAAGCTGCCTTCCTATATGGTTCCGGCTGCTTTTGTGATCCTGGCGAACCTGCCGCTGACTCCCAATGGTAAAATCAACCGCCAGGCGCTGCCGGCGCCGGATGATATTGACCTGGCCCAACAGGAGAGCTTTGTGGCCCCTCGAACCAAACTCGAAGCACAATTGGCCCAAGTTTGGGAGGATGTTTTAGCCATCCGGCCGATTGGGATTAAAGATAATTTCTTTGATTTAGGCGGCCACTCTTTATTGGCGATCAGGTTGCTGACGCAAATTGCCAGGAGTACCGGCAGAAAGCTCCACCTGGCCACCCTCTTCCAGGGACCCACGATTGAGCAGCAAGCCAGGATTATGCAGGAGGGCTCGACCTCCTTACTCATACCGGTCCAATCCAACGGCGCCAAGTTGCCCTTTTTCTGTGTACCCGGCGGGGGCGATAACGCTTTTATCTTTACCGATCTGGCCCGCTATCTGGGGCCAGAGCAGCCGCTTTATTCTTTCCGCTTTCCCGAACGGGATTTTGATCAGTCGACCGAAGATCGGGTGAAAGACATGGCTGCTAAATATATTGATGAGATGAAGAGCTTACAGCCTGAAGGACCCTATCTATTGGGCGGTTACTGTTTTGGCGGCATCGTCGCTTTTGAAATGGCCCAACAGCTTCATGCGCAAGGGCAGCAGGTGGGCCTGGTAGCCATCTTTGAAAGTTACCGGCCGGGCGCGATTCATCTGTCCGGCTTTGTGCCCAGGGTTCGCCATCACTTCGACAAGTTCATGCAGCTTCCACTTCAGGAAAAGCTGGACTATCTGCTCAATCGGACCAAACAGCGCCTGTTGAAGATTGGGCATAAGTTGGCGCCTCATCTTGAGCGATCGATGCACCATGCTCTGGGAGAGGTTCGCTATTACGTGCCGCAGCCTTATCCGGGCCGGATCACGCTTTTTCATGCGACCGAACGCACTCCTGGTCTCCACTACGACCCGCAGATGGGGTGGGGCGGGTTGGCCGGCGAGATCGAAGTTTATCCCATCCCCGGCGCCCATATTGATGCTTACAAAGAGCCCAACGTTCAAGTTTGGGCTCAGCAGATGAGAGTTTGTCTGGATAAGGCTGCTGTTAAAAAAGCCGGGGATGGCCGGTGAGCCATACGCCCCTGTGGCTATAACAGTATTGGCGCTACATTCACCATTCCTTAACGCGCTTGAATGATCATCCTACATCAGGCCCAGGCTGGCGTTAAGTTGTTGGTAGGCATCCGGGGTCAGGTTTCGATGGGCAAAGGCCGGATGATCCAGGCCGTAACGATAGGCCCGGTAAATCGAGATTGACAGGCTTCCGTCATCAGATCCATCGACAAATGGGCTAATCCATTCCCAGACGACCTCATTGTTTCGCGTTACCTCAAATAATCGCCCTGAGGTGCCCTCGCAGATGAAAACGTTCCCCATCTTCAGCCGCTGGGCGCTGGAAATGTGCCCGCTAAAAAATTGTTGGGACGGGTTAGCTTTATACTGCCAAACCACTTTACTCGTTTTTGGATCGACCTCAATCACCCGCGAGTAGGGTAGGGCATCCGGTTTGTTCATGCCATTATCAAAGATCTGAATGTTGCCGCCTTCGATATAAGTGACGTGATGCTGCATACTGATTTCGGGTTCGGTCAGTTTCCAAACCAACGTCTCCGACTCGGGGTCGAGGATGGCCACCCGTGAGTTAGCGCGGCAGGAGATGATGATCTTGCCATCCGGAGTCAGGTCCAACCCATTCAGGTGGGTCCATTCGGCCCGGTTCTCCAACGGTTGGATTGGATCTCGACGCGGATGGAAATATTTCCAGGTGTGATGGCGGGCGACGACATTGCCCTCCCGGTCGATTTCGATGATGTCGTCGCCCAACATCGGCGGCTGGTTCTTGCGCCTGTTTCTGATCCCGCCGCGGACCTGTTTGGCCAGCTCCTCCGGCAGCGGGACCCACTCCGGCAGCAAAATGTTGCCGTTCTCCTTGACGTGGAAATCGTGGTGGATGGCCGGGTTCTGATAAGACCAGAGCAGGTTGCCCTCGAAATCGTATTCTCGCAGGATGGTGTAGCCGCCGCCCAATCGCGTGAGACGAAGGGGAAGATCTGTTAGCAGCGTTTTTTCGTCAGCCGCTCTGGCTCGCTTGACAAACTCCGGGTCAGAGCCGGTGATCATCAGGTTCCCCGATGGCAGCAGCTTGCCAAAGCCAGGCCTAAAATCACTGAACTGCCAGCGCTTGACGACCTGCCCGGCCATGTTGATGAGCACCGCCGATTCACTCCCCGGCGGCGATAATAACGTGAATCCCTTGAATGATTTGCTGGGGTTCTGGTAAGTTAGCCCCGTTTTCCGATATGCCGACCAGCCCATGGTTGCTCCTTTTGTCTTTCTGTGATGTACAAGGGGGATAATTTTTCATGATGTTTCAGCTTAAGGGCCAAGTATAGAGGATGGACCCGAAAAAATCAATCAGGGCGCCATCCGAATTGACGCAGCCTCTATTGAGGTTTCAATAGTTCCGTATGTTGAATGATGAGGATCATGCTGATCTTTTTCCACAAATGGCTGTATGAGTTTACAAGTAATCGTACCGAAGCCGTTCAACAGTTTTAGGACAGTTTGTCAAATAACCTATATTTCATAGTGCGTTCAACTTTAAGTTTAAGCGCATCATCAAGTTTTCCTTCATGTAGTAGGTCCATGAATGGTACAAACGTATCCGTTGAATGCAAATACTCTTTCTCCTTTAGGTTTTCCCATATGTCCTTGTAACAGATCTTAATTACCTCACCCTCCCTGGTTGTAAATTCTATGGTATCTTGATGATAATTGAGAAACCTACTATGTAACCAAGCCCTCATGACAGGTCGAGGTATAAGCTTATAATGCCACAAATGAAACTCTGTCCATAGAAGATCGAACATTTCTTGATAATATAATTTGGCCAACTGTTCAGACTTTTCGCTGATTGCCTCCTCTCGTAATCTCGCAATTTGTAAATACTGTTCCAAACAGGCGAGTAGAGCATCCGATCTCGTCTGCTTACAAAAGTGGAAATAGCTAAAAATAGAGATAATAAAAGCAAAGACCGCAATAATCGTTGACATGATTTCGAACACGAACATATTGATTATCCTCTGCTAAATCCCTACCTATCTTTCACAGTACCCTGATACCGTAATGAATGGTTACTACCAACCCATCACCACTAAGGAAAACAGTCTTGTGTCCAGGATTCCAACCGTTATCGTGCGAATAGACCTTGAAGAAGCTGCCAGCGTGATCATCTGCACCAGAAAACAAGCCATCTTGCTCGCTTACTGATCCTGATACGCTAAAGTTTGATCCTGGCTGATCTGGTCGTTCAATCACATGAGTCTGGTTAATATTTGCAGTACCTCCACTGTCGACAGGAATGGGTTGATCCCTTGTTATTTGCGCGACGACCTCATTGTCTACCCGGAACTGGTAATAAATCTCACCTGTGCCGTTAGGCCAATTGTCCGCATCATCGTGAACATATATTGCATAGAAATCAACTTGGATACGTGCCATGTTTTAGTCTCCTTATGTTTATGCTAATACTTTAAATAATTTGGTTAAATTGTTTTATGTCCCGGAACATACACCTCGATCATAATCCACTATCAGTCCGGCGTCATGAGGATTCTTCTTCTAAAAATTAGGGTGGAAATACCCTATTGATCATCGCCTAAATGTGTTAAAATAAATCTGACTATTTTCCCTTTCTTGAACTTCAATGAGCCACACCCGATAAGCGAAATAAAAGAAAGTGAGTCAGTTGATGCCGACCATATTGCTGGTTGATGATGATCCCTTCAATCGGGATGGATTGCGGATGTTTTTGCAGCAAAGAGCGTTTGATGTCTTAGAAGCAGGCGACGAAGCGATGGCCTGGGAAATAGCTATTACCGAACCGCTTGACGTGGCGGTAATCGACATCGTGATTCCTACCACTAATCAAACCCGATTTCTGCGTGAAGAGAGCCGAGGTATTCGATTAGCGGACAAGCTGAAGCGTCAAACCCCATCGCTAGGAATCGTCTTATTTTCGGCCTATGCCGATCGCGGAGGATATCTGTTTGACCTGATCCAGGCAGGTTATCGGGGAATTGCCTATAAATTGAAGGGATGCCAACCAAGGGTCTTGTTGGAAGCTATATGGGATGTACAAGCGGGAGCGGTCATTATAGACCCAGAAGTCACCAATATCCAGGCGGTAGCCAACTCGTTTGTCGCTCATCTTGATCCTGAAGAAGCCCTTTGGGTAAAACAGGCTGCTGCCTACCTGGTTCAACTCACCCCGCGCGAGATAGAGATTGCGCGGCGGGTGGCGGCTTCACACAATACCGATAGTATTGCGACGATGCTCTTTCTAGCCCCCAAAACTGTAGAGAATAATATCAACCGCATATACCACAAGTTGGGATTAAGCAACTTAGACGAAGAAGCGCCCCACTTACGTAAAGTAGTTATTCTGGCCAAGGCATGGATGCTTTATGAGTTCCAAAAGAGGTAGACGAACGTTGGCGGTATCACCAGCCGCTTGGTGGAAAAGTTTGCTCAAGACTTGGCAGCAGCATTGGCTGCTTGGATTTTGTATGCTTGCTCCGCTGCTGATTTTGATGGGCATCGCCAATTTAACCAGAGACCTGGGACAGCCGTTTGGAGGGGTTCTGACTCATTATTCGATATCTGAAGACGTATATACTGTACAGCCTCAAACACCTAACTGGTGGTCTGGTTTCAAACTAGGGGAGATCCAGCGCGAGGACAAACTTATTTCGATAAATCGGCTTCCCTATAATAACCAGAATGAAAGGCTAGTTTTTGCGGCTGCTCAGGCGCAAGGCCAGGATGCTGTAGAAATCGTTGTCAGGCGTCAAGA
>Ga0073934_10008214_pt1 | contig 14063 bp, 14 predicted proteins | sample LarsenN4metaG_FD_76834 | JGI IMG/M metagenome (GOLD analysis project Ga0073934, IMG submission 76834) | Hot spring sediment bacterial and archeal communities from British Columbia, Canada, to study Microbial Dark Matter (Phase II) - Larsen... ...
CCCGTGGGCGTCCGCCGGGCGCGGCGGGATGATCGCCCAGCGGGACCGGGCACGCCGTCGACCGCCGCTCATGACGCCTGGGGCCGGTTGACGGTCACGCGCCGCGGCGAGGCGTGCGGCGCCTCCGGGGGGACGCTGTCCGAACGGCCGGACGGTGGAGCGGGGCGAGGCAAGGTCGGTAAGGCTAGCGCAGAGTGTTCAATCCGGCAGAACGTATTGGCGACTCCTGCCGTCGCGAGGCGCCTCGGGTCACAAGCCGGCGGTTGAACTCCGGTCGAGACGCCGCCTCTTCTCGCTCGGCGCCGCCGTCCTTCACGGCGATCGGGCGTCCAAGTATACTGGACTTTGTTTAGTAGCGGTGACGTTTCTGGTCGTACGAGCCACGGGAGAGGGAGTCGAGCTATGGCGATCGCGTCGCGGGGCAGCACGATGGCTGTTGACTGGGAGCAGCGGATCGACTTCGACCGCCTGCGGGCCCACCGCCTCGATCGAACGAAGACCGCGCTCCGCGAGTCGTCGCTCGGCGCGCTCCTGCTCTTCGACCCGAACAACCTCCGCTACGTCACCAGCACCGCCATCGGCACCTGGGAGCGCGACAAGAACATCAGGTTCGCGCTCGTGACGCGCGACGACGACCCGATTCTCTGGGACTTCGGGTCGGCGGCCCGGCACCACCAGCTCTACTGCCCCTGGCTACCGGAGTCCAGCTGGCGCGCGTGGGTGCCCCCGATGCGGGGCGCCATGCCGGTCGAGACGGGCATCCCCGACGACCTCGCCGGGATGATCCTCGACGAGCTTCGAGAGCGGGGCTTGCACGAGGAGGAGCTCGGGCTCGACGTCCCCGACATGACGACGCTGCAGGCGCTTCACCGCGCAGGAATCCGAACCGCGGACTCGCAGCCGGTGATGCTGAAGGCTCGCAAGGTCAAGTCCCCCGAGGAGGTCGCGCTCCTCGACCAGGCCGCCGGGATCGTCGACGCGGTGTACGAGGAGATCTACCGCATGCTACGGCCGGGCGTCCGCGAGAACGACGTGGTCGCGCACGCGATGAAGAGGCTCTTCGAGCTCGGCTCGGAGCACGTCGAGGCGATCAACGCCATCTCGGGGGACCGCTGTGTTCCGCACCCGCACACCTTCGCCGACCGTCTCCTGCGTCCCGGCGACCAGGCGTACTTCGACATCATCCATTCGTTCATGGGCTATCGGACGTGCTACTACCGCACGTTCAGCGTGGGGTACGCGACGTCGGCTCAGCTCGATGCGTACAAGCAGTGCCGGGAGTGGCTCGACGCAGCCATCGACCTCGTGCAGCCGGGGGTGACGACCGATGCGATCGCGTCGGTGTGGCCGACGGCCGAGGAGCTCGGCTTCCGCGACGAGCGAGCGGCGTTCGGCCTGCAGTTCGGGCACGGGCTCGGCGTCGGCCTCTACGAGGCGCCGATGATCTCGCGCCTCAACTCGCTCGACGACCCCATCGAGCTCGAGGTCGACATGGTGTTTGCGCTGGAGACCTTCTGCCCCACGGCCGACGGAACGGGCGCCGCCCGGATCGAGGAGGAGGTGATCGTCACCCCGGACGGCCCGCGGGTGATCACGCGCTTCCCGGCGGAAGAGCTCCTCGTCGCCGGTCGCCAGTACGTGCGTGGCGCGGACTTCGTCGACTCAGGGCTGGCGCCGGTCGAGGTCGGCTGACCCCCGCGCAGCCCCGTCCGGGCCTTCAGGCGGCGTGCCGGTCTGTCCGTCCACGATGAAACGTTCGATTCTGCGCACAGATGTGTTCGGCGAGGTTGACGCAGGGATTCCTGAGTGGGTAGGTTCCCGTCGATCGCGCGCCGCTCGCTTCAGGGCTTGCACAGAGACTCCGGACGCCCACGGAGTACGGAACCGACTGGCCGCGTACGCGGCCAGTCGGTTCTCGGCCGCCAGTTCTCGAGCGCGAGAAGCTCTGCGCGAGCCTTCCGCTGACGAGTTAGAGGGAGAGACTGGCGGACGGGCGCTCAGTGCCCGCAGCCGCAGCTGCCGCCGCAGCACCCGCCTCCGCCGCCCATCGGGCCCCGGAAGGAGGGCTGGGGCGCCTCGCTCTTCGTCGCGAAGACCGAGAGCTGGCGCCTGACGTTCGCCGCGCCGCAGTCGGGACAGTCCGGATCCTGACTGTTACGGACGAGCTCCTCGAAGTGCGACTCGCACTTCATGCACACGTACTCGTAGATCGGCATCGGCGGCAGTCTACCCGCTTCGGCCGCCGGCCACAGCCTGTATCCCGATCAGCGCGGCCACCACGTCGCCGAGACGCCTTGCTCGAACCGGACGACCCCGTGCGCCGCGCGCGGGCCGGAGACGGTCACGAGTCCTGTTGGCTGGAGCTGCGCGCCACGGTCGGCGTCGTCGAGCGTGAGGACACCGCTGACCTCCACGCCGGGCGTGTCGCTGTACCCGCGCAGCACGATGACATCGCGCTTCCGCCCCATCGCCACCACCTTGCCGGCGACCAATCCGCTGACGGCCTGGCCACTCCCGAGGTACCAGCTCGCCACGGCCTCGTCGACCGTCGACCGGACGACCGAGAGGGTGCGGCCGCGCAGCCCGGAGACGCCGCCTGCTTCACGAGCCGCCGCGACGGAAGGGGGGAGCCCTCCGACAGTGCGCAACAGGGGTCTGGATCTCGGACACCGGCTACGCGGGGTCTGACCGCGAAGCCACCACCACACGGCCGCCAAGGCACACCCCGACCGATCCCCGGACAGGACGCCGTGACCGATGCCGGGAGCGACGAGGAGCCGGCCCCTCGAAAACCAACCAGCAGCGGTTGCGGCGTTTTCCATGGGTGTTCGTATGTCCAGATCGCCCGCCAGCGCGAGTACCGGCACGTCGGGCAGCGGACCTGCTCCGAGCGGGGCATTGCCGGAGGGGCTCGGCCAGTTCACGCAGAGATCGGCTATGCCGAGAGCCGCCACCGCCCAGACGCCGAACTTCCCCGTCGCGCCCGAGGGCAGCGACGCTGTGGCCTCCTCGTGCGCCCGAGCCCGATCCGGGAGCGCCGCGTCCGGAAGCCAAGGCAAGCGGCCGTCGCCGCACGTGGTCGCGAAGAAGAGCGCGAGGCTGAACCACTCGTCGGGCGCCGACGCGGAGGCCTGCGCCTCGTGCGTGACCATGTCCCAGAGACGAAGCAGTGCCTGAGTGCGACCCTGCCGCGCGGCGACTACCGCGGCTGGCAGCTCGGCGCGCAATGCGTCGCCGAGATCCGACTCGCGGCCGAGCTCGAGCAGACCAGCACCGTCCAGCACAGTCCTGTGGCTGGACCCGTCTGCTCTGCGAACGACCCCTACCGCCGGAACCTCGGCGAGCTCGTTCGCGAGTGCCACGAAGTCAGCCCCGAGGTCGGACGTGAACGATCCGCACGCTCCGCGAGCGCAGATCGCAGCGATCCGTCGAGGCATCGCCCGGAGCTCGTCGAGCCCGAACGCGTCGGGCCCTTCGGGCAAGACGACCGAGTCGAGGAGGAGTCGAGCCACCCGATCCGGGTGCGCAAGGGCATAGGCCAGTGCCAGCTTGGTCCCGTACGAGATCCCCCACAGCGCAATGCGGTCGACGCCGAGCGCCTCGCGAACCGCCTCGATGTCCTCGGCGTGGTCGCGCGTCGTGTAGAAGGCACGGGCGGGGCCGAGCTGGTCACCGCACGTCGCGGCCGCGCCCTTCAGAGCGGGGGAGAAGAACGACATGCCTTTCAGCGCCGGACAACGAAGGACACCTGACCTCCCCGTCCCCCGCAAGTCGAAGCTGACGAGCGTGTACCCCGGGAAGACGTCCTGCAAGTACGAAGGATCGAGGTAGAAATTCGCCGCCTGTCCGGGACCCCCCGCCAGCATGACGAGGGTTCCTCGCTGGACGCCGTCCGGGCGTCGCATGCGCGCCTGGAGGACGACCGTCCCCGGGGTGGCCCCACTGCGATCGAGCGGAACCGCCACGCTGGCGCACTGCAACACCCCTGTGCCGTTGCACGGCTGGAACGGCATTGCCGCCGCGGACGCCCGGTTCGACAAGAGCGCCACCGAGACGACAGCGAGAACGAGAACGCTGAGCGCGATTCGCGACAGACCCCGACCGTAGCAACCCGACCAGCCGTCACCCGTCCGTGTACGCTGTGCCTGCCCGGCATCCACCTTCGGAGCTGGAGCCAGCGATGTTCGACAGCGTCAACGTGATCGGTGCCTCCGGCCGCGCCGGATCGGCGATCTCCGCCCGCCTCGAGGAGCGAGGCGTGCAGCTGGCGGCCGGAGAGGCCGAGCTGATCCTTCTGTGCGTCCCGGACGCCGCGATCTCGACCGTCGCGCAAGGGCTGGAGCCCGGCCCCTGGGTCGCGCACGTCTCCGGAGCGACCTCGCTGGCCGCCCTCGACCCGCACGAACGCCGCTTCTCCGTCCACCCGCTGCAGACCCTCGTCACCTGGCGAGGGCCGGAGCAGCTCGACGGCGCCTACGGGGCGATCGTCGGGGAGACCGCAGCGGCACGGGAGCGCGCACGGTGGCTGGCGAGCACGCTCGGTCTCGAGCCGTTCGAGCTGGCCGACGAGTTGCGCACCCTCTACCACGCCGGCGCCGCGATCGCGTCCAACTACCTCGTCACGTTGCACCGCGTCGCCTCGTCCCTCTTCGACGACGTGGGCGCCCCGGCGGAGGGCCTCGTACCGCTGATGCGACGGACGATCGAGAACGGATTCGAGCTGACCGGGCCGATCGCCCGTGGAGACTCGTCGACCGTCGAGGCCCACCTGGCGGCCCTGCGAGAGCGGCGACCGGAGCTCGTCCCGCTGTACGAGACGCTGGCGGAGGCGACGGCGCGATGATCGTCGCGCGCACGGTCGCGGACGTCCGTGAGGCGCTCGCGCCGCTCCGCGCAGCAGGCGGCATCGGCCTGGTGCCGACGATGGGAGCCTTCCACGCCGGCCACCTCTCTCTACTGCGCGCGGCCCGCGCCGAGTGCTCGACGGTCACCGTGAGCCTCTTCGTCAACCCGGCGCAGTTCCGTCCGGACGAGGACTTCGAGCGCTACCCGCGCGACGAGGAACGCGACCTGCGCCTCGCGGACGAGAGCGGCGTCGACGTCGTCTTCGCGCCTCCGGTCGAGGAGATCTACCCGCCGGGGTTCCAGACGTGGGTGGAGGTGACCGAGCTCGGGCAGATCCTCGAGGGCCGGTTCCGGCCTGGCCACTTCCGCGCGGTCGCGACCGTGTGCCTGAAGCTCTTCGCGATCGTGCGGCCGCAGCGGGCGTACTTCGGCCAGAAGGACGCCCAGCAGGTCGAGGTGGTCCGGCGACTGATCCGCGACCTCGAGCTGGAGATCGAGCTGCGAGTCGTGCCCACCGTGCGGGACGAAGACGGCCTCGCGCTCTCGTCCCGGAACGCCTACCTCACTCCGGCCGAGCGGCGCGCCGCGCTCGCCCTCCCCCGGGCGCTCGCCCGCGGCGCCGCGGTCTACGTGTCGGGATCCGACCCCGTGCGCGAGACGACGGTCATGCTGGACGGCCTCGAGGTCGATTACGTCGACGTGGCGCCCTTCGATCCGCCCGCCCTCGTCGCCGCCGTCCGTGTCGGGCGCACCCGCCTGATCGACAACGTCCCGTTGAAAGGAGAGACCCGATGAGCCTGCCTCCCGCGGGGAAGCTCCCGTTGCCGGAGCTCGCCGAGATGAAGCGCCGAGGAGAACGGATCGTGGTGGTGACGGCGTACGACGCTCCAGGCGCGCGCTTTGCCGAGGACGCGGGCGTCGACATGCTCCTCGTCGGCGACACCGCAGCGATGGTCGTGCTCGGCCACGAAGGGACGACGGTCCCGGTCACCGTCGACGAGATGCTCTTCCTGACGCGCAGCGTCGCCCGCGCGGCGCGGCGGCCCGTCGTCATCGGCGACATGCCGTTCGGTTCCTATCAGGTGTCGGACGAGGACGCGGTGCGGAACGCGATCCGCTTCGTCAAGGAGGCCGGCGCCGACGTCGTCAAGCTCGAAGGGGCGGGCGCCTCCCTCTCCCGCATCCGCGCGATCGTGGGCGCCGGCATCCCCGTCATGGGCCACATCGGGCTGACGCCGCAGTCGAAGACGATGCTGGGCGGCTTCCGCACCCAGGGCAAGACGACCTCGGAGGCGCTCGCCCTGGTCGACTCCGCGCGCCAGCTGGAAGAGGCAGGGTGCTTCGCGGTCGTGCTGGAGGCGATGCCGGCCCCGGTCGCCGCCCGGATCACGGAACGACTGTCGATCCCGACGATCGGCATCGGCGCGGGGCCCGGCTGCGACGGCCAGGTGCTCGTCTACCACGATCTGCTGGGGCTCAGCGAGGGCCATCTACCGCGCTTCGTGAAGCGCTACGCGAACCTGTCGCGCGAGATCCGGGACGCGCTCGAGGCCTACGCCGACGACGTGCGGTCCGGGCGCTTCCCCGACGACGAGCACGCGTACGCAATGAGCGAGGAAGAGGTCGTCCGCTTCGAGGATCAGATCCGCTAGGCGGCGACGAGCACGAACGCGATCCCCGCGAAGACGAGCGCCGTCAGGGCGACGGCGCCGAGCGTTCGCGGCCAGCTCCAGCCGTTGATCGTCCTGACACCCAGCAGGAGCAGGCCGAGCGCCCAGACGGCGAATGTCCCGTCGATCACACGGAAGACGTCGCCCCCCGCCCCCTCGTCGGCGCCGCCGCGGGTGAAGAGATCGCCGCCGTAGATCGCGAGCCGCACGGGCCAGACGAGCAGCAGCGAGAGGATGAACGGGGCGGACGCGAAGCCGACGACCGCGCGGGCCTGGCGGTAGCTCCCCTCCCCGTCGAGGGCCCGCGCGCCGAGATGGAGCGCGCCGCCGACGATCCAGACGTTCTGGATCGCGACGAGCGCCCCGGCGAAGATGGCCTCGACGAGCAGGAGGAGGGCGTCGTTCCGGATGTCGGCGTCGTCGAACACGTGTGCCGCCGTGTTCGTGGAGAGGAAGATCGAGATGCCTGCGAGGAACGCGACCGCGATCAACGGCTCCTGACGGGCCTCCGTCGCGGCGTCCGAGTCGTCCGCGAGCGCGGCGAAGAACGGGCGCGGGGTCGTCACCAGCTGCGGCAGGCGTCTCCACCACTCCTGCTCGCTCGCGCGCGACGCGCGTGCCGCTTCCGTGCTCACGCGGCGCAGACTACTCGCGCAGTGCCGTCCGAAATGGTGGATTGCGCCGCCCGCTTACGTATGGCACTGTGTATGGCATGCACCGGACGACCGTCTACATCCCCAACGACCTGCGTGCCCGCGTCAAGCGCGTGGCCGAGGAGCAGGGTCGCTCAGAAGCCGACGTCATCCGGGCGGCGCTCACGGAGTACACGTCGCGCGAGCGGCCGCGGCCACGTGCCCCGCTGTTCAGCGTCGAGCCGATCGAGGACTTCGACGAGGCGCTGCGCGGCTTCGGCGAGGAGTGATTCTCCTCGACGCGAGCGGGCTGTTCGCCTTCCTCAACGATCGTCAGCCCAAGCACGCCGACATGCAGCGTGTCCTCGAGATCGAGTCCGGTCCGCTCGTCCTTTCGCCGTTCGTCCTCGCCGAGGTCGGCTACCTCGTCCAGGCACGAGCCGGCGTCGACGCCGAGCTGGCGCTGCTCGCCGACGTGGCGGCGGGCGCCTACGCGCTAGAGGCGCTGTCCGCCGACGACGTCGCCGAGGCGGCCGATGTCGTCGAGCGGTACCGCGATCTCCGGATCGGGCTTGCCGACGCGTCGATCGTCGTGCTCGCCGGCCGCTACCGGACGAACCGGGTGCTGACGCTCGACGAGCGGCACTTCCGCTCGCTGCGGACGCCGCAAGGCGAACCGTTCGTCATCCTCCCTGCCGACGCGTAGGCTCGCCGACCTTCGCAATCGTCTCCCACTCCGCCGAGCGGAGACGGGCGAGATGAACGGGGAATTCATCCACCACGCAGTGGCCTTCATACCACCGACACCAACCGTCCTGGAGGGGCCTGCAGAAGGTCGTACGCGCCCAATCCGCCGTGAACTCCTGAAATACGACGAGCCCGCCGACGACTGCATTCTGCTCAGCCTCTTGCGTCTTCAGGAAGCCTTCGAACTGCCATCCCGATCGGCAAGCCAAATTCCAGTTCATCTTGAGCTTGATCTCGAGCGCGAGTCGTGACCCGTCCTCGAGTTCCACAGCGCCGTCGACAAGCACACCGCTGAACTGATCTACAGCCTTGATCCCCAGCGACGCCTTGTTCGCGAGCATGAAATTGAAAACCTCGGCTTCGTACTGAGCAGGGACGGTGTTCTTGGTCGGCACGATCGGCGGTGAGAGCTGGCGCTCGAGCTTCACCTGCTTCTGAGGGGGTGGCCCTGATTCGATCGGTTTCCGGAAGAGCTCGGAAAGGGACTCCATGGAACGAGACCTCTGGCTGCGCTCGCTAGGCGGCTGCGGCGGCAAACGCGGGCAGCACGTGCCGCAGGAACTCGCCCGTGTGCGAGCCGGCCACCTCGGCGATCTCCTCGGGCGTGCCCGTCGCGACCAGCTCTCCGCCGGCGTCGCCGCCCTCGGGCCCGAGGTCGATCACCCAGTCGGCCTGCTTGATCACGTCCAGGTTGTGCTCGATCACGAGCACCGTGTTGCCGGCGTCGACGAGCCGCTGCAGGACGTCGAGCAGCTTCTCGATGTCGGCGAAATGGAGGCCGGTCGTCGGCTCGTCGAGCATGTAGAGCGTCCGGCCCGTCGCGACCTTCGACAGCTCCTTCGCCAGCTTGACGCGCTGTGCCTCGCCCCCGGAGAGCGTCGTCGCCGGCTGCCCGAGCTTGATGTAGTCGAGCCCGACGTCGTGCAGCGTCTGCAGGCGCCGGCGCAGCTTCGGGATCTTGGCGAAGAAGCGGACGCCCTCCTCGACGGACATGTCGAGCACGTCTGCGATCGTCGCGCCCTTGAACCGCACCTCCAGCGTCTCGCGGTTGTACCGCTTGCCGCCGCACGTCTCGCACGGCACGTAGACGTCCGGCAGGAAGTGCATCTCGATCTTGATCTGACCGTCTCCCTTGCACGTCTCGCAGCGACCGCCACGCACGTTGAACGAGAACCGCCCCGGCTTGTAGCCGCGGACCTTGGCCTCGGGCGTCAGCGAGTACAGCTCCCTGATCGGCGTGAAGAGGTCGGTGTACGTCGCCGGGTTCGAGCGCGGCGTCCGGCCGATCGGCGACTGGTCGATGTCGATCACCTTGTCGAAGCACTCGATCCCCTCGACGGCGTCGTGGTCGCCGGGCTTGACGCGGAGCCGGTTGAACCGGTTGGCGAGCGCCTTGTAGACGATCTCGTTCACGAGCGTCGACTTGCCTGAGCCGGACACGCCAGTCACGCAGACGAACCTCCCGACCGGGAACTCGACGTCGATTCCCTTGAGGTTGTGCATGCGCGCCCCCCGGACGCGGAAGCAGCCGTTGTCGTGGCCACGGCGCTCCGGGACCCCGATCTCCCGGACGCCGGACAGGAAGGCGCCCGTGATCGACGCGGCGGTCCGCTCGATCTTCTTCGCCGGCCCCTCGGCGACGACGTGCCCGCCGTGCTCGCCCGCTCCGGGCCCCATGTCGACGATCCAGTCGGCGGAGCGCATCATCTGCTCGTCGTGCTCGACCACGAGCACCGTGTTGCCGAGGTCGCGGAGCCGCTCGAGGGTGCCGATCAGCCGGCCGTTGTCGCGCTGGTGCAGCCCGATCGAGGGCTCGTCGAGGATGTAGAGGACGCCGACGAGCTGCGAGCCGATCTGCGTCGCCAGCCGCAGGCGCTGGGCCTCGCCGCCCGAGAGCGTCGACGCCGCCCGGTCGAGCGCGAGGTAGCCGACGCCGACGTCGTCGAGGAAGGTCAGCCGCTCGCGGATCTCCTTGACGATGCGGGCCCCGATCAGCTGCTCGATCTCGCTCAGCTCGAGCCCGTCCAGGAAGCGCAGGGCGCTCGTCACCGACATCCGCGTGAACTCGTGGATGTTGCGGTCACCGACCGTGACGGCGAGCACCTCCGGCTTCAGCCGCGCCCCACCGCACGCAGGGCACGGACGGAAGCTCATGTACTCCTCGATCCGCTCGCGCTGCTGGGGCGAGTCGGTCTCCTTGTAGCGGCGCTGGAGGCTCGAGACGAGGCCCTCCCAGGCGAGCGTGTACGCGCGCCGCCGACCCATCCGGTTGCGGTAGCTGACGTAGATCCGCTCGCCCTTCGTGCCGAAGAGGAACGCGTCCCGCTGCTCGTCGGTCAGCTCCTGCCACGGTGCGTCGAGGTCGATCTCGTAGCGGTCGGCGATCGCCTGGATCACGGACTCGTAGAAGCTGGAGTTGCCGACCGACCACGGGACGAGGGCCCCCTGCGCGATCGACAGGGCCGGGTCGGGGACGAGCAGGTCCGGGTCGATCTCGAGCTGGGCGCCGAGACCGGTGCAGCGCGGGCAGGCGCCGTGAGGCGAGTTGAAGGAGAACACGCGCGGCTGGAGCTCGGCAAGTCCGCCGCCGTGCTCGGGGCACGCGAACTTCTCCGAGAACGTCGTCGCGTCCCCGTCGACGACGTCGATCGTGACGAGTCCGTCAGCGAGGGCGACGGCGGTCTCGATCGACTGCGCGAGCCGCAGACGCAGGTCGGTCTTCATCACCAGCCGGTCGACGACGACCTCGATCGTGTGTTTGAGCTTCTTGTCGAGGACGATCTCCTCCTCGAGCATCCGCTGGTCGCCGTCGACCTTGACGCGCGTGAACCCCTCCTGGCGGAGCTCCTCGAAGAGGTCGCGGTACTCGCCCTTCCGGTCGCGGACGACCGGCGCGTTGACCGTGAACTTCGTCCCCTCGGGGAGGCGCAGCACCTGGTCGACGATCGCCTCGATCGCTTGGCCGGCGATCGGACGCCCGCACTCCGGGCAGTGCGGCCGGCCGACGCGCGCGTAGAGCAGGCGCAGGTAGTCGTAGATCTCGGTCACGGTGCCGACGGTCGAGCGCGGGTTTCGCGACGTCGTCTTCTGGTCGATCGAGATCGCAGGCGAGAGCCCGTCGATCGAGTCGACGTCGGGCTTCTCCATCATCTGGAGGAACTGACGCGCGTAGGCGGACAGCGACTCGACGTAGCGGCGCTGCCCCTCGGCGTAGATCGTGTCGAACGCGAGCGACGACTTGCCCGAGCCCGAGAGCCCTGTGATGCAGATCAGCCGGTTCCGCGGCAGCCGGACAGTGACGTCCTTCAGGTTGTGCTCCCGGGCGCCGTGGACGACGAGCTCTTCCGCAGGCATAGCTCCACCGAGTCTATCGAGCCCGATCGGACGGGAACAGATGTTCGCTTCTGGTCGCCCGCGACGGAGGCTCCAGGCCTCGACAGTCACAAGCTGACGGCGATAAGCTCGGAGATCGGCCCCGGTCCTTCAGGCTAGGGAGGTCCCGAGTGGTTTCGCCAATCGACCCCTCCGCCTCGGCGCTCCTGGTGCTCCACTACCAGAATGGTCTCGTCAGGCACGAGGGTGTCTTCGCGTTTTCCGGCACTCCTGTCCAGGTGGAGAAGCACAAGTGCCTCGAGAAGACGGCCGCCGTACTCGAAGCCAGCCGTGGTGCCGGCGTGCCGGTGATCTACGTCAACATCGAGTTTCGCCCGGGCTTCCCCGAGCTCAAGAAGCCCACGTATCCGCTGATCGAGTCGATCCAGGAGCGCAACGCATTCCTCAGGGGCTCGTGGGACGCCGGAGTCCCCGATGAGTTGAAGCCGGAACCGAACGACATCATGGTCGTCAACTTCGATTCGAGCGCTTTCTCACACACCGACCTCGACGGCATCCTCCGTGCGAAGGGCACGCGGCAGCTCTACCTGGCAGGGATCGCCACCAACTGGGTCGTCGAGAGCACAACGAGGTACGGAGCCGAGCTGGGCTACGACATCACGGTGCTGGAGGATTGTTGTCAAGGGTTCTCCGACGAGTTGCACGACTTCGCGATCAAGAACACGCTGCCGTACTACGCCACCATCATGAAGTCGGCCGACTTCATCGCCCAGCTCGGCTGAGACAGGGCCGGGACGGCCATTCGCTCGAGGACGCATCGCTCCGAAGCGGACGGTGAGCGGATGCTTGTCCGGAAAATATATTGACATCTATCGATTGTTTCAGCTAGGGTTGCATCGATAAGTGTCGATAGAGGGAGGCCTCGCCGTGACCACGAACGCGACCGCACTTCGTGACGAGGTGCGCGTGAAGTACGCCGAGGCCGCCCGGACCGTCGGTGCGAGTGGGTGTTGCGGCTCGTCGTGCGGGTGTGAGAGCCCCGACTTCGGCAGCAGCCTGTACGACCGCGGCGAGCTTGCCGAGCTCCCGGACGCCGCCGTCCTCGCCAGCCTCGGTTGCGGTAATCCCACGGCGGTCGCCCAGCTTGGCGAGGGCGAGGTCGTCCTCGATCTCGGCTCCGGAGGGGGCATCGACGTGCTGCTCTCGGCCCGGCGGGTGGGCCCGACGGGCTTCGCCTACGGGCTCGACATGACGGACGAGATGCTCGAGCTCGCCCGCGCCAACGCCGCTCGGGCGGGCGCGGCGAACGTCGAGTTCCTGAAGGGTCACATCGAGGAGATCCCGCTGCCCGACGCGAGCGTCGACGTCGTCATCTCCAACTGCGTGATCAACCTCTCCGTCGACAAGTCGCAGGTCTTCGCGGAGATCGCCCGCGTGCTCAGGCCGGGCGGGCGCGTCGGCGTCAGCGACATCGTCGCCGAGGATCGCCTCTCGGCCGCCGACCGCGCCGAGCGCGGCAGCTACGCCGGCTGCGTCGCGGGGGCGCTCTCGATCGGCGAGTACCGGGACGGGCTGCTTGCAGCAGGTCTCGAGGCGGTCTCGATCGAGCCGACGCACGAGGTGGCCGACGGGATGCACTCCGCCGTCGTCAGGGCGGTGAAACCGCGCTGACGAGCGCGTAGAGTCGCTCTGTGGCCGATCAGCCCGCCGCGGCCGACGTCGTCAAGGGCGAGCTGCCCCTGCTGACGCTGTCCGAACGGGACGTCGCGGAGCTGCTCGACGATCGCGCGTTGCTGGACGCGCTGGAGGGCGGCTTCCGCGACCTCTCGCGCGGGGTCGTGCAGGTCCCGGACCGTCCGGACGTCTCCGTTCCGGGCGGCCTCGTGCTGGCGATGCCGGCCTGGCGACCGGGCTCCCCGATCGGCGTCAAGCTCGTCAGCCTGTTCGCGGGCAACCTCGCGCGCGGGCTGCCGAGCCACCTGGCGCTGATCGCGCTGCTCGACCCGGAGACCGGTGCGCCGCTCTGCGTCATGGACGGGACGTACGTCACGGGTGCCCGGACGGCCGGTGCGACCATGGTCTCGGTGCGGCTGCTCGCCCGCGAGGACGCCCGGGTGGCGACGATCGTCGGTGCCGGAGTCCAGGCGCGCGAGCACCTGCGCCTCCTGCCGCTCGTCCGGGACGTCGAGCGCGTCTTCGTCGCCTCCGAGTACCCGCACGACGCAGAGCGGCTGGCCGGCCGCGACCCGCGCGCCGAGGCGACCGGCGACCTCGAGGCGGCCGTGCGCGCGTCCGACGTCGTCTGCCTGTGCACGAGCTCGAGCCAGCCGGTGCTCGACCCGGACTGGGTGCGGCCAGGGACGCACGTCACGTCGATCGGCTACGCGCCGCCGGGCGGCGAGCTGCCGAGGGCGCTGGCCGAGCGGGCACGTCTCTTCGTCGAGACGGTCTCCGCCTTCGAGGCGCCGCCGGTCGGCTGCGCCGAGCTCGCCGGGGTCGACCCGGGGCGTGGCGCCGAGCTCGGCCAGGTCCTGCTCGGGGAGGCGCCCGCCCGCACCTCGGAAGACGAGGTCACGGTCTACAAGGCGATGGGGAACGCGATCGAGGACCTCGTCGCGGCGGAGCTCGTCTACCGAACGGCGCTGGAGCGCGGCCAGGGCGCTATCACGATGCTCTGAGCTGGGCTAGTAACAGTCTGTTACTTGGCTGGAGCCGGCTTCCCAGCTGACGGCACGCAGCAAGTAACAGTCTGTTACTTGCAGTCGAATGGGTTCGGCGAGCCTGCGGGCCGAGGTCGACACCTAGGCGCGAGCGCGGCGGCCGCGGCCGAAGACGA
>Ga0073934_10008216_pt1 | contig 14061 bp, 13 predicted proteins | sample LarsenN4metaG_FD_76834 | JGI IMG/M metagenome (GOLD analysis project Ga0073934, IMG submission 76834) | Hot spring sediment bacterial and archeal communities from British Columbia, Canada, to study Microbial Dark Matter (Phase II) - Larsen... ...
GCTCCCAACAGCCCGGAGGCTCCTGCCCGCATGCACCGCGAACTGCTCACCCTGCGCGACCCGGAAAAGCTGAAAGACATGATGTTTCAAGATGTTATGAACCTGCTCCGGCGGCATTACGAGTGCACGCCGGCAGCCTTCGCCACCGGCGTCGGATCGCCACGCGAGACCCGCAACGCCGCCGGCAGCAACGCGGCCTCCTGCCTGTTGCTGGCAGCCGCGCGGCGACTCGGCCTCTCCGAGCAGGAGACTCTGGCCCTCTACCGGGAGCATTACCGGGATGTCCTCGCCGACCCGGCGGGCAGCGCCCACGCCAACATCCGCGCCTTCATGGCCAATGGCTGGGCGGGCGTCGAAATCACCGGTGAGCCGCTCAGGTTGAAGGGCCCGGGCTGAGCGCCCGGAGGCCAGGCCTCAGGCGGTTCCCTCGCGCGCCAGGACGGCCATGGTCAGCCTCGAGACGCAAACGAGCCGTCCTCGTTCGTCCTCGATTCGGATTTCCCAGACCTGGGTGGTGCGCCCGAGGTGCACCGGGCGAGCGGTGCCGGTGACCAGGCCGCTGCGCACGGCGCGAATGTGGTTGGCGTTGATGTCGAGCCCGACGCAGTAGTGGCTGCCGACATCGACGCAAAAATTGGCCGCCATGCTGCCCAGGGATTCGGCGAGCACGACCGACGCGCCGCCGTGGAGGATGCCCATCGGCTGGTGCGTGCGGCGATCGACCGGCATCGTGCCGCGCACGAAGTCCTCGCCAATCTCCGTGATCGTGATGCCGAGGGAATCGGCGATGGTGCCCTGCTGCAGCCGAATCACGGCGGCAAGCTCGGGCCTGACTTTCCAGATGCTCATCGCACTCTCCCGCAGTGAATCAGGCGTCGGCCGGATGGAACGTACGCAGGGTGCGCATCATGCCCGGCGCAACCAACTCGCCCTCAAGCAGCACGCCGGCAGCGGTGTCAACGGACGGCCCCGACGCAGCGGCGCCATCGCAAAGCAACCCCACCAGGGCACCGATCAGCGGCATGTGCGTCACCAGCATCAGGTCGCCCGGCCCGCCGGCAACCAATGCATCGATAACCTGGACGGCGCGGCTCGGCGGATCGTCGGGCGTGACGCCCGGCACCTCGACCACCTCGCCGCATCGCAGCGCGGCAGCCACGATATCGGCGGTCTGTCGGGCGCGGACGTAGGGGCTGGAAACAATGCGCCGTGGCACCAGGCCACCGGCGGCAATGACGCCGGCGACGGCGGCCGCTTCGTCGCGGCCACGTTGCGTCAGGTTGCGCCATTCGTCACGCGGCGCATCGCGCTCGGCATGGCCGTGACGCAACAGGAATACCCGCTTCAAGGTGGCCGCGCTCTCAGTGGGCATGGCCGACCACGAACTCGAAGTCACTGTTCTGGTTTCCCGTCATCAGGCGCTTGACGATGCTGCTCAAGGGTTGCCCTTCGAACAGCACCGCGTGCAGGCCGGTAACCAGCGGCATGTAGACGCCCAGTTCATCGGCTTTCTGCTTGACCACACGCAAGGTGTTGACGCCTTCGGCCGTCTGACCGAGCGAACGCTCGGCATCGGTTACCGACATGCCCTGGCCAATCTTGAAGCCGACCTGGTAATTGCGGCTCAGCGGCGACGAGCACGTCACCACGAGATCGCCGACGCCGGCAAGGCCCAGGAAAGTCAACGGATTGCCGCCCATGCGCTCCGCGAAGCGCCCCATCTCGACCAAGCTGCGCGTAATCAGCAGGGCGCGCGTGTTCTGCCCCATACCGAGCGCGTCGGCCATGCCAGTGGCAATGGCATAGATGTTCTTCAGCGCGCCGGCGAGCTCGACGCCGAAAACATCCTGGTTGGCGTAAACGCGGAAGTACGGGCAGGAGAGTGCATCCTGGACGATTTCACGGACGTCGCCGTCCTCGCTGGCGATGACCGAGCCGGTGATCATGCGCGCGGCAATCTCTTTCGCCAGGTTCGGGCCACTGAGCACGCCGACGCGCGAGGTTCCCAGCTCGCGCTGCATCAACTGGCTCATCAGCAGGAAGCCGTCCGGCCAGATGCCCTTGGTGCAGCTGACGAAGACGGCGTCCTTGCGCGCATGCGGCTTGACCAGCGCGAGGATGTCCTTGAACGCGCGGCTCGGCACGGCCACGAACAGCAGCTCCGCCTCCGAGACTGCCCCCACCAGATCGGTGGTCGGCCGCACCGCCGGGTTCAGCCGGTAACCCGGCAGGTAACGGCTGTTGATGCCGGTGGCGCGGATCTCCTCCACCGTTGCCTCGTCACGCAGCCAGAGCGATACCGAGTGCCCGTTGTCGGCCAGGATATTGGCCATGGCCGTCCCGAAACTTCCACCACCCATGACCACGGCGCGATAAGCCACAAGGATTCCCCCGGAAAATGCCTATTGGAACGGGTGGACACCACCCCGAAGACGAAGCCGGATCATAACCGGCTGTCGGCGCGCACGTAGGTTGTCCGCATCCCGGTGCCGCTGATCGCCAGCCTTTACGAAATCGCAACGATGGCCTCGAGGGCGGGTGCTAACCTGCCCCGGCAATGGGAAAAGCGGCAGCGCGGGCCCTTCGTAACGGGCCGGGCGGCTGTGGCGTTACCCGGGAGGAGACATGTACAGGCAACTTTCGCTGCTCGCCGCGGGCCTCGTGCTTGCCACTGCCGCCGGTGCGGAAGTGAAGGAACTCGAAGGCGAGGAACTGGTGGGAGCCTTCGTGCAGGGGATCTCGATCGGTCAGCCCATCGTTGGTGAGTCGTTCGACGAGGATGACCAGAAGCTCCGTGACACCGCCATCGACCAGCGCAATGCGCTCGGTCCGGTCGAACCCGAACTGGCGGTCAGCAACCTCGAAGTCCTGCAGCAGCCACGCCCGGCCTCGGTCGACCAGATGGTGGCCAACATCCAGGAGCAGGAAACACGGGATCTGGTCGAGGACACCATCATGCAGACGAGCCTCAGCACGCGCATGGACGTGAACCTCGACCGTGTCGGCGCGGAAACGGGGATCACCGTTCCCAAGGCGGAAGACACCCGTGATTTCAGCGTACTTCGTGGCAGCATCCTCGAGTTGCTGCCCAGCGCGACGGGCTACCAGCTCGAATTCCTGAAGAATCGCTGACGGCAAGCCGCCGGCGCGCGGCCTGCCACTCCAGCCTCACCGCGCACACGTCAGCGCGCGGCGAACTCGATGGACGCCAGTTGCGAAGCGGCCACCGTGTAATTCACGGTGCCGCCGCCCACTTGCGTTTCCACCACCAGACGGTCCTTGCTGACGCCGCGGAACACCCCGGTGGTGGTCTTGCCGGCGACAGTCGTCACCTTCACGAGTTTGTTGAGGAAAGGCGTCAGGTCCCGGTCGCCAATGCGCACCGACGACGCGACTGCATCGGCTGCCGCTGCGGCGCCGGCCTGCGCGCGCGCGGATCCCTCGATGCGAATGACTTCGCCGTTGTTCAGCCGGATGCTGGCGATTTCAGCGCGCGCGTACTTGAACTGGATGACACCGCCGCCGCCCTTGATCGCCTCGAGCAGCAGTTTGTCATTGGCGATGCCACGCAGCGCGCCCTGCTCGCGACGACCGTTCTGCAACTCCACCGTTGCACCGAGGCCACTCAGGGTAGCGAGGGCGTCGAACGGCAGCGTGCGCTCGCGCGGTGCCGCCGGCGCCGGCGCCTTGCGGACGACCGGCTGCTGACGCAATTCGACTGGCGTGACCAGTGTGTACACGGACTTGTAACCGGCGGCTTCCGTCGCTGCCGCCGTTTCGCTGCCCAGGACACTCCAGCCGAATTCCATCTTCGCTGCCTTGACCACGTGCTTGCCGGTGCGGCCATCGGGCAGCGTCACGGTGGCCACCGCCTCGGCCCGGCCGGAGATCGGGTCGAGCGTGCCGCCTTCGAAACTCACCGATTCCACGTCGCCTGCCTTGTACTGCTGCTGCAGGAACTCCTCGGCCACGAAATACAGCGTGTCGAGATGGTCGAAGCTGCGGTCGACTTCACCGTCCTGGTAACGCAGGTGGGTCGTCAGCACGTCGACATCGCCGGCGACGTAGCTTTCCTCGAAGTCCGGCAAGGTCAGTTGCACATAGCCTTCCAGTTTCCCGCGCACGGACGGCACCAGTTCGAGATCCAGCCGATAGCCACGGCGTATCACCCGCGTGACCGGCGACCCGTCCGCCTCACGCCAGGAAACATGCACTTCCGGAACGTCGCGGTCGTAGGGACCGACAATCTTTTTCAGGCGGGACTTTCCCGGCGTCGTCTGGCCGAGGAAAACAGCAACTTCCCGCTCCGGAAAGAACCCGACGCCCTCGCTCAGCCGCAGCACGCCGTCGATCAGTTCGACACGGTCGGGGTGGAACGCATGACCGTGCACGCGGCCCGCCACGTTGACACCGGGCCCCTGGCGCGAGAGCAGCGTGAGCGCGCGCTCGGAATCGACAAAACCGGCATAGCCGGTCGCACGCGACGTAAAGGCGACCCCGTCACGCAGCGTGAACGAGGCCGGGCGATCCGGCTCGAATCCGGCAATGAAGGCACCGCTCAACGCCATGGCGAGGCCCGCGGCCTGCAGCAGGCCCGCGAGTTGCAGCGCTTCCCAGTGCCTGCGGTAGTAGAGGGGAACGATGAAGGGCACCAGCACCGAGCCGATCACCCAGCGCGGCTCATGCTCCGCCGCGTGCGCCAGGTACATCGCGCCGCCGGCAGCAAACACCGACAGCCCAACCAGCAACAGGAACGTTTCCATGCCATCGCTCCCTATTGACGCGTGCAGGTCACCGCCGAGTCCGGCTCGGCGAGCAGGAAGTGCGCGCGTGCCTGCGCGATCGGTTCCGCGGGATCTTCCTGCCAGCAACTGATCATCACGTTCGCCACCCGCCTGCCCTGCCGGGTAACGGTACACGAGGCATGACAGTCCCGGTAGTGACCGGCTCGAAGGTAATCAATGGAGAGATCGACCGTCTTCGGCATGCGCGGCGTGTCCATGGTCGCCAGCAAGTGAATGATGGCCGCATGCTCCATGAATCCGCCGATGGCGCCGCCGTGCAATGCAGGCAACGTCGGGTTGCCGATGTTTTCCTGTTTGACCGGGAGGCGGAACTGCACCGTGCCGTCGTAGCCGATGTCACAGCGCATGCCGAGGAACTTCGCATAGGGAATGGCATCCACCAGCGGGTCGAAATTGCCGATCCGGCGGCAGGCGGCAATCACGTCGATGAGTCGCGAGGAAACGGTCACGGCCTGGCCCTCACCATGCTCTTGTTGAGGCCGAGGCGCATGTAGGTGGCCACGAACGTGGACACCGGGTCCGCGCGATCCGACTGGTAGGCACAGCCGCGTACGAACGCGACATTCGAACTCAGCCGGTAGCATTCGGCGAATGCGAGGAAATCGACGCCGGGATCCGGGCGCCGCAGATGATCGATGCGCAGGTCGAGCGTCGGCGTGATGTCGACATGCGGGTACAGCTTGCAGGCCACCGCGAGCCCGCCGGTCTGGTCGAGCAGGGCCAGCACCGGGCCACCGTGCACGACACCGTTCCACGGGTTCCCGACGATGTTGTCGTTGTGCACGAGACGGATCGTGACGCCGTCGCGGGTGGCATTCTCGAAGCGCATGCCCAGTTCGATGCTGTGGCGCACGGTACCGAGGAAGCGCTCGCAAAGCTTGCTGAGGCGGCGGTTGTCTTCCGCCGGGTCGGCGGCGTCGGTGGCGGTCATGGAATGCCTGCGAAATGCGGAAGCGCGGCGTTGCGGACGCGGCGACGCGAACCGGGGGTTGCGGGTCTGGCGACGGCGGCCGGCGATGGCCGCCGGAAAGCGCAGCCCGGTGTTTCTATTACAATCGCGCGCCTCGCCGCAAGGTACGCGTTCACATGACCGACACCGTTTCCGGCCCGCGCCTGGACCTGCGCCGCGGTGTTGCCTACGCCGTGCTGACCAGCCTCGTCGGTTCCACGGCCGCCGCCGCCGCGAAATTCCTCGGCGATCGCGTTTCGCCCTACGTGATCGTGTTTGCCCAGTACGCCGTCGGCGTGGCGATCCTGCTGCCCTGGCTGCTGGCGCGCGGGGTCTCCGCGCTCGCCACGCAACGGCCCTGGCTGCACTTCTGGCGCAGCATCGCCGGCTGGATCGGGTTCATGGCGTACTACCTGGCGCTGGCCAAGGTGCCGCTGGTTGACGCCGCGCTGCTGCGCAGTGCCGCGCCGTTGTGGGTGCCCGGCATCCTGTTCCTGTGGCTCGGCGTGCGCCTGCCGTGGCTGCGCTGGGCTGCGATAGCCGTTGGCTTCGCCGGCGTGCTGCTGATCCTGCACCCGGACGCCGATGGCATCAGCGCTTGGCACAGCATCGGCCTGTTCGCGGGCATCGGGCTCGCGGTCTCGATGGCAACAACCCGCCAGCTCGCGGCCAGCGAATCGCCGCGGGCGATCATTTTTTACTACTTCGGCATCGCCGGCCTCGCCACGCTCCCCTTCGCCATCGCCACCTGGCAGACGCCGTCCCTGGCCGATGCCCTGGTGCTGTTGTTCATCGGCGTGTCCATCTACGTCACGATGGCGCTCTATACCGCGGCCTACACCTGGGCGAAGGCGAGCGTGATCTCGCCGCTGAGTTTTCTCGGGGTCGTGTTTGCCGGCCTGTACGGCATGCTGTTCTGGCAGGAGATCCCGGGCTGGCTCACGCTCGCCGGCATCGCGCTGGTGATCGGCGGCGGCGTGTTCGCGGTGTGGCTGGAATCGCGCGGCACCACGGACGAGATCTGAAGGCAGGCCGCGGCGCGCGCGTCACGCGAGCCGGAAGATGTTCCTGCCACCCTCGTGGCTGACAACGCCGTGTCGCCCGACACCCTCGCTGTGCATCAGTTCCTGCAGCATGGCCACGTCCGGCGGCGTGTTGGCGAGAAAGCGCGTGCCATCCCCGAGCCGGCCGATGACGATGCCCTGGCTGGGGCCACCGGCACCGTGGGTCACCGTGTAGGTCTCGATGCGGGCGGCACCCGCCGCCCGTTCGCTGAACGCCGGCCGAGGCAGCGCATCGAGCTCCCGCTGGTAGCTGGCCGGCGCGACGCGCTGCCATCGCTCGTGACGGGGTTCGGTCGAGTAGATCCCGACGGCGTGCTTGGTGACGTGCCAGCCGTTCGCGTTGAGCAGGCCCTGTGTACCGGGACGCGCACGCAGGGCGTTCATCATCCCGGCTATCGAATGCATGACGTAGTTGTTGCCCGGCCCGCCGAAGTACGGCAACCCGCCGGTGAGCGTCAGCCCGCGTGCGTCGCCGGTGGCAATGCCGAGTTCGGCGCAGGCGATCTGCACCGCCGACGGGAAACACGAATAGATGTCGAAGAACGCCATGTCGTCGATGCGTGCTCCCGCCATGCGCAGCGCTTCCTCGCCGCAACGGCGCAGCGCCGGCGACGAGGTGTAGTCCCGGCGCTCGCTCACATGCCAGTGGTCGCTCGCCTGCGCGCAGCCGTTGAGGAACACCCAGCGCGAACGCTCGATGCCCAGCTTGCGCGCGGTACCGGCCGACATCATCAGCACGGCGGCCGACATGTCGACCTGGATGACGGCGTTCATGTACTTGGTGTACGGGAAGCCGACCATGCGGTTCTGTGGCGTCACCGTGCTGATTTCCGCCGCACTGCGCGCCGTGGGGAACCAGCTGTAGGGGTTTTTCGCCGCCACCTCGCTGAAGGGCGCGAACAGTTCGCCGAGGAACCGCTGGTGCTCGGCCAGGCTGCGGCCGGACTGCGCGCGCAATGCGTTTTCAAACAGCGGATAGGTGTTGATCGGCAGGAAGAACCCGTACTGCTTCTCGTGGTCGCTGCAACCCGGCTTGAGCGTGCCGATCAACTGCGGCTCGCCCTCGGCCTTGCCGTTCCAGTCGGGCCGCGCGCCGGTCTTGATCGCGCCGAGCAGGGTGGCAAGGTTCTCCGAACCGGCCAGCAGCACGATGTCGCTGGTCCCCTGCGCAATACGCTCGGCCATCTCGTTGACCAGCATCTGCGGCGTATCGCCGCCGGCACCGCAGTAGAAACCGGCGCGGATGCGGGCGCCGAACGCGGCAGCCACGTCCGCGGGGAGGTTCCGGTAGCGTCCGAACATGCCGCCGCCGGCATCGGTCGAGTCGATCGCCAGGCGCGTGTTGGCAATGGTGTCGACGCGCGCAAGCAGGCTTCCCGCCTCGACGCCGGTATCGGCGGCCGCGCGGCGCGCGGCCTCGATCACCATCGCCAGCGGCGTCGGTGCCTCTGCCGCGGGCAACCGGCTGGTGAACTGCCCGGCGCCCACCAGCACCGGCATGTTGTCGGCAATCGTCATGGCCATCCCCCCGATGCGTTTGCGGCGGCGCTCAGCGCCCCTCGAAATCCGGCTTGCGCTTTTCCTTGAATGCACGCGGGCCTTCGCGGGCGTCACGCGACATGATCACCGGCGCGGCGAACATCTTCTCCAGTTGCAGGCCTTCCTTTTCAGTGAGCCCGATGCAGGCGCGCGCCGACTTGCGCACCTCGCGCACGGCCAGCGGCCCGTTGGCTGCGATCTTCTGCGCGATGGCCAGCGCCTTCGGCAGCACCTGCTCGCGCGGCAACACATGGTTCACCAGGCCGAGCTCATACGCGCGGCGCGCATCGATGAGGTCGCCGGTGAGCAGCAATTCCATCGCGATCGCATAGGGAATCTGCCGCGGCAGGCGCGCCGTGGAACCGCCGGCCGGGAACAGCCCCCACTTCACTTCCTGCAGGCCGAAGCGCGCATGCTCCGCCACCACGCGGATGTCGCAGCCCTGCATCAGTTCCATGCCGCCGGCAATCGCATCGCCATTGACCGCGGCGATCACCGGCTTCACCGCGTCGAAGTCACGCAGCAGCGTGCGGTCGAACACGAAGATGTCACTCATCAGCCGCTTGTCCCACTCGTCCTCGGCGACGCGCCCGCCGTTGAACAGCGTGATCATGCGGCCGAGATCGGCGCCGGCGCTGAAGGTGGTGTCGCCGCTGCCGGTGACGACGATCGCGCGCACGCGGTCGTCGTCACGCAGTTCGAGCCAGGCATCCGCCAGGCGCAAGGCAACCTCCGGGTCGATGGCGTTGCGCGCCTCCGGCCGGTTGAGGGTGACGACGGCGACGTGGCCGTCACGCGCCACGCTGACTTTTGCGGCGGGGTTCGCGGCGGGCTCCGGCATGGGGATTCTCCGTTTCAGTCAGTTGCGGACAGCCATGCCCAGCACGATGTCCACCAGTTGCTGCAGGGACAGCGACCCCTTCGGGTCGAACCAGGTGTTGCTCCAGCTGATGGCGCCGGTGAGCAGGCGGCGCAACACAAAGGGCTCGACATCGATCAGGCCCTCGGCCCGGGCCTGTGCAAGCACGTCCAGCCATAACTGCTCATACACCGCGCGCAGGGCCAGCACGTCCTTCTGGCTGGCCGCGGAAAGGCCCTCCCAGCAATAGACCAGCACACCCATCGCCTCGCGGGTGTCGCCAAGGATGGACTGCAGTTCGCATTCGATCAGTGCGCGCAGCTTGGCGCGCGCATCCGGCGCATCCTCCACCGCCTTGCGCATGCGCTCGGTATTGAAGCGGATGACGTCGATCATCACCGCCTTGAGGATCTCTTCCTTGCTGCTGAAGTGATGGAACAGGCTGCCGGACAGGATGCCGACGGCGGCCGCGATGTCTCGTACCGTGGTGCGCTCGAAGCCCTGCCTGCGGAACAGGTGCGCCGCCGCCGACAGCACCTTGCCACGCGGCGTGTCCTCCATGCCGTTGACGAGTCTGACCTTGCGGCGTTGTCGGGTTGTTGCAGCCATCGGCGTTTCCATAGCAGGCGGGATCGGGGCCGGCGCGCTGCCCGCAAGCGGCGCCGCCGGATGGCCAGCCAGCCGATTTACAGACCAAGCGCTTGCTTGGTAGTGTATCGACGCCCGGCGTGGGCCGCCAGCCCCGCCTCCTCCCGCACAGAACCGGAGTGCCGTCACGATGACTTCCGCGAAACCGGCCATCCGCATCGGCTGCGCCGCCGCCTTCTGGGGCGACAGCAACGCTGCCGCCTTCCAGCTCGTCCGCCAGGCCGACATCGATTACCTGGTGTTCGATTACCTCGCCGAAGTGACCATGTCGATCATGGCCGGCGCGCGCATGAAAGACCCGAACGCCGGCTTCGCCACCGACTTCGTCACCGAGGTGATGGCGCCGCTGGCGAAAGACATCGCGGCGAAGAAGATCAAGGTCATCGCCAATGCCGGCGGCGTGAACCCGCAGGCCTGCCGCGACGCACTGAAGAAAGCCTTCGCTGCCGCCGGCGTCGACCTGAAAATCGCCCTGGTGCTCGGCGACGACCTGCAGTCGCGCCGCCACGAGTTGCCCGCGGGCATCACTGAGCTGGATAGCGGCAAGCCGCTGCCGGGCTTCACCGTCAGCATGAACGCCTACCTCGGCGCGAAGCCGATTGCCGACGCGCTGGCGCGCGGCGCCGATGTGGTGGTGACCGGGCGCATCGCCGACAGCGCCATGGTGCTCGCGCCGATGCTGCACGAGTTCGGCTGGTCGCTCACCGACTACGACAAGCTCGCGCAAGGCTCGCTCGCCGGCCACATCATCGAGTGCGGCGCGCAGTGCACCGGCGGCAACTTCACCGACTGGGAAAGCGTTCCCGGCTACGACGACATGGGTTTCCCGGTCATCGAATGCGTAGCGGACGGCAGTTTCGTCGTGGGCAAGCCGGCGAACACCGGCGGCCTGGTGACGCCCTTCACGGTCGGCGAGCAATTGCTGTACGAGATCGGCGATCCGCGCGCCTACATCCTGCCGGACGTGGTCTGTGACTTCACGCAGGTGAAACTCGAACAGGTCAGCGACAACCGCGTGCGTGTCAGCGGCGCGAAGGGCCTGCCACCCACCGCGAGCTACAAGTGCAGCGCGACCTGGCCGGACGGCAACCGCATCACCGCGAGCTTCCTGATCGGCGGCATCGATGCCGCGAAAAAGGGCCAGCGCGTGGCCGATGCCATCATCGCGCGCGTACGCCGCCTGCTGGCGGAAAAGGGCATCGCCGATTTCCGCGAAGTGAGCATCGAGGTGCTCGGCAACGAGGCCACCTACGGCGCCAACGCGCGCGTGCTGCATACGCGTGAAGTGGTGGTGAAGATTGCCTGCGTGCACGACGACAAGAAGGCGCTGCGCCTGTTCGGCCGCGAAATCGCCCAGGCCGCCACCGGCATGGCGCCCGGCCTGTCCGGCATCGTCGGCGGCCGCCCGAAGGACAACCCGCGCATCCGCCTGTTTTCCTGCCTGGTGCCAAAGTCACTCATCACGCCGACGGTGGACATCGACGGCGAGGTCACGACCAGCGCCGTGCCCGTCGACGGCGGCTTCGAGGCCGCGATGGTGAAGCCGCAGCCTGCCGGTGAGACGAAGTCCGGTGACGTGACCGTTCCGCTCATCCGGCTCGCCGTCGCACGTAGCGGCGACAAGGGCAACCACTCGAATATCGGCGTCATGGCGCGCAAGGCAGACTTCCTTCCCTATATCCGCGCGGCGCTCACCGAGGCCGCGGTGGCAAACTACATGCAGCACGTGCTTGATCCGCAGAGCGGGCGCGTCACGCGCTGGGAGCTGCCGGGCCTGAACGGGTTCAACTTCCTGCTGGAGAACGCGCTCGGTGGCGGCGGCATCGCCAGCGTGCGCATCGATCCGCAGGGCAAGGCCTTTGCCCAACAGTTGCTGGATTTCCCGGTGCCGGTGCCGAAAGCGCTGGCCGATACGCTGTAATCCACCGGACAGCGTTCCTCCCCCTCTTCCATCCAACCCGCGACAAGGACGAAACATCCCGATGGGCTACACATCGATACTGCGCAGCGACGCCTTCGCTGGCCGCAACATCATCGTCACCGGTGGCGGCAGCGGCATCGGCCGCTGCACCGCCCATGAACTCGCCTCGCTCGGCGCCCGCGTCTATCTCGTCGGCCGCAAGGAAGACAAACTGCAGAAGGTGCAGGCGGAGATCCGCGAGGACGGCGGCAAGGCCGAGTACCGCGTCTGTGACATCCGTGAGGAAGCGGCGGTGAAAGAAATGATCGCCAGCATCGTCGCCGAGTGCGGCCAGGTGCACGGCCTGGTCAACAACGCCGGCGGCCAGTTCCCCTCGCCGCTGGCGGTGATTTCTCAGAAAGGCTGGGAAGCCGTGGTGCGCACCAACCTCACCGGGGGCTTCCTGGTCGCGCGTGAGGTGTTCCTGCAGGGCATGAACAGGCACGGCGGGTCCATCGTCAACATCACGGCAGATTTCTGGGGCGGCATGCCGGGCATGGGCCACTCCGGGGCCGCCCGCGCCGGCATGGACAACTTCACCAAGACCGCCGCCTACGAATGGGGCCACTGCGGCGTGCGCGTCAACGCGGTGGCGCCGGGCTGGATCATGTCCAGCGGCATGGACACCTACCCGGACGCGTTCAAGGCCGTGATCAAGAAACTCAAGGGCGCGGTGCCGCTCAAGCGCATGGGCCACGAGGCGGAAGTCTCCAGCGTGATCTGCTTCCTGCTTTCCGATGCCGCCGCCTTCGTTTCCGGCACCAACGTGCGCATCGACGGCGCCGCTTCCCAGGGCAACGTCGCAGCGTGGGAGTTGCCCGGCAACACGCCGTCCATGGCGTGGAATGGCTTCCACCGCGAAGTCATTCCCGACGTGTTCAAGACCGACAACTGATTCCAGCCCAGACGGAAGCCGACCATGGCCGTGATCGAATCGAAGATCGACCGCAACAGCGCCGAATTCGCCGCCAACCGCGAGATGATGCAGAAGGCGGTGGACGAGTTCCGCGCGATTGAACAGAAAGTCATCGCCAAGGCCAACGAACAGGCGCCCAAGTTCCACAAGCGCGGGCAGATCCTGCCGCACGAGCGCGTCAACCTGCTGCTCGACCCGGGCACGCCGTTCCTGGAGATTTCCTCGCTGGCCGGCCACCTCATGCACGACGACAAGGACGGCACCGAGGCCGGTGGCGGCACCATTGCCGGCATCGGTTACGTCAGCGGCGTGCGCTGCCTTGTCGGCGCGTCCAACTCGGCCATCAAGGGCGGCACCATCACGCCCGCGGGCCTGCACAAGTCGCTGCGCCTGCAGACCATCGCGCGCGAGAACAAGCTGCCGATGGTCACGCTGGCCGAATCCGGCGGCGCCAACCTCAACTACGCCGGCGACATCTTCGTCGAGGGCGCGCGCGGCTTCGCCAACCAGGCGCGCCTCTCGGCGCAAGGCATCCCGCAGATCACCGTCGTGCACGGCAACGCCACCGCCGGCGGCGCCTACCAGCCCGGGCTCTCCGACTACATGATCATGGTGCGCAAGCGTGCGCACATGTTCCTCGCCGGCCCGCCGCTGCTGAAAGCGGCCACGGGTGAAATCGCCACCGAGGAGGATCTCGGCGGCGCCGAGATGCACGCCTCGATTGCCGGCACCGCTGAATACATCGCCGAGAACGACGCCGACGGCATCCGCATCGCCCGCGAGATCATGGCGAAGATTCCCTGGAACGAGCAGGCACCGAAGCGGCCGGCCAGGCAGTACGCCGAACCGCACTACCCGGCCGACGACCTGCTCGGCATCGTGCCGGCCGACCCGAAGCGCCCCTACGATGTGCGCGAGATCATCGCGCGCATTGCCGATGGCTCGGATTTCCTCGACTTCAAGACCGAGTACGACAACCAGACGGTGTGCGGCTGGCTGGAGATCGAGGGCCAGCCGGTGGGCTTCATCGGCAACAACGGGCCGATCACGCCGCAGGGCGCCGCCAAGGCATCACAGTTCATCCAGCTCTGCGACCAGTCCAACCGCCCGATCCTGTTCTTCCACAACACCACCGGCTTCATGGTCGGGACGGAAAGCGAACGCAACGGCGTGATCAAGCACGGCTCCAAGATGATCCAGGCCGTCGCCAACACGCGCGTGCCGAAGATCACCTTCGTCATCGGCGGCTCCTACGGCGCCGGCAACTACGCGATGTGCGGCCGCGGTCTCGATCCGCGCTTCATCTTCGCCTGGCCGAACA
>Ga0073934_10008218_pt1 | contig 14060 bp, 11 predicted proteins | sample LarsenN4metaG_FD_76834 | JGI IMG/M metagenome (GOLD analysis project Ga0073934, IMG submission 76834) | Hot spring sediment bacterial and archeal communities from British Columbia, Canada, to study Microbial Dark Matter (Phase II) - Larsen... ...
GAAGTTCATGCTGGATTACAACTTTCCGCCGTTCAGCGTGGGCGAATGCCGGCCCATCCGCGGCCCAGGCCGGCGTGAGATCGGCCACGGAGCACTCGCGGAAAGGAGCCTGGGAGCAGTCATTCCGCCGCCCGAGAAATTCCCGTACACTATCCGGGTCGTGTCCGACATCCTTGAATCGAACGGCTCCAGCAGCATGGCCAGCGTTTGCGGAGCCACCCTCTCGCTCATGGATGCTGGCGTGCCCATCAAGGAGCCCGTCGCTGGAATCTCGATCGGTCTCGTCAAGGAACCCGACCGCTTCACCTTGCTGACGGACATTGTCGGCGATGAAGACCATTATGGCGACATGGACTTTAAGATTGCCGGCACGGGCCGCGGCATTACCGGCATTCAGCTCGACCTCAAGATCGACGGAATCAGCCGTGAGATCATTCAGGCAACCCTGGAACAGGCCAGGGAAGCGAGGATCCGCATTCTGAAGATCATGCTGGAAACGCTGCGTGCGCCGCGCCCGGAAATCAGCCGCTTCGCCCCGCGTCTGCTCCACATCAAGATCAACCCCGAAAAGATCGGCCTGTTGATTGGTCCGGGCGGCAAGACGATTCGCGGCATCCAGGAACAGACCGGTGCAAAGATCGACGTGGAAGACGATGGCACGGTGACGATCGCCTCGAGCGATTCGCGAGCGGCCGAGGCCGCGCGAGCCAAGGTCGAAGCGCTTACCGAAGAGGTGCGTGTCGGAAAGGTCTACCAGGGCAAGGTCACGTCGATCAAGGATTTCGGCGCGTTCGTCGAGATTCTGCCCGGCCGCGATGGTCTTTGCCACATCAGCGAACTCGACGACAAGTATGTCGGCCGGGTTGAGGACGTGGTCAAGGTCGGGGAGACGCTGGAGGTCAAGGTCATAGCAATTGACGCGCAGGATCGCGTGAAGCTCTCGCGCAAGGTCCTCCTGCGTGAGGCGTCCGGCGCGACGGATGAAGACGGCGCTTCATCCCGAGGGGCGGAGCGAAGCGGTGATCGAGGCGGCGAACGCGGAGAGCGGGGCGGGGACCGAGGAGGCGAGCGAGGCCATGGCGGCCGGCGGCCTCCGCGAGAACCTCGGGGTGAACCTCGCGAACCCCGCGGCGAACGGCACTAGGGATTCCACCTGTCAGGCACCACTCGAAATCCAGCCCGCGGCGGGAGTCGCGGGCTGGTCCTCCAAGCAAGTATCGCATGGCAAATGAACCTGCCCCCGCAAACCAGGCGTATGCGGAACTGGCCGAACTGGCCGGCAGGTTGATCCACGAAATCAAGAATCATCTTGGCACTCTCAGCCTCAATCTCCAACTCCTTAGCGAGGACTTCAAGGAACCAGAGAACCAGAAGGAACGACGCGCCAGCCAACGCATCGAGAAGCTTCAGCGTGAGTGCCAGCGGCTCACGGATCTATCCAACGATTTCTTGCGTTTCGCCCGTGTTGGAACTCTCGAACTCATTCCTTGCTCACTGAAAGAAGTCGTCGAGGAGACGGTCGACTTCTTCGCGCCCAGCGCACTGATTGGCAATGTGACCGTGCGGCCCTTTATTCCTGCGGATCTGCCCATGGTCCAACTGGATCGCGACCTGTTCAAGCAGGCCCTCCTCAACCTCTTCCTGAACGCCCAGCAAGCGATGCCCGGCGGAGGAGAACTCACCATCCTCGCCGAGAGAAGACGGGACCAGGTCTGCCTCGAGCTCATCGATACGGGCAAGGGGATGCCCCCAGGGGTCATGGCAGAGATTTTCCGCCCCTTTTTCTCGACGCGACAAGGCGGCAGCGGCCTGGGACTGCCGACGACCAAGCGGATCATCGAAGCGCATCACGGATCGATCAGTGTCGAGAGTGCCGAGGGAAAAGGGACGAAGTTTACCATTTGTCTGCCGGCAGCAGTACCTGCTCCGACGACGCCGTAAGGCCATGTGCACTGCCTCTGGAGGCCAGCAGCCTCAGGTAGGTCTGCCTGACAACATCGAGTCGAGATTGCCAGCGGTGTTCCCTGAAGACTCGCTCCCTGCCGGTCTGCCCAAGACGCCGACGCGCCGCGCCATTGCGAACCAAAGTCCCAAGCGCCTCGGCAAGGCCTGTGACTGAACCGCAATCGACCAGATAGCCATCCAGGTCGTGCCGAATCACTTCGGCCACGCCGCCGGCGCGGTAGCCAACGCACGGAATGCCATTCGCCCAGGCCTCAAGCAGCACCAAGCCGAAGGAGTCCGACCGACTGGGCAAAGCGAACACATCCAGTGCGGCGTAGAAGTCGCGCTTCTCCGCCTCGCTCAGGGAACCCAGGTTGCAGACTCGGTCTCGGTACGGAAAGCCGGCCCAGGCCCGTTCAAAGTTTGGCATGCTGGGACCGGCTAGCAGCACGTGGAAGCTGCAGCCGGCGTCCCACAGGAGCCTGGCGGCACGGAGCAGATCCACCGTGCCTTTCTCGACACTTTTGTTTGCCAGGTGGCCGATGACGATGGCTTCGCTCGGGATTAGCCACTGTTCGCGAGCAGTCAGCCGATTCCCGCCAGTGCATTCCTCTGGATCAACTCCCAGACCTTGGAGGACGATCCGCTCCGACGGGATTCCAATGCCCAAGAGGGCGTCGCGCTCGATGCTCGTCTGAACGAAGAGCAGATCGGAACGATGGATCAAGTAGCGCAGCGCTGGGGCAAGATAAGCTCTGCGGGTGCGATCGCGAACGGCCCGCGGGTCACCCAGGTGCAAGAAGGGCGTCAACACGAAGGGAGCTTTGCAAGCACGGGCCAGTCGCTGAGCGCACAGGATGGGGTAGGCATAGGGAAGCGCGGTTGCATGCACGATATCGAAGCCCAGGTCCTGGTCGCACTCGCGCCAGAGCTGTGGGGTCCATGGATTGCAGGGCAGGCCAAGAGCCTGAAGTCTCGGACTCGGTACGAAGGACAATAGCTTGCGGAAGTACCGCTGCGCTGGCCAATGGCGGATCGGGAAGCGGCGGACAGTCACGCCAGCCTGGACTTCTACCCCGGAGGGCACCGTGCGGGCGCGGGGCGACCAGAAGGCCTGAAGGTCGAAGGCATTGGTTGTGAAGACTTCAACCTCAGTCCCTTGCTCGACCAGGAACCGGCTCAGCCTGGCAAAATAGCTCTCGGCTCCGCCAAGGGCTGGGGGATATCGATGCACGAAGTGAGCCACTCGCATGCGGCGATTATCCCATGATCAGCAATTAGGAGAAGGCCAACTCGCTAACCTTTCCAGTGAGCCAGCTGGCCCGAGCGGAGCGATTGGTTAGCCAGATGAGCAGCCGCAGCAGCGCTGACGCCGGCCTCCGCAGGGGCGTTCGGCTTCTTGCGAGTACGCAGGCAGTCTATCCAGTTCGCCAGGTGCAACAGCTCGCCATCAGGTTTGTCGTAGAAATCGGCTCCGCGCTTTCCTGAGCCGAGAACCATTTCCTCGTACTGCCCCTTGTTGCGCTCGGGGTGAATCTCGTACCGACCTCGGTCGAGATAGAGTGTAGCGTCAGTCCCCATGAACTCGAGCATCGCGCCGTTGCGGGCGTTGCTGAAGGTTCCCTCGAAGTAGACCTGTGTGTCGTTGGGGTAGATCATCAGGGTTTGCACACTGTCCGGCGTCTCCCACACCCCCTTGGCGGCGTGGAAGCTGCCGATTGACGTTGCCGTCAAGGGGTGATCGAGATCAAGCAGCCAGTGAACCACGTCGATGTAATGGACCATGAGATCGGTGAAGATGCCACCGCCAAAGTCCCAGAACCAGCGCCAGTTGCGGAAGCGGTATTCGTCGAACGGTTGCTTGGGAGCGTTGCCGAGAAAGGCCTGCCAGTCCACGCTCGCGGGATCGACGCCGAGCGGATTCTTGCGAACCCGATCCGTATTGCGATTCCATGTCAGGTGGACCTTGACGACCTTGCCGAAGCGCCCTGCCTGCATGAGCTCCCTGGCCTTTTGCATCTGCGGCATCGATCGCTGCTGCATCCCCACCTGCACGATGCGATTGTACTTGTTCTGCGCCTCGATCACCGCCTGGCCTTCTGCAAGCGTGTGCGTGAGCGGCTTCTCGACGTAAACGTCCTTGCCCGCGGCGCAGGCGTCGATCGTCATCGGCACATGCCAGTGGTCCGGACTGCCGATCAGCACGGCATCAATGTCCTTGCGGTCGAGGAGCTCGCGGTACTGTTTGGTAGCCAAGGCCCTGGCATCGGCCAGCTTCTTCCCCTCGCTGAGATGCACGTCCCAGACATCGCAAACGGCAATCATGCGGACCTGGGGGATGTTCGCGAGGGATTTCATTAGGTGCCGACACCGCCCGCCCGTGCCCAGGCATGCCACGTGAATTGTTTCGTTCGCCCCGAGAACATTGGCCGCCGGGGCTCCAAATGTGGCCAGGGCAGCGGCTGTGTGAAGAAACTCGCGGCGCGTGGTCATTCCGTATGTCCTCCTGGTCGAGTTTTGTGGACGCTTTGCCGATGCGGGCCCTACTCCACGCGACGATACTGCCCCCAGTTCTCCGCCGCCAGCTTCTTCATGAACTGGCTGAACGGGCCATCCTCGGGCCCGGGAGCCACCCCGATGACGTGGATGGTGCAACGCCGATACCGATTCATCTGCCGAACGGCCTCGACAATGGCATCGGGTTCGACAATAGCGCCGCCCGTTGGTTCGCCGTCAGTGAGCAGATAGATGGCCTCGGGCTGCTGTTCCAAGGTCGCCTTCAGTGCATCAAAGGTAAAGGTGGCGCCACCCGCGGGGAGTTCTTCCACCCAGCGGACTCCGCGAGCCTTGGTTGTTGGGGCGGCTGGCTCCAAGCCGCGCCGCCAAACCCCTAGCTCGGAATTGAACGCCACAAGGTTAAAGCTGGTCGTGGTCGGCAGTTCCTCGATGGTGCGAATCAGCTCCTTCTTCGCGCTCACGATCCGCTGCCCTTTCATGCTACCCGAGGTGTCCAGTATGAAAATGACCTTCTTGCCCACAACTGGAATGCCGTAGTAGGTGGCTGTGCCCCGTTGAAGCGCTGCCTGGCGTAGCTGTACAGCGTCTGGAAAGCTGAATCCGGCCTTGTTGCCTCGCCACCACTCCTGCCAGGCGGCGTTGTCGTCGCCAAAGTTTTGCCTGCTGATCTGCGTGAGATGGCGAATAATGTCCGCTCGAACCTCGCCATCAACCTGCGGAAGCAGGGCGACTAGTCGATCCACGGCTTCCGGATGGCGTACGCCAGTCAATGCCATCACTACACAACGTCGGAAGGCGAACTGCCGCTTGAAAGGATCGAGATCGGCGAAAGCACTGAGAACAACCACGGCGGAGCCGTATTGCTGGGTTGCCAGCCAGTCGGCAACAGTGAAGAGGCTGTAGTGCCCCTCGGGGCGTTTGAGATACAGCTTGTTCAGGCCATCGATCATTTCCTGGCGTTCCCTGGCGTCGGCCCCAGCAAGCCAGGCTGCGAGCAGGATACTGGTCGTTTCGTTGATCTCCTTCTTCAGTTCCGCCCGTAGAGCGGGACGGAGCCTGGCGTGGTCCTTGAACGAGAAGAGCACTTCGCCCGCCGTGCTCCGTACCGCTGGGCTTGGATCCTTGCTCCAGTGAGGCAGCGCAAGTCGGACCGCATCAACAGAGGGATACTTGCGCAGCGCATTCAGCCCAGCGACGCGATCATTCAGGTTGACACTGGCAAGTTGCAGTTCGATCCGCCGCTTCTCCTTACGAAATTCAACAAGAAGATCATCGTCTGCGGCGTGCACCGGGCAGAGCAGAAAGGGCAGGACGGCCATAATCAGGGTGGTCCGCACGGTTGTGGCTCCCTGTTGCACAGGAGATGGCGCGTTCAACTCTATCGAGTCTGATGCTGCCGCGCGTGCTTGTCAATGCGACGCATGTGCATAGCCCGGCGAACCTATTCGCCTCGAATGAAGTCGGCGGCGTAGGAGCGGACGTGCTTGCCATTGAGCACGTGCATAATTCGAAGCCGCTCCACCAGTTGTCCGCTGAATCGTCGCAGCGGGAGATGCACGAGCTTGCGACCAAAACGCCGAGCCAGCCGCCTCAGGCCCGCCGACGGGGCTCGAGGGCTCACGACCGCGACATGCTTTTCCTGACTATGCAGACAAGCGCCGGCCAGGAGCCGCTCTTCGAGAGTGTCGGCAAAGTCGAGTCTGCGATCGAGCCAGATGTCCGGAATCGGGCGAGGCGGATAGAGAAACATTGCTCCGCCGTATTCGCATTGTGCAATGCCGGGGCCGATCATGTTGGCAAGCGGATCGGTTGTGTAAAACGCCAGTGTAGATTCCTCGGCGTGCTCGGCAAACCAGGTCGCGCGGTGCACGTACTTCTGTGGATCAGCCGGCACTTCGAAGAGAAACACCGTGACCTCGACCGAGCCGCGACTCGGCGGGAGCACCTTCACATAGATGTCGCCCGTGTGCCAGTGCCGAAGGGTCTCGCGAATGTCGAGACCGTCCATCACGCTCGTCGTGAACTTTTCGGACCTCGCCAGGTCCTGGCCAAGTATGGCCCGAGCTTGCTCCCGCACATGGGTGTGGAAACTCTCAATGCGAACATCCTCGGGAGGCCAGGAGCAGGTTGAGTAGGGGTCCCACCTCTGCCTCCAGTACCTCCTTTGAGGCTCTGGCGGCCGTGGCTTCAGTTCACACCTGCGCCAGCTCACGGCCTGGCCCGGCAGTCGACTTACCATTCGTCCTACTCCCCAAGGCGGCACATCCGCCATGCCGATCCCCATCCGAAAGTACGAACCGCCAGCGTCGTCGGAATGGGAGTGATAGGGATAGGTTCGGGCCGTCTCAGCAAGTGCCAAGGCAAAGTCGTCGCCTGCCGTTTGTTTTGCCGCCGTGACGAGTGTGTACAGATCTGGCGTGAGTCGTTTCTCCATCAGGCATAGGTTCCGTACATAGCGAAAAAACAGTGCCAGAGCCTGGGGCGTGAGTCTCTGGGCTATGCGCGGCAGCATTTCCTTGAGCCGATCCCGAGCCGCCAGGACCATCTCCTTGACGCCATCGACGGAGAGATTGTCATCTGCCGTAAGCTCGATTCGACCGCGCTCATAGAGTGCCGTGATGAAGGGGAGCTCGCCCAAAAGAAAGAGTAGCGTCCGCGGACTAGCCAGGAAGGTCTGGATTGGTGCAAAGAAGGGCTCGGGATCCTCAATACTGACCTTGTCGCGGTAGGCCTGTCTTATCCAGGGCCAATCCGGCAGAGAGCAGACGAAGAGAATCTGCTTGTAGAAGCGCTCGAGTTCTCGAAGGCGCTGAGCCATCCAAAGGATTCGGTTCGCGTGCTGCCCTGGAATCGGTGGGCCAAGAGTTGGCAAGGTGGCTGCGGCGAAGCCCGCGGGGCTGACCCGCTTCAGAGCATAGGGGTCGGGGAGCACCGTGGACGAGGCCTCGAAATGGGGAGTTTCCATGTCGATGAACGCACGTGAAATCCGCTCCCCCATCGCGGTCCGAATGGCAGCGATCACGCCCTGGCAGGGGTCGATAGGGACGTAACTGAACCCGACTGCCTCGCCAGCCGTGGCGTCGCGCTGGATTACGGCAGAGATCTGGGGCAACCGCTCGACCGCCCTCTCGACCGGTTCCTGGAAAGACTCGGGCAACGGCACCGCCAAGCAATCGTAGGGACGTTCCAGAAGTTCCTCTCGGGTTCGAATGGCGAAGTCGCCCGAGCCATGAATGATGGGCAGCACGCGGATGCGCGGACCAAGTGCCAGGAAGTCGTCGGCTGTAGCCTTCATCGAACACCAGCAAGTAGCTGCTGGAAGCGGTTACGGGAACAATCCGCGGCGTTCCTTCTCGCGGGCAATCTTCTGGATTCCCAGAGTCAGCGCTGCTGTACGATTGGTAATCTTGCGATCCCGCGCCAGCTTGCGTACTCGATGGTAAGCACCAACCATGAGCTCCGCCAGCTTCTGATTGACTTGCTCCTCGCTCCACAAGAACTGCTGGAGATCCTGGACCCACTCGAAATATGAGACGGTCACGCCGCCGGCATTGCAAAGAATGTCGGGGATGACAAAGACGTTCTTCTTGCCGAGGATGACATCCGCTTCGGGAGTGGTCGGGCCGTTGGCGGCTTCGGCGAGAATCCGGCAACGAATGCGCTCAGCGTTCTCTTCCGTAATGACTCGCTCGAGTGCGGCAGGCACAAGGATCGTGCATTCCGTCGTCAGCAGGTCGTTGGCCGGCAAGCGGCGGGCCCCTGGGAAGTCCCGCAGTAACCGGCCGGCGTTGACGTGGTTGGTCAGGCCGGCGATGTCAATTCCTTCGGGATTGGCAATGGCGCCGTAGCGATCGCCAACAGCGATGATCTTCACACCGTGCGCTGCAAGCTGTTGGCAGGTTACGGAGCCGACATTGCCAAATCCTTGGACGACGGCCGTGGACTTCTGAGGTGCAATATCGAGTTCTTTCAGGGCCTCCATGATGGTGTAAACCACTCCGTGACCCGTCGCCTCGCGTCGGCCGACGCAACCGCCGATTTCCACCGGCTTCCCCGTCACGATCTCGGGGCACGCATAGCCGACCTTCATGGAGTAGGTGTCCATGATCCATGCCATGGTCTGTTCATCAGTCCCGAGATCGGGCGCCATCACATCCATGCGCGGTCCGATGACTGGCAACAGCTCCTCGGTTAGCCGGCGGGTGAGTCTTTCCAACTCCCCCTTGCTCAGCATGGCGGGGTCGCAGGAGACGCCTCCCTTGCCTCCGCCGTAGGGCAAATTCATCAGACCGCACTTCCAGGACATCCACATGGCGAGAGCCGCAACTTCGCCAAGATCCACGCTGGGGTGGTATCGCAGGCCGCCCTTGGATGGCCCGCTCGTCAGTGAATGCTGGACCCGGTAGCCCATGAACGCCTGGGTCCGGCCGTCATCCATTCGGACGGGGATGCTGACGACGATGGCACGCTTGGGCAGGCTTAGCCGCTCGAGCACGCCAGCATCCAGTTCGGTCTGCTCGGCCACCAACTCGAGCTGTTGCCGCGCCATGCGGAACACCTCCGAGTTGTCGTAGAGCGGATGTGGCGTATAACGGCGAGCGCGGGCGTTGAAGGTCAGCGGCGGCGGAGAGGACAAAGTAGTCACGTGCGGCTACTCCTTGCTCGTTGGATCGGCAGAGAAAGCAATGCTCAGGGGCCCTGTCTTTCCCCCGTTGGCATCCCGCCAACTCTCCGCCGGCGCTTTGACAACTGCTCCGGAAGCGGAGACCATGTCAGCTGTCGCAGCACTGGATAACGGTAGGAATCCCGAGAGTTGGGGCAATGGGCAAGCTCATTGTGGGGTGCGGATACCTGGGAGTGCGGGTCGCCCAGTGCTGGTTGGACCGAGGCGAAGAGGTTTGGGGCACTACCCGGAGCGCCGAACGTGCTCAACTCCTTGCGGACCTGGGTATCAAGCCGATCTGTTGCGACGTTCTCCAGCCCCAGACTTTGCGAGATCTGCCCTCCGTTTCCACAATCCTTTACTGCGTGGGGTTCGATCGATCGGCCGGACCTTCCATGCGACAGATCTACGTCGAAGGTCTAACCAATGTGCTCAAGCATCTTCAGGGCTGGCCGCCGCACCGCTTCATCCACATCAGCAGCACCAGCGTCTACAGCCAGACGGATGGCGATTGGGTTGACGAGTCCGCTCCCACGGCGCCTCTCTCCGATTCAGGACGAGTTGTTTTGGAAGCCGAGCAGGCGCTTCGCTCCCACGCTCCCGCTGCCATCATCCTCCGGCTGGCGGGCATCTACGGAACGGGTAGGCTCTTTCGCTCGGACTCGCTCGTCAACGGCAAGCCGCTGCCTGGCGATCCGAGCCAGTGGCTGAACCTCATCCACGTGGAAGACGCTGCGACTGCTGTGCTGGCGGCCGATGAGCGAGCAGAAGCGTCCGCGCTCTACAACGTCGCTGACGGCGAACCAGTGCTTCGTGGCGACTTCTTCCGCTTCCTGGCCGAACTCCTGGGCGCGCCGCCTCCGCGATTTGGCGGCTCGGAAGTTAACGACCGGACGAATCGCCGCATTTCCAACGCCCGAATGCTCAAGGGGCTGGGAGTTCCGTTGAAATACCCTTCCTATCGCCAGGGACTGGCAGCCTCACTTGGCATGCAGGGAACGACTCAAATCTCTTCATGAAGTCTCTTTCGCTGACCGAAGTATCCAGTAAATTGACAATAAGGTGTTTTGCCCCTGTGACCCAAAGGAGTACGTTGCCTTATGAGACACCATCGTTCTCTTGGGGCATCGCTGGCGGTTGCGTTGCTATGTGGCTTCGCGGCTGCGGCAGATGACCTCAAGTCTGGTCCGCAGGTTGGCCAGAGCGTTAGCGCGTTCGACGTGTTGAACGTCTGCAACGCCGAGCGGCCAGCCCAGAATGGCAAGAAGAGCTGCTTAGTCTGACAGAGCGGCGGCAAAGCGGTCGCCATGATCTTCACACGAGAGATCAGCGATCCCTTGACCGGTCTGGTCAAGAAACTCGATGCCCAAGTCGGCAAAGCAGGAAAGAACAAGATGGCAGCCATCGTCGTCGTGCTTACGGATGACGAGGGAGCCGAGAAGAGACTCAAGGACCTCGCTGACGTCGAACAAATCAAGAACGTTAGCCTGGCCGTTCTGGAGAACCCAGCCGGCCCACCAGCTTACAAGATCGCCAAGGATGCGGAGGTCACCGTGTTGCTCTACAAGCAACACAAGGTGGCAGCCAATCACGCCTTTAGGAAAGGTCAGTTCAACGAAATGTCTGTCGAGAAAGTGGTCGCCGATCTGCCAAAGATCATTCAGTAGGTTGGGCCACTGACTGGCGTTTGTCATGGCCTTTCGCATCGCGGGCAAGAACACCTTCACAACGCCGCTCAGGCTCGGGGCCTGGGCGGCGTTTGTGCTTCCCTGCTGTCCACCATTCACCCCGAACCCTAGATCACCTATCAGGGTCGGACCGTATGTCCCTAAGGATCTTTCTCATGCCAACTCCATTAGCTCGCCGTTTCGCCGAGTACGCCGCCCAGCTCCGTTATGAGCATCTGCCAGCGCCAGTCATTCATGAGGCCAAGCGCCGTTTCATCGACTCCTTTGCAACGGCGGTCGGCGCTATGGACGCCGATGCGTTCCAGATTGCTCGGCGCTGTGCTCAAACGGTTCAAGGCGCTCCCTCGGTGGGGTTGCTCGGCGGCGGTACGTCCAGTTTCGACTGGGCTACTTTTGTCAACGGACTGGCCATCCGCTACCTCGATTTCAACGATACTTACTTGTCGAAGGAACCAGCCCACCCGAGTGACAATCTCTCTGCCGTGCTGGCAGCAGGCGAACTCAAGCAACGCTCTGGCAAGGATCTCATCACCGCCGCAGTGCTGGCCTACGAATTGCAATGCCGCCTTTGCGACGCGGCCAGTCTCCGCAAACATGGCTTCGATCACGTGACCTACGGAGCAATCTCCAGTTGCGCTGCTGCCTGTCGGCTGCTCGGGGCCGATGTCGAACAAACAACTCACGCCATTGGCATAGCTGGGGTCTGCAACACCGCGCTGCGCCAGACTCGATCCGGCGAGTTGAGCATGTGGAAAGGATGCGCCTTCGCCAATGCAGCTCGGGGCGGAATCTTTGCCGCCTATCTCGCCAGTGCCGGCATGACTGGGCCTGCTCCTATCTTCGAAGGCGAGCTCGGCTTCATGAAACTTCTTACGGGTCCCTTTGAGGTTGCGCCCATGGGGGCAGAGCACGGCAAGACATGCACGGCGAACGACTTCATGATCACGCAAACCTACATCAAGTTCTGGCCAGCCGAGTACCACTCGCAAAGCGCCATCGATGCCGCCCTGCAACTTCGGCCCCAGGTTGGGGACATCAGCAACATCCAGAAGCTCGACATCCACAGTTTCGACGCCGCAGTGGATATCATCGGCAAGGATCCAGAGAAATGGCGGCCGAAGACTCGTGAGACTGCAGATCACAGCCTGCCATACTGCACCGCGGTGGCCCTGATGGACGGAAACGTCACTCTTGACAGCTTTGACGCAGCCCACCTGGGCAATCAGAAGCTGCTGGAGCTGGTGAGCAAAATATCCATCCATCGGAGTGCTCGCCATACCGAGCGCTATCCGCGCGGCATTCCGAACACGCTGACGATCACTCTCAACGACGGCCGGCAACTTACCAAGGAAGTCGAGTTTCCGCGCGGCCACGCCGGCAACCCCATGACGGACGCAGAGGTCGAGCAGAAGTTTCGTATGATGGTGACGCCACGCTACGGCACGGAACGCGTGAAGCAGATGCTGGCCCGTCTCTGGAAGCTGGAAGACGTGACCAGAGCAGGAGACTTGATCGCACTGTTTAACGAGTGATGCGGAGGGCCAGGCCTAAGGTGTGGCGCCGGAGGAGAGGGCGCGCCGCTTGTTGCTTCGATAGAGGATTAGCTCGGGGTGATCCGCACTGGGCCAGGCGAAGACGACCTCGGCTGCCCCCATGAGTTCCTTTTCGTGCTCAATCTGCCGGCAGCGGTGGAGGTCGCGATCCGCAGGCTCGACAAGCAGATAGCGATGCGCTGCCTTGCGTGCCGCGGGATCGGTGGGCTGCGGATGAGGTGATAATCGCTGGTCGGCATAGAAGCTGGCCAGGCCATAGGGATCGGTGAACTTGTCACCGGGCTTCATCTCGCAAGTCAGCCAGAGCCCCACGATCTTGTGGCCGAGTCGATGCTTGTGCAACGGCTTGAGCGTCTGAATCAGGCCAACGGCGAGAAGGGCTAATATTCCAGCCTGAAATGCCAATCGCCAGCGGCGTCGGTGTCCGAGCCACTTCTGCCAGGTTGGTGACAGCGCCATGCCCGAGCGAGCGCTGAGTTGGGCGGACCAGTGAAATAACGTTGCAACGCTCAGAATGCTCCCACAGAGCACGATCAATAGGGTATGCCGCTCAGACACGTAGTGGACCTTCATGGCCAGTTGCCACAGCACAAGTAAGCTCACCGCCATCACGAGCAGCAACAGGAGTAGCCCGGGGGAACTGGCAACTCTGCGCCGATACCACGTCAAGCCGCCTATCACTGGAATCCAGGTCACGTAGTAGAAGCCCTTGCAAACTTCATCCAGCACCTCGTAAAGGGCGAAGAGGGGACCGACCGAGTTCCGTTCGATGCCATCCGTGCCATCAGAAAAGCGAGAGGCAAGAAGCAGTCCATCGCCAAGCTCGGGCGTTGATGAGACAGAAGCCAGTTTGCCCTTCAGTGTCTTCAGGAACTCCAGCGAGGAAGGCTTATTCGTCAGGCCGCCGATGGCATACCAGTACGGCGCGGCCGTCAGCGCTCCCGCTAGACCGAGACTGATTGCGCACTTCGCCGCCTGAGCCCAGGGCATCCGCCAGGCGCGGACCACCTGCATGAACAGCAGCACGACGCCAGTCAGGACAATGACGAGCGCGCCTTCGGGACGCACCAGGTAGGCCAGGCCACCAGATAGTCCAGCAAGCATGAACCAATGGAGCGAACGGGTTCGCAAGCCCTGAATGGCAAAAAGAAGCGCCATCGCGACCCACAGCAAATAGGTGCCTTCGGTCAGAGTGTCCGCGGTTACCCGAGCAGGCACGGGCAACACCTGGAACAACAGAGCCCCCCAGAACCCAACTCGGCGATCAAACAGCTCTTTTCCAAGCAAGTACATGGGAACGGCCAGCAACACCCCCGCAATCAGGTTGGCTAGCTGAGCGCTGAGTTGCCAGTGCAGACTGACTGGTTGATCACCCGTGAAAGGACGGGTCATCCGGTGAGCAGCAAGAACGGATAGAGGGTAGAGGGGATGCTGCTGCTCAGTGCGAAGCACCTGTACGATAGGCTCTCGTTCGAGGCGGGCGGCATACTGAATATAGCCAACTCCGTCACGGGCAAGAACCTGGCTGCGCGCCAGCAGCCAGCCCTTGACTGTACCGCCGACGAGCAAGAGTATGACCACCAGAAGCACATCCCTGCGCCAGCTATGGCGGTCCGCTTCCACGGGCCGGCCTCCTTGCCTGGTTCCTTCCCCGCACCGAAGGCGAATCGTACGTCGATCCGCAAAGGGGGTCAA
>Ga0073934_10008219_pt1 | contig 14058 bp, 9 predicted proteins | sample LarsenN4metaG_FD_76834 | JGI IMG/M metagenome (GOLD analysis project Ga0073934, IMG submission 76834) | Hot spring sediment bacterial and archeal communities from British Columbia, Canada, to study Microbial Dark Matter (Phase II) - Larsen... ...
CCGCTCCCGGCCGCTCTCGCCAGCAATTCCCATTTTGCCGCGAGATAGACAGACCTCGGCGCGCTGGACGGTAGGGCGCGTCTCGCCGAGCGCGCCGAGCAGCGCTGCAACCTTGCATGAAAAATCCAAAATGAGAAAGTGCTGCGCTCTCGCTCTCACGCTCTTCGCTCGCTGACGAGATTCCTGCCCGCCCGCAATTGACCCTGCTGTTTGGGAAGCCTCTATCTTGATGCTTCGCCGAGTGCCCCTGGACGGCGGATTGCCAAGGATCACCAACGAGACCGTGTCCATGGTTCCAAGGCCGGTCCCTTCGTGGGCAAGGCTCAGTGCAGGAGGCGGGTGGCCATCGCGTAGAGAATCAGGACGAGCAGGAGCACCCCCAGGCCAAAGAAAAGGTAGCCAAAAGAGCGGGCGATGTTCTTCCACCGCAGCCACTCATCGCGCACGCGGTAGTCCTCCAGGCGTCCTTCGGCGACCAGGCGATCGTACCAGCGCCGGCGCTCGTGCAGCATTTCGTTCTTGGAGATGCGCCCCGAGAAGATCACGGTGTCCATGGGAAACTTTTCGATCCGGAAGTGCGTGTTGAAGAAATGGATCGAGAAGATGAAACCAGCGGCGAGCAAAGCTTCGTCCGAGTGAATGATGAGGGCGACATTGATGATCCATCCGGGCAGGAAACGGGTAAAGAAATCCGGGAACCACATCACCAACCCGGAGCTGCCGATGATAAAAACGCCCCAGAACACCGCGAAGTAATCAAACTTCTCCCAGTAGGTCCACCGGTCAAAGTGCGGCTTGGGGCCTTTGCCAAAGAACCATTTGTTGTGGGCGACAAAATCCCGCCAGTCCTGCATGGTGGGAATCATCGAATCCGGACCAAAGACCACGCCCCACAGGCGCTTCAAGCTGGCTTTGCCGGTCCTGGAGTCGCGCACCCTGTGGCGGCCTTTCCAGGCTTTGCCGATTAACACCACGAGGTGGATGCCGAAATAGAGGAAGGTGACAATTGCCCCAAACCTGTGCAACGCCCGGGCGGATTCGGCGCCCCCAATGACGTCGAACATCGTTTTGGCCCAATTTGTGTAATAGAATTTCAAGGGCATGCCGGTGATGACCAGCAGAAGGAAACTCGTCACGACCAGGAAATGGAGAAAACGTTCGATGGGGGCAAAGCGAGTGAACCATTCTCCGCCCGTCTGAGTGCTGATCTTCGTCTCCCGGAACGTCTTCGAGTCGTTCAAGTAGAGATAGCCGGCGCGAACCAGCCAGGCCGCGGTGTGGCCGCCGAAGAACACGAATACCCCCACGAGAAGACTCGTCATGAAGACGAATGTCCAGTGCAAGACGGGGTCGCTTTGCCGGTTAAGAGGGTTCGCGTGCGGCTTGTAGCCGGTGAAACCTTGTTGAGCCTCCGGGTGGCATTTGCGGCAGGTTTCCAGAATGTTCTGCTTGGAAAGCCGCGATTTTGGATCGGAGGGAGGCAGGACATCATGGTGGCCGTGGCAGTCGTAGCAGGCGGCCACGTCCGAGGCGACGTTCGGCTTGCCGAGAGCCATGGCCTTGCCGTGGTAGGTGTCGCGGTAGTGGGTCAGGCTGTCCTCGTGGCACCTGCCGCAACGTTTGTCGCTCGCCATTTTGAAGTGGCCGTTTTGCGGTTTTTCGACTTCGTGCGCAGTGTGACAGTCGCTGCAGACCGGCCCTTTGCCATTCGGATCCTCCAGCAATTTGCCGTGGACGCTCTGGTTGTAGATCTGCTCGACCTTCACATGGCACTTGCCGCAGGTCTTGGCGACGTTCCCGCCGTGAATCGGGGAATCCCGATCCACCGCCCGCTTGATGTCGTGGATGCCGTGGCAGTCGTTGCAGGAGGGAGCGACGATCAAGCCCATTTCCATCAATGCCCGCCCATGGATGCTCTCCATGTACTGATCCGCCACGTGCGGGTATTTTATCTGGTACTCCTGGGTGAGTCCCTCGTTGCTATGGCAGGCCGCGCAGGTTTTGGGCAGGTTTAGCTTGTAAGTCGAGGCTTTGGTGTCGGTGTGGGAAAGGATGTCGTGTTTGCCGTGGCAATCGGAGCAACTGGCGGCTCCGGAGGCGCCGAGAGTATGGCTCACACCGTGAATGCTGCCGGCATACTCCCGGGCTGGGCCTTCGTGGCACGTCGCGCAGTTCACCGGTTTCAAGGCCACTCCGTCGTCCGGGTGCTTGTCGGTGACATCCGTGTGACAACTGGTGCAGGTGTTTGTCTTGTGAACCGAGGAGAGCAGCCGGGCCTCCTCCACGAACAGGCTGATCTCTTTGCCCGCCACGTTGGTCTTCGTGAGCGTGTTGTCATTGTGACAATCGAAACACGCGCTGTTCGGGTTGCTCCCGGCGGCCAGGGCATGGCCGGCAGAAGCCAAAATCAAACCAAGGACCAGCGCCCTCAGCAGTGGCAGGGCTTTCACCAAAGAGCCGAGTCGCCGGCGCAAGGCCAGCCGCTTTTCAGAGTCCGCCAGTGTGGCAATCATTGCATGCACCATCTACCTCATCTCCGGGATGTTTAAATGCCTGGCCAGCCGGCGTCAGTTGGTCGAGCTCCGCCCCGCTGCCTTGCGCCAGAATCGTATGACAGGAATTGCAGTCGCTTCCGCCGATCTCCCGCGCGCCATCGGCCGTTTTGTGTTTGCCGTCGTGGCACCGGAAACAGCCCAGCCAATCTTTGTGGCCGATGTTGTCCGGGTAATCCTGCCAGCTCGCTCTCATCTCCGGGAAAAAGTTTTCCCGGTAAATCTGCTGCACAGTCTCCCTGCTGGTTCGGACGGTTTGCTGCGCGGGGAAGCGGTCGGCCGGGTAGAGAGCAGCGAAGCTGGCCTCGATCTGGTGCAGCGCCTGGGCTTCGTTTGTGTAGGTCATCGTCAGCACATGCACCGCGTTGCTCTTTATCCAGGGCAGCTTGGGATCGATTCTGCCGAGCGACATCGCCAGGTTCACGGCCGCGTTCGGTGTCCGGTAAATGTGGGCCGGGCGGTTGTGGCAATCGATGCAATCCATGCGCCGCACCGAGGCTTCGTCCACCTGGTTGGTGAAACTCTTCACCCGGTACTCGGTCACCTTTCCTTGCGGGTCCGTCACCCGGACCCAGGGAATCGTTTGCCGCCGCTCATCGGTGGCGATGTAATCGATTCTGTTGGCAATGTTCATGTGCCAGTGAATTCCCCCCGCCGGACCGCGTGTTGGGTCGCCGCCGCCCACCTTCATCATCATCCGCACCGTGAACGGTGTGTTGGTTTCGTCGGCCAGGAAGTAGGAATACGTCTTGTCCAGGTTGCCCGTGAATTTGCTCGGCCAATGGCACTGCTCACACGTTTCCTGGGCGGGGCGGAGATTCTTGATCGGCGTCGGGACGGGCCGGGGGTACTTCTTGAACGCGGTCGCGTAGACCTGGTAGGTGCCCGAGAGTTTCGATTTCACGAACCAGGTCGCCCCGGGCCCGATGTGGCACTCCACACAGGCGACTCGCGCGTGCGGCCCGTGCTGATAGGTCACCAACTCCGGCTTCATCACCGTATGGCAGGCCTCGCCGCAAAAGGTGACCGACTCCGTGAAGTGGTAGGTGTGATAGCTCCCGATTGCCGAGATCAACAGGAACAGCACGCTCCCGGTGACAAAGAACCCCATGATCCGGCGATCTCGAGGGCGGGAGAGGTCTACCACAACGGGCGGCAGCAAGGACCCGGACTGCCCCATTTTTCGCCGCTGGCGCCAGGCGCCAAGCAACGCCAGCCCCAAGCCGGTGAAGAGAAACGCCGGCGCGACGAAATAAGTCAGAATGCCAACATAAGGGTTGGATGACTTGGCCAGGAGGTCGAAGAGGAACAGAAGCGCCGCCGAGAACAAGCTGCCCAGGGCGATCACCAAGCCTGTGAGGCTGAGCCAGTTTTTGAACAGGTAGGGTCGCTGCGGGGGGGACGCGCTAGTTTCGTTGCTCATGGGAGGTCGGTTACAGATTCACACAATAAAACCAGCCTGAGGCTTGGTCCAAGCCCCGGACTATGAGACCCGGCCGCCATTGGGCGGCCGGTCGGAAACAATGCCAGGGTCCCTGCCCGCCCTGGCGCAAGAAGGCTTACTTTTTGAACTTCCGCATGTAGGCCACGAGGCCCTTGATGTCCTCGTCGGACACGCCTTCGGAAGGCTTCATCAGCACCTTGCCGGCCTTGTCCTTGAAACCCTCTTTAATGGCCTTGAACGCCGCTTCGTCGGTCAACGCCGCCTGCACCTTTGCATCGGTGTAGTCTTTGGCGCCCATCTTCTGCCCCATCTTGGTCGCGCCCTTCCCATCCGCCCCGTGGCATTTTGCGCATTCTTTGTCATAGAGCGCCTTGGCATCCGCCGCATTGACGGACAACGCCGGAATGGCCAGCAGGGCCGCGAGCAGAATCAGCTTCTTCATATCAGTTCGATTTGTTCTGTAACAGTGGTTCTCTTGTAGTGGCATCCCGCAAGGCTTTGCCTTGCCCGGATACCACAGCTACACAGGTCCGACGTCCCTGGCGATGCAAAAATTCGCCTCGGGCGATGTTCTGAAAACGACTCATCATTTCCTGTGCCATGCTGAGCAAAAGAGATAAAGGTTTGCCGCGCCGAGGGCTTTACTTGGATTGCTCAATGATAGGCTTATTTTGCACTGTCGAGAAGGGGATGCGGGGCGGCCTCCCTCTCCATCGGTCCGGGAGAACATTTGCATAAACCCTAATAAAAACCGGGAGATCATACAGCCTGGCTTTTGACCGCAGCCAACCCCAGGAATTCACCGGGTGCCTTGTTGGGGGAGTTGTCCTCGCGGCGTGCGAACAGCATGCTCCTTTTTATTGCTCTGGTCAGGACAATAAAAAAGGGAGCCCAGAGGCTCCCTCGAAGAGAATGAGAAATGAGGCAAAGCCGCTATTTCTTCATCTTGCGAATGTAGGCCACCAGGGCTTTCACCTCGTCGTCACTGTAGTCGGGAAATGCCTTCATGAGGGACTTGCCGTCCTTCTTGACGCCCTCTTTGATGGCCTTGGCCATTTCGTCATCTTTCATTTCGCCCTGCACTTTGGCGCTCGTGTAGTCACGCGCGCCGAGTTTCTCGCCCATTTTGGTCTTGCCGGAACCGTCGGCGGCGTGGCACTTGGCGCATTCCTTGTCCCACAAGGCTTTGGCGTCGGCCGCGCTAAGCGAGAGCGCGCCGGCGAAGATTAGGGCGAAACTGATGGTGGCTGCGTATTTCATATGATTCAATGACTGACTTTCACCTGCTGTTTTGACGTTGCAGGAGATGAGTTGTATTCATCGCCATTCAGGTGTGCCCCACGGCACTCCTGGCAGGCAGTCCAACACTGCGGGGTTGCAGGGCAGGAACGCAACTTAAAAGTTTTTTTCACTAGAATAAGTGACACTGATTCATATGCCGAATCAACGCCCAACGGCCATCCCAGAGAGAACTCCGCTCATTTCTGCTTATAGACCACGGCTCCCGTGATGCTGACGCGTTTGCCTTCGGAACGGGCGTCTGCCGCATCCGTGGTGACGAGCCGTAAGGTGTGCTCGCCGGGTTTCAGCCCGTACACGTTCCAGAGCACATTGTCGTGGGTGTTGGGCACGATATAGGCATCGGCCTCGGCGACTTTCTTTCCGTCCAGGAAGACGTCAGCTTTGCCGCCGTCCTGCGAAAGCTGCCCCAGCAGGGCCACCGCAACCCCCGTGAATTTCAGAATGGCTTCATTACCCTTGGAACGGCTGACCTTCGCTCCCTGGTGGTTGGCCCAGTCGCCGACAAACGAGAAGGCGGGATCCGTGGCTGGCACGCGGCGGTCGGGGATGCCTGGACTCCACTGTTCCAGTTTCGGCGCTTTGGGCGGCTGGGTTTTCACCAGCACTTCCTCATCGGTCACCTTCCCGCCGGTCTTGGTTATGATGGCGTGCGCACGCGCTTCGGTGGACCGGACAATGTCGTTGAAGGAGTATTCGGTGTAAGAGAACTTCTTATCGGCCAAAGATGGAATCGCCGACTTGAACCGCTCGGGGATGAGTTTGTAGCCGAGCATCACGCCCAGAACGCCGGCCGCACTGGAGGGATTGCAATCTGAGTCCTGGCCGCACCGCGTGGAAATCTCCATTGTCTTTAGAAAGTCCAGGTTGCCGAACAGCAAGCCGAAAGCGATGTAAGCGCCGTTCAATTTGGCGTCGATGTTGAACGCCTGGAGCGCACCATCGGGACAGGGATCGTCTTTGTCCCATTTTTCCTCGACGAGGTGCCAGACTTTGCGCCAGTCGTTGGGGTGTTGCGCCGACCAGGTCAGAAGGTCCTTTATCAGCCGGCCGTATTCACTTTTTGCCGGGATGCACGCCAGGCCGGCTTCGACTACTTTGCGGGGGTTGTTTTCGAAAAAGGCGGCCGCGTACATCCCGCAGACGAACATGCCGCCGTAGAGGCCGTCCCCGTAATTCATCACCCGTCCCACGCGGTCGCAATACTTGTTGGACTCTCTGGGCAGGCCGGGAGTCATCAGGCCGATGAAGTCGGCCTCGATTTGGAAGTCAATATCGTTGGCGTGGAAATTGTATTTCGGGTGGCCCGACCAGGGCGCTTTGATGCCTTGCCCGAGCGCGCGGCGGGCGCCCGCGTTGGCGTGCCAGAGGTGATACCTGGAATCCTTGAATGCCGCGCCATACTGCTCGCAGGTAGCGTCCAAACCCAGGTCGTCCATCACTTTGGCAAACGTCATCTCGACGTAGAGGTCATCCTGGACCAGCGTGTTCTCCAGCATTTTGGGCTCCCATTTCAGGTCCCACTCGCCGATCTTCGCGTTGGATTTGAATTCGGTTGGAGCGCCATAAGACACGCCGATCATCTGACCAGCCCAACCGCCCCGGATTTTGTCGAGCAGGTCCGCCCGGGAAATCCGGCGCGTTTCGGCCTGGGACGAGCCGACCAGGACAGTCAACCCAAGACACAGCAGGCCTAAGCAGCCAGTCCGGCCGATCCGACTCGGCTTTCGCGGGTGGTGATTTTCCGCTTCCCTGTCTGATTGCAGAGGGGGGTGAGCATCTGAGCTTGGCTTGCGCCGGGGGTTGGTGTTCATGCGTGACCATGATGGACAGGAGGAAACTGCCGATCAAGAATCAGATCGCTTCTTGACGGTCGCCGCCCTCCCCCTAAGCTTAGCCGAAGCCAGCCCAGAGGTTGCCCGCGGAGTGGGCGGCCCGTCAGTGGGCGTGGACAACAAGTTCCAATGAAAGGACACCGAATGATCGCTCGCTTATTGTTGCTCGTCTTTGCCGCATGGTTGGGTTCCGCCGCAGCGCACGCCCAGAGCCTCTCCGACCTGGTCAATGACGCCAAAGCCGATTGGATGTTCGCGCAGTGGGAAGCGCAGTCGGATAGCGGAGACACCGTGAAACTCAACATTTCCTGGGACCTGGACAAGCACGTGGCGATACTCCATGTGAAGACGAGCGACATGGAGTCGAAAGGCTACACCGTGATCGATCCCGCCAAAGGCAGCGCAGTCTATTACAGCTTCGACAATCGCGGGTCGGTCGGCAAAGGAAGCTGGGAAATGGAGTCGGACGAACTCACCCTGCGCGTGGAGATTCAGTCCAGTGAACGCGACCCATTTAAAGTTGCGTTCGTTTTTGGCGGAAGCGCTGAATCGGGGCTCGAAATTCGCATGCACCCCATCAGCAGCTCCGGGGACCTCGAAGCCTCCAGCCGCACGTACAAGTTCAAGAAGGCGAAGGCTCCGGCTCCGGCGGCCACGAAGGCGAAATAGCAGGTTCGACAATACCCGAGCGCTGGGCCTGGCCTGGCGTGAAGCTGACTGGCCCTGCGGTAGTCACAGCGCTGGAATTCATCGAGGCCGGGCCGTTCAGGGTTATCCTTCGTCGATCACTCTGGCCCGGGCCGCCTCCATCTCCGCCTTCAATTGGTGGATTTTGGCCTGGATGAGCGCGCGGCTTTGCTGTTGCGCCGCGGCCAAATCCTGCTCCAGTTCCCGGATTCGCTGTTCGTACGACTGACTTTGCTGTCGCAGACGCTCCTCGATTCTCGCCATGCGTTCGTCCAGGTGCCGGGCATCCAGCACCGCGTCGGACTGGGTTTGGAGCAGGCTCGAGCGATCGGCGATGAGTTTTTGGACCGCGGCATGCTGGAGCAGTTCTCCCAGAGCGGGTCCGGCGTTTGACTTGACCAGTTGCAGGGCCCGTTCCGCCTTTGCCTCGGCGGCCAAGGCTCGTTCGCGCCATTGCGCCGCGTCGCGCTCTGCGGCTTCACCGGATGGGACCAGACCGGACCCGCTGCCGAGCAAGGCGGTTGAAGCTTGCGAAGCCAGCAGCGCGCGGGCTGCGTTCTCCAGCCGGCGCTTGCGCTTTTTATGAAGCAGTGCCCGCAGTCCCCAAAGAAAGCTCGCAACCAGAACCGCGGCGAAGACCGCCGCTGCCGGTTTGGCGCGGTGATCCGTCAGCAGCTTCAACGCGGCGGATACGTACGGGTCGGCCCAGGCATAGGGATGCCGTCGCCTCAGCGAGTCCTGCGTGAGGACATCGGGCAGCCTCCGGGTCCCCCCGGAAACGTCCGCGCCGCCGGCCACGGTGAGCAGCGCAGTGGGCTGGCCGGGCTCCACTGTGAGGTCGAAAGTCGCCGGCCAGTGGCTGGCGATGAGTGCCGGAGCGGTCGCCGGATTTGCGTTCAACCGAGCTGTCACGAGGCTTCCGGCGCCCCCGGTTACCACGAGATGCTCCGGAAAGGCGGCCCTGGCGATCTCGACAGACTCGCGTACAAGCCCTGACTGCCGCATTGCAGTCTCGCCAGCTTGAGGTGGAACGGAAAGGCCAACCACGATGCAATCCAGACGGTTTGCTGTCCAGCCGCGCACTGCGGCCGCTGCTGCCGACCAGCGCTGCTCCAGGTTAACGCGGCCTGAGACGGGATCGTGCCGGGCCAGGAAGAACCCAACTCGCTGCGAGCCTGTTTGAACCGCGCCGAACACCATTCCGCTGGTGCCTCCCCAGTTTTCCGACCAGGAGAAATACCCTTTACGTTTAGAGAGTATGGCCAACTGCCAGGGGCCGCCGACCGGTTCCGAAGGGAACGAAGAGCAGACAATCACATGGTAGGAATTCGTTCCGAGCGCCGCGGCCAATGCCTGGCAAGCCTGCCAGTCCCTAACGCTTCGCAGGAGGATGAGATCTGGATTCAAGGCCCTGATGCCGACCACCGCCGCTTCAAACGACGCCTGCGCCCTGGCATTTGTGGCCGCTAGGATTGGAGGTTCCAAGCCCCCAAGGTCCCAGGTGGTTACCCGGAAATTGTCCGCGCTCACGGGGGTCGCTCCGATGACGGCGAGTGAAAGAATCAACAGCCACATCGGCGTGTGGCTGCAGGCGAGGCGCGTTGGCTGCGGCATGCGGTTGTGGACAGCATCTCATCCAAGCTGCCGTTGCGAGTCAAGACCAACTTCGTGACTTCACGGCGCGATTCGTCGCACTGCGTCACACTCCAACGTTCTGCTCGGGTGTGGGTCTTGGGTGGGAGGCTATTCCTGCGCGTTCAGAGGGGCTGAACCGTTCACAGGCGTCGGCCCGCCGGAATCCCAGAGAGCCGGCTCAATCTTCCGGGGAACGCGTGTCCGGGGCTTCCTTCCGATCGAGCGCCAACGCGCGCTCCCGCGCCTCGAGGACCCGATACTGCCCGGGGAGAAGGTCGCCAAGTTGAAGGCGTCCGATCCGCACGCGGATCAGGCGGAGTGTCGGGTGGCCAATGGCTGCGGTCATTCGGCGCACCTGCCGGTTCTTGCCTTCGATGAGTTGCAGGGAAATCCAGCAAGTGGGAACTGACTTGCGAAAGCGGATGGGCGGCTCGCGCGGGGGAATGCGCGGCTCAAAGGCGAGCAGCGCGGCCCGGCAGGGCAGCGTCTTGCGGCCTTGAACCACGACGCCTGACTGAAGCCGGTGCAACGCATCCGCGGTGGGAACGCGCTCCACCTGCGCCCAGTATTCGCGTTGGTGCGCGCGCCCGGGATGCAACAGCAGTTCGTTCAGTTGCGGTTCGTCACTGAGCAGAAGCAGACCTTCGGAATCCGCGTCGAGTCTCCCGATTGGATAGACCCGCCTGGGCAAGCCAAAGCCGGCCAGGGTGCGGTTCGGCGAACCGTCGGGTGTGAACTGGGAAATCACACCGTAGGGTTTGTTGAAGGCAATGAGCACTGGACCAAGTTTACCCATTGCCCATCAGGAGCGAAACCGCATTTCAGGTGGCGGTGGTCAAAGCCGGGAGACAGATCGGCAGGACGCGGGCAGCGCTGTGCGCGCTGGCCCGCGAGTGCCATGCTGTTAACCGCTCGATCCGCGGCGACTCAGTTCCGCAGGCGGAAGAAGCGGTGGGTGTCCGTGGCCGGGATGTTTACGACGGCGTTTTCCCCGACGATCGTGGGCGTGGCATTGACGGGCGTCCAGCTTGGTGAGAGCAGGTTGGAGGTGGACTCCAGGGTTTGAACCGTGGCCCATGCAGGGAAGGTGATCACGATGTTGGTTCCCGACGTGGTGGCGGTGAGGCGCGCCTGGCCGGGGCTGGCTTGCGGGATTGCCTGACCACGCAGTCCGGACTGGTAAATCATGCGGATCGTGTCCTGGCTCAACGGCCGGGTCCAGATGCCGAGATCATCGACCAGACCGAAACCGCTGGCGGAGCCGTTGCCGCTGCTGCCGACCAGGGTGGTTCGGATATCGTCGGGCGTGAGGGATTCGAGCCCGGTGTTGCCAAGGGAAGCGGAGGCGGTGAGATTCCCATCAACGTAGGTGTAGACCGCATTGGCGTCGCGATAGAACACGGCCGCAAGGTGGTGCCAGGTGTCGTTGGCCCAATCGAACGCGCCAATGTCGTGACGTGGCGCGTCCAAAGCGCGGTAATTGAGCCAATCGACATAGTACCGGCTAACTACCCAACCGACGTTGTTTCCAGAGAACCAGTTCTTGTTGCCCAACAAGCCGCCGTAGACGTCGGTGGTCTTCACCCAGAGAGCGAAGGTGAAGTTGTTCGTGTAGATCCATTCGACGTCACCCAGCGAGACCGCCCAATCGCTGACCTCAGCGGCGTCGCGATTATCATTGTTGAAGCGCACCGCTGCGCCGAGGATGCCGGGGGCGTATTTCTCAGCGCCGGCCATGCCGATGGGAGCGCCGCTGATCGAGGTGCCCGCCTGGGCGGTGATGTTCGAGTTGAAGTTGAGATACACCGCGAGCGAGTTGGTCACCTCGCGCGGAGCGGGAATCACGGTCAACACGGCGGGGGGCGAACTTGTCACCATCCCGAACCGGTTGCTGACCACAACGCTGAAACCAGCACCCTGGTCGGCGCCGGATGCGGCAAAGGTCAGCGTGGCGTTCGTTGCATTCGCAATGTTAACCGCATTTCTGCGCCACTGAAAGGAGAGTGGAGCTGTTCCCGCGGCAGTCACCTGGAACGTGGCAGGCAGACCCTCGTAGCGCGTGATGCTTTGGGGCTGAGCGGTAATCCTGGGGAGGAAATCCCCGGCGACGGCATTCGTCAAGGGCTTGCCGTCGAGGCCCTGGAGATATACCGCGATGATTTCCTCAAGGGACAATGGGCGTCGCCAGATTCCGACGTCGTCGATCGCTCCCGCGCCCGCCCAACGTCCGGGTCCGCTGCTGCCGATCAGCGTGTCATTCGGCGTGAACTCGCCCGGAGTGAGCGATTCAAACCCGGTTGACCCGAGAGTGTTCGTGGCAACGAGGTTTGCATCGATGTAGTAGAACACGCGGTTGAGCTCACGGTCGAAAACGGCCGCGACGTGGTGCCACTTGCCGTCGAGTGTGGTGGGGCCGCCAATGTCACGCCGCGCGTTGCCCTGCGTGGTGTAGTTCAGCGAATTCTGCCGGGTAGGGACGAAGAGCCACCCGGTGTTGGCGCCAGTATCCCAGTCTTTATTGCCGAACAGAGCGCCATCGTTGCCGTTGGTGGCATTGACCCAGAGTGAGAAGGTCCAACTGCCCGCGTAAATCCATTCGATGTCGCCAAGGGACACAGCCCAGTCAGAGGGGACGAACGAACTGCCGCCATCGTTATTGAAGAAAGCGGCCGAACCGATTCGACCGGGTGTGTAGGTTGGCGTGGCCAGCGCGCCGATGGGGCTGCCGCTGTTGGTTGTGCCCGCCTGGGCGTTGAGGTTGTTATCGAGGTTCAGGTAGACAGCAAGACCGGCCGTGATTGAGGAGATGGGCTGAACAATCAGAATAGCGGGCGGGGTGCTGGTAACCGAACCAGCAGCGTTCGCGACCACTACCGTGTAGCTGCCCGCGTCATTTGTCGAAACCGCACCGAAGCGCAGCGCCGCATTGGTGGCGCCGGGGACGGGTTGCTGGTTCTTGAACCACTGGTAAGTCAGCGGGGGAGTGCCGGCGGCAGTGACTGAAAGGCTCAGAGGCCGGCCTTCGAAAATGGCGCCGCCCACCGGTTGCTCGCTGATGCTGGGCCGGACGTTGCCGCCCGCCACCGCGGTTGTGAGCGGTTGGCCGAGGCGGCCCTGCGAGTAGATCGCCAGAATCTCATCGGGAGTGAGAAGCCGCTTCCACAGCCCCAGATCGTCAATGGCGCCGGCTCCGGAGTACGGTCCGCTGCCGCTGCCGCCGACCAGCGTATCGTTCGGCGCGAAATTGTCCGGGGTAAGCGTTTCCCAACCCGTGAGACTCAAGCTGGCTGAAGTTGAGAGGATGCCATCGACATAGAGATCGACCCGGTTCGCGTCGCGGTTGAATACCGCGGCGACGTGGCGCCACTCGCCGTTGCGCACGTTGACCACGCCGAGGTCACGCCGGGGGCCGCCCTGCGCGAAGTAGTTCAGCTCTTCACTATTGTAGGGAGCAAAGACCCAGCCCACATTGTTGCCGGAGGTCCAGTCCTTGTTGCCCAGCAGCGCTCCCTGAAGATTATTGGTGAGGTTTACCCAAAGTGAGAAACTCCAGTTGTTCGAGTAAAGACTTTCAATGTCGCCGAGCGACACGGCCCAGTCGGTGGGGATTGCGGAGGCGCTGGCGTCGTTGTTGAACAGGACGGCGGAACCGATCCGTCCGGGCGTGTATTTGGGGTTAGGGTCGGCACCGATGGCCGTGCCATTCACAGTGGTGCCGGCTTGCCCGGAGAGGGTGTTGTCAAAATTGAGGTAGGCGCCGATGCCGGCCAGGATGTTCGTTGCGGAGAGAACCGTCAGAGCGGCCGGAGCACTGGTGACACTGCCAAAGGTGTCGCTCACCACGAGTTGATAGATGGTATTCCCAGGGACAAGGTTGGTGAGCAGCAAGGTGCGGTTGGTCGCGCCGGCGACCGGGCCGGCCTGGGACATCCACTGGTAGTTGAGCGGCCCACGGTCGCCGATGACCTGTGCCGAGAGCAGGAAATTGTCGCTGGCATAGCGTGTGCCTCCTTGCGGTTGCTGAACAAATGCCGGAGGCAACGCCTGGGTAAGGGTCTGGCCATTTGTGCCTTTGGCGTACGCGGTGAGGACTTCGGTCGGGCTCAGGACGCGGTTCCACATGGCCGCTTCGTCGAGATCGCCATTCAGGGCCGCGCCACTCCCGTGCCAATACTGAAGCGTGGCGTCCTCCCCGAGAGCGAGGATGTTGTTTGTGATCCAGGTGCCGAGGGACGGGCGAATGCTGCCGGTGTTGGCCGCGATATTGACCGAGCCGACCTGCACACCATCGCGGTAAAGCGTGGCGTCTCCACCCCGTTGATAAGTGACCAGCAACTGGTGCCACGCGCCGTCGAACACGGTGGCTCGTGGATGACGCGGATCGAAATCCTTCCTGGTCCCGCCGGCAGTATTCATGTTCCACTGAAACTGGTCTCCTTCAGCACCATCCTGGCGCGCCAGCACCCAGCCAACGTTCGCGCCTGAGCCCCAGTCTTTGTTGGCCGCTATCGCCACGTCAGATTCGACCTGGCCGTTCTGCGCGCTGGCGGCGTCGGCGGTGCGAACCCAGATCTGGAAGGAGAAGTCGTTGGTGGCCGGCGTGGGA
>Ga0073934_10008220_pt1 | contig 14056 bp, 11 predicted proteins | sample LarsenN4metaG_FD_76834 | JGI IMG/M metagenome (GOLD analysis project Ga0073934, IMG submission 76834) | Hot spring sediment bacterial and archeal communities from British Columbia, Canada, to study Microbial Dark Matter (Phase II) - Larsen... ...
TAGAGTCGGGAAGTGGGAGTCATTGTTCTTGCTGTTAGGTGTGGTAACTTCTCAGCATAGATCAGCCTCTCCTTCCCTTCCAGCCTTTGTTTCATCCTCAAACTCTTCTGTCAGTCAACCAGACAGTTTCTCTGACAATCACTCAACTTTAAGTAATATTGAAATTTCTGGTACTCATTCAGATATGCTTGAGTACTTATTAAGAGATAGGAGTTGGATTGCCCTTTCTGCATACCTTTTTCATAGATCAGTTGTTACAAATAGCCACGGATGGGATGAGCGGCTTTGTGCAGGGCAAGATCGTGATTTTCTCTTATCTGTTGCCTTAACTGGAGCAACGTTTGCCTACCTGCCTGGTTGTTATTCCTTTTACCGCAGACATGGCACTGGTACGGTTTCTACTGCTAGTCAGGCTAAGTGGTTAGAAGGACACTTTATGCTGATGAAAAAAGTCGAAGAAAAGCTAGTTCAAACTGAGAAGTTTACTGAAAAGTATAGGCAAGCTCTTGCTGCATCTTATTTTGATAAGGCAACTAGCTGGTGTCTTTTTCTAACGAGTAACCAATACCTGCGTATTCTTAAACACGCTTATCACTTAGATCCTAATGTGACAGCTAATTCTTCAGTTTTTCAGGCTTTAGAATCTGTTTTTGGTTTTTCATCTGTAGCCACTTTGTTTTATAGGCTTAAACAAATTAGATATTTTGGTAAAGCTAAAAAATATAATCCGTTTCAAACGAGCTAATGTGCTGCACATTTTTGAAATACTAATTTTCCATAAATTTCTTTGCTTCTTTCTTCAAAAAGGTTGAATTCAAAAGTGATAAATCTTCAACTCGATAGGGTCTGACGTGTCAATTGCAATACTTATAGGGTTGATTACCTAAATAGATAAACTGATAAATAATGAAAATTATTGCCCTTGCCAGTTATTTATCTTCTAAGCGAGGAGGTCTAGAACATAGCCTTCTAGATGTATGTCGTGCTTTAGCAGAACGTGGGCATAGCATTTGCCTCATTTATGAGGAAGAAGGCGACCAGTTAGAAAACTACCAGCAGTTTTGTTCTGACTTGATTAAAGTTAAAAGCTATAAGCTAAATACTCAATTTCTCGCAGATATTCTTAGAGCTGCAAGCGTGACACCGGATATTGTTTACAGCAATCAATACGACAATTTTTTCTTTGGAAGCGTACTTTCCCAGGTTTGTAGAGTCCCATTTGTTTGTCACCTCCGCCTCCACGCTTCTACCGAAGATAGCTACCTTAAACGCCTCAAACAATCTCTGACTCTTTCAGGAATTTATCGCTACATTGCAATCTCTGAAGCAGTAAAAGCTGATTGGTGCGATCGCCTCCACATCCCTCCAGAAAAAATTTCAATTGTCTACAACGGCATTGAGCCAGATCGTTTTGTCATTTCCGATGATGTTGTGAACCTGAGAAAAGCCTGGGAGATTGCACCGCAAGAACGAGTGATTTCCTATGTAGGTCGTTTAGAAACCGAAAAAGGTATTGAAACGCTGATTCGGGCTTTTGCATTGCTTCGTCAAGCATCGATTCCAGCCCAACTGCTGATAGCAGGTAAACCCTTATTTTCTGGAGATACTTATCGCTCTCAGTTAGAAGCCTTAGCTAAAAACCTGGGCGTTAGCGAAAGCGTTAAATTTTTAGGACATATTTCAAACACGCGATCGCTTTATCAAATTAGCGACGTAGTTGTGTTACCAAGTCTTTGGCTCGAAGCTTTTGGGCGTGTTTTGATTGAATCAATGGCGTGTGGCACTCCTGCATTGGGTAGTCGCAGCGGTGGGATTCCAGAGATTTTGACGGGCGAATTTAGTAACTGGCTGTTTACCCCTGGAGACGAGATAGACCTTTGCACCAAGCTTAAAGAGGTAATTGACTGGCGCAACAATGACCCAACACTATCTCATCGTTGCCGTCAGCATGTAATCAACAACTTTTCCCTGCAACAAACAATTGATGGGATTGAAACCGTCTTACACCAGGCAATAAAGCGATGAAACTCTGCATTGTTACTCACAAAGTTGCAAAAGGTGACGGGCAAGGGCGAGTCAACTATGAAGTGGCTCAAGCGGCTCTACAACGAGGCCATCAGGTCACAGTGATTGCCAGCCAGATCGATCAAGCCCTGCAACATCAACCCCATCTCGATTGGGTTCCCATTTCAGTTAAAACCTTACCCACTGAACTGCTTAAAAACCTTCATTTTGCAAATCAATCAGCCCGTTGGCTTAATACCCACCGCAACAATTTTGATCTAGTCAAAGTCAATGGTGCAATTACCTGGGCCGCAGGAGATGTGAATGCAGCTCACTTTATCCATAGTGCCTGGTTACACTCACCAGCGCATGTGTGGCAACAGCGCAAAGATGCCTATGGTTTATATCAGTGGCTCTATACCGCCTTAAACGCTCGTTGGGAACGTCGCGCCTTTGCCCAAGCCCGACAGGTAATTGCCGTTTCATCCCAGGTGCAAGCTGACTTAGAAAAACTTGGGGTTTCGCGAGATCGCATTCAAGTGATCTACAACGGCGTAGATACCAGCGAGTTTTATCCGGGTCAGAGCGATCGCTTGGCATTAGGTCTACCAGACTCCGTACCCCTGGCAATTTTTGCTGGCGACATTCGCTCTTCTCGCAAAAACCTCGACTCCGTTCTTAAAGCTTTAGTAAAGGTTTCCGGGTTACACCTCGCAGTGATTGGAAATCTAGATGGTAGCCCTTACCCTGCGCTAGCTCAAGCGTTAGCCGTTGGCGATCGCGTTCACTTTCTAGGGTTCCGCCAAGACATTCCTGCTCTGATGAGAGCCAGTGATTTTTTGGTGTTTCCCTCCCGTTATGAAACCTTTGGGTTAGTCGTGTTAGAGGCAATGGCATCCGGCATTCCAGTAATCACCAGTGCTGCAACCCCTGCTGCCGAATTGCTCACATCTGACGCTGGCATCGTTATTGCTAACCCCGATGACGTGTCAGCCCTCGAAAAGGAGATGCAATTTCTTACCGACAATCCAATTCAACGTCAACAAATGGGGAATCATGCCCGCGCGATCGCAGAAAAACATAGCTGGAGCCAGATGGCTCAACGGTACGTCGATCTATTTGAACAGTTAAACCCACCATGTTGATCACGGTTCTCGTCCCAACTTACCGTCGCCCCCAAGACTTGCTGCGTTGTCTGGAAGCGTTATCTCGTCAAACTCGTCCTGTCGATCAACTGGTCGTCACCGTTCGCAATGATGACACTGAGACATGGAAGGCTCTGCCAACTCTAGCCCAGTTTAATCTGCCGCTTCAAACAGTCGAGGTGAGTACAAATGGTGTAATTGCTGCCATGAATGCTGGCCTGTCAGTCGTCAAAGGGGATATTTTAGCGATTACCGATGACGATTCAGCACCTCACCCCGACTGGCTCGAACGAATTGAGCAACACTTTTTAGCCGATGCACAGGTTGGCGGTGTTGGCGGCAAAGATTTCGTCTATCACGGAGACACCTTAGAAGATGGTGCTGCGACCATTGTTGGAAAACTAAGCTGGTTTGGACGGGCGATCGGTAATCATCATATCGGTACAGGGGAAGCACGCGAAGTTGACATCCTGAAAGGGGTCAACATGAGCTTTCGATCAGCCGCAATTAAAGACCTCAAGTTTGATCAGCGGATGCGCGGTACAGGTGCCCAAGTTCACTATGAATTTGCATTTTGCCTCAGCTTAAAAAAGCGTGGCTGGAAGCTAATTTATGACCCCAATATTGCCGTCAACCACTACCCAGCTCAGCGATTTGACGAAGATCAGCGAAAAGCCTTCAACGCGATCGCGGTCGCCAACGCAGCGCATAACGAAACCATTTCCCTTCTAGAAAATCTTTCGCCTGTTCGCCGCATTATCTTTCTACTGTGGTCATTGGCGATCGGAACCCGTCAATCATTTGGCCTGGTGCAGTGCTTGCGATTTTTTCCTAAAGAAGGTTCCTTGGCATTTAGAAAATGGTTAGCCACCTTACAAGGACGCTGGCAAGGCTTTCAAACCTGGCAAAGTAGTTAAGCATCAATCATGACAGCAAGAATTTTTTCTTTACGGAAAAACCCGTTGAGTTTAGAACCACAGATTGCATGGATGGCAATTTTGGGCTTTATTCTTCCTGTTGCGCTTTGCTTACTGGTTCGATTTAGCAGCATTCTGCAAATATTTTTTCCCGCGGGTGCCTTTGCTGTCGGTGCATTCCTTTACCTGCGTTACCCAATCTTATATCTCGGCTTCAATTGGTGGATTTGGTTTCTATCCCCTTTTATTGCTCGGTTAGTTGAATACCAGAATGGCATTATCAACCCAGGGATGCGCTTTATTATCCTTGCTCCCTACTTGGTGACAATGCTTACAGCGGTCACCTTTTTTAAACACTTACCAACCCTCCACCGTCGAGGCGGCATTCCCTTTATCTTGGCCTTTGTCAGTATTGCCTATGCCTTACTGATTGGCTTAGCTAAGGGAAATGCCATTACAGATGTTGTTCAGGGTTTTTTAAGTTGGCTCCCCGGTGTTTTTATGGGAGTACATCTAATGGTCAATTGGCGATCATATCCCCAACTCCAAAGCAATACTCAACGAGTCTTTCTCTGGGGAATTTTGATCATGGGGATTTATGGTATCTATCAGTATTTAGTTGCACCAGAGTGGGATAGTTTTTGGCTAAGAAATGCAGACGATTTGCAACTATGTTGTGGTTGGCCTGAACCCCGACAGATAAGAGTTTGGAGTACATTAAACTTTCCGTTTACTTTTGGCTATGCGATGATGGCGTGTTTGCTGCTATCAATCGGTAGTCGTGGGCCTTTGATCGTGCCATCTGTTGTCGTTGGCTTTTTGTCATTTTTGCTCTCTCAAGTGCGAGGGGCATGGATCGGTTGGGCATTTGGGCTGTTTAGCTTTTGGGTCACTCTCAAGCCCAGCTTAAAAGTCAGAGTGATGATGATGTTTCTGATTATTACTGTTTTCTTAGTTCCAATCGTAATTTCAACCCCCCTTGCCGAACCTGTAATTTCGCGTTTGCAATCTTTTTCAGATACAAAGGGCGACACAAGTGCCAACGAAAGGCAAGAGATTTATGCTCAAGTCTTAGACAGCGTATTACCTGAATTATTTGGACGAGGAATGGGCGGTAAAGGCATTGTTGATGCCGGAGTCTTAGATGTTCTCGCGACTCTAGGGTGGCTTGGGCTTTTGCCCTATCTCTGCGGCATCGTGCTGATTTTTTTTACACTCTATGGCTATCGAGAGACTCGTTTTGATCCATTCATGAATGCGGCTCGTGCAATTTTACCTAGCATTCTAATTACGCTGCCGTTTAACAATGCCCTGGTTTTGCTCCCAGGTATTCTGTTTTGGGGATTTGCAGGAATTACGATCGCTGCTCACAAGTACTACACCTATCAGAGGCAGTTAGTCGAGCAGCAAATCCCCACTGATATTCAACAAGGCAACTTTTCCAAGTAGATCTCCTCAATAAAAGTAAGCCGATATCTTAAGGGAAACCAAATTAATAGGGATTCAGAAGATATGGAAAATGCAAATTCTTTACTCACTTTAAGTAAAAACTCTTCTGATCTTATTTCTAAGAAGCCTGGTGTCCTGTTTGTTTTAGGTACTTTATGGGGAGAAAACGGTATCACGTCTCATCTATTAACGCTTTCTCAGGAATTAATTAAACAGGGATGGCGTGTAGGGCTTGTTTCAAAGCTTGCTTCAGATGTTGATGGAGCATTAGAAGAGGCGACTCGTTCAGCGAAAGAGTTTGAATCGTGTGGTGTTGACTTCTTCCCCATTTCATCTTCTAATTCTTACCTCTTCAAGAAGTATCAAATTTTGCTCGACCTGAAGCGAGCTATCAGCAAGTTTAGCCCTGATATCATCCATTCCCATTCTTTATCGGTTTGTCCTTATCTGACATTAATTAAGCTTTTTGCTCGTATCCCCTGTGTTTCAACCTGCCATGTCGAGCCAACTTTAAGTAATCGAGCAGTGAAGTTAGGTTCTCAAATTAGCTCGTTCACCAGTCCAATTTGGGGCGATCGCCTAATTGCTATCAGTACCGAGTTAAAGGTTGCGTTTCAAAAGACTCTGATGGTGCCTGAGAAAAAAATTCGATTAGTACACCACGGGATAAATCATCATCACTTTAGACCTCCATCTCTAGAAGAGCGTACTAATGCTCGAAACTCATACAACTTATCATCAGACGACAAGGTTGTTTGTTTGATTGGACGTTTAGCACCCTCTAAAGGGCATGACCTTCTAATTAAAGCGCTTGGAATTTTGAAAACCAAAGGAGTCAAGGCCAATGCCTTGCTAGCTGGTAAAGCGTACGGGAAAGAAGAAGTAAACTTAAAAGCCTTAGCGATCGAGCAGGGTGTTGAAAATCAGATTCGCTTTTTAGGGAAAACAGACACACGACAAGTGCTTTGGGCTTCCGATGTTAGTGTTCTACCGAGCCGCTCCGGCAGTGAAGGGTTTGCGTTGGTGATTCCAGAATCAATGTTGTGTGGTGTACTACCGATACGAACACCAGCAGCCGGGAGTAAAGATCAAATCGAGGATGGAGTAAACGGATTTATTATTCCGTTTGAAGATGCTGAGGCTTTAGCAATAAAGCTTGAAAATGTTTTGCTAAATAATGACTTGAAATCAAAAATAGCAACGGCTGCATTAATAAAAGCTCAACAGTCTTTCACCGTTGAACGAATGGTTGAAAACACAATTAATGTATATCAAGAATTAGTCAAATGAGTAATGAAGTCAGAGAGAAGTGTTTGTAACTTTCTAGAATCCAAGCTCTTTTACTTAGACAATCTTAAAGAAAATCTATTGAGAAAAAAGAATGGCTATCTTAAATAGTGGGAAACATCAGAAAATTAAGAACCTTTTGATAAAGTATCTCAGCACTTATCATGGTCGTTTTTTAGCTCTCGGTTTAATTGCTGCTTTAATCTACTTACCAACCTACTTATTTATTCTTTGGCGTACTACATTCATTGATGGCAAGTCCACAGTAATACTAAATTTGGGCTTCCTTCATCTAGGAATTACTCAGCTTTGGCAACATCGCTCTCAACTCTCCCAACAACGCCCCCACGAAGATGAACGCTTTGTTGGGCACTTTTTGATTTCCTGCGGCGCATTGAGTTTACCATTCTGCCTAGAATCAGCCTCGCTGCAAGCTTTTGTTGTGATGCTTGTTCTAGGAGGAGTCTTGTATAGCTCCTTTGGTATGCAAGTTTTCAAGAACTTTCCCTTATCCTGTGGAATGCTGTTTGCTAGCGTCTATCCCGACTGGGCCTTTCTTTCTAACTACATTTTCCACTTTCTCACAGGGCCTAACTTTCTCGAAAATATTATGGCTGTAGTTGGTAAACATGCTTTAACCCTAATCGGGCAACCAGCGATCGCCGAAGGACCCTACATTAACTTGCCAACTGGCTCCGTTTTGATTGGCTCAGGTTGCACAGGGTTTGATATGGCTTTCTCCATCGCAGGTTTCAGTTTCTTAATGGGAATATGGATGAAACAACCCTGGACACGCATCGCTATCGGTATGTTTTTTGGAATCGTGCTGGCTTTTATTCTAAATATCCCCCGCATTATGTTGTTAACCTTTGCAGTTGTTTATTGGGGTAAAGATGCCTTCGAATTTTGGCATGGAGGTTGGGGAGGGCAAATCTTTGCAGGCGTTTTGTTCACAGTGTATTACTACATTTTGATGCCTATCTACAAAAGCGATTTCTCCCTGTCAAAATCCAAAGAAGTTAAATAACTATGTTTGTTATCAAAGCCTTGTAAATTCAACTTTTTAGAAAAGTTGCAAACATTAGAATTAACTTGTGTTTGAGTAGTTTGTTTTGTCTTGCACAACAAACATTTCTTATTACTTTCGTGATTAATTCTCAAATCTCCGGTTTGTAACAGCTAGAGCATGAAAAGGGAGATAGTTACATTGGCCCTACTCTATGCTGGAACCGACAAAAACGCCCGCATCTATTTTGTGTGTCGGAAATACCTGGTTTCCTAAATCTCCCGGTGGCGCAGAACGCTATGTATATGAACTGATTCATCAGTTAACAGACCAGGGCGATCGCGTTGAGCTATGTGCCACCGATCTACCTGCCACTGACCCGAGTGAATCACTTTTGCTCACTAACCTGGCCTCAACCCAGCGATCGCTGCCCCAACGCCTATGGAGTTGTCGTAACCAGTTTCAACATCGGCGTTTGATCCAGCCCGATGCAATTAACCTGCACTTTGCCCTCTACAGCTTTCCCTTATTAAACCAGCTTCCGCCAGACGTGCCGATCACCTTCAACTTTCATGGTCCCTGGGCACTTGAAAGTCGGCAAGAAGGAGCTTTTTTCCTCAGCGTCAAGTTGAAATATTGGCTAGAGCAGAGCGTGTTTCGCAAGTGCGATCGCTTCATCGTGCTGAGCAAAGCCTTTGGCGAAATCCTCCATCAGGAGTATCACATTCCCTGGGAACAGATTCACATCATTCCCGGAGGCGTCAACACCCAGCAGTTTCAGCCTAACCTCACCCGTCAAACCGCCCGCGAACAACTGGGGTGGCACCCCGATCGCCCCATCTTATTTACCCCCCGTCGTCTCGTACATCGCATGGGCATCGACCACCTATTGAGTGCCCTGCTCAGCGTGCGGCAACAGGTGCCAGACGTGTGGCTGGCGATCGCAGGTAAAGGTCCGCTCAGAGAAGACCTGGAATTAATGGTTCACCACTTAGGCTTAAAAAACTCCGTTCACTTCTTAGGTTACTTACCCGACGAGCAACTACCCATCGCCTACCAGGCTGCTGACCTCACTGTTGTGCCAAGCCAGAGCCTCGAAGGATTTGGCCTGATTTTGTTAGAATCCCTCGCCGCTGGCACACCTGCCCTTTGCACCCCCGTCGGTGGTATGCCCGAAGTCGTCACAGCCCTCAGCCCTGATCTGGTCACCGAAGCAACCCACGCCGAAGCGATCGCCGCTCAGATCATCGCCCTGCTCACAGGCAAAGTCTCGCTGCCATCCCGCGAAGCCTGTCGCGCTTACGCCTGCGAGAAATTTGATTGGTCAACCATTGCAGCCCAGGTGAGATCGGTCTTGTTGCAGCCCTAATTTACTAAAGATGTGCGCCTAGTTTAGTGGCACAGATCAGAGTAGTAATGAAAGTATTTCGTTATGTAATTAGAGAGACAAAGAAAACGCCCACCAGCCCTAAAAACGCTAAGTGAAAGCCTTTCTTGACTACTGTTTGAATGCCTCTTACATCATCTTCGGGTGATCAACCAAAAGGTACTAAATCAAATCTATTTAGCTTTCGCGATTGATTCCCCTAAATCACATTTTTGTACATTGTGAGGGTAGAGCGATCGCATCCATATTGCTGCATGGCGTAGTTCATTAGCGAGCTACGGCAGCAATCTGTGCATCTGCCTTGATTTGGTAATTTTCCAATCGAGACAGAACAAAGGAGATTGTTAATTATGATGCAATTCAGTCAAGCAAAATGGATTGCCCTGGCAGTTGGTACAACAGCCGTTGCAATGACTGCAACCCCCAAGCCGGTTGAAGCCGCTGCCGTTAAATACAACCTGCAAGGTGTCACACTCTCATTTGAGCAGGGTGGCTTTAGCCAAACTGGAAACTTAACGGGTTCCTTTTTCTTTGACGGCACGACAAACGAGTTTTCTGATATTGCCATCAATAGTTCCTTATCTGGTGGCTATATTGCTGCTTCGGCTCCTGGCTCTACCGCCAGTCAATTGAGCCTATCCAGAACGATTTTTAGCGCTCTTAACCTGGACTTATTGCTAAACTTCACCAGCCCACTTACAGGCGCATTGGGTGATATTGCCGCGATCGACACCACAACCAGTTCTGAAACTTTAAGTTTCAACTTCTTCGGCTTCCCGGTTAGTGCGAGTGCTTCGATTAGCAGTGGCTTTGTCACGAGTGGCTCGGTCGCTGCCATTCCCACACCTGCCCTGCTGCCGGGTCTGGTTGGTTTAGGGGTTGCAGTACTCCGCAAGCGCAAATCTAGCCCCTCCACCCAGGAGGATTAGACACAAACCTAACAGCTCCGATCTATTCACCTTTTTGCTTCCAGTCGTGGTTACCTTCAGTAAAACTGAATGTAGCCACTTTTTTTATGAGTAAGGCAGCAGGCTTAAACAGAATAACCAACGGGTTGATTTTGCTCTTTATAGAAAAAGTTATGAAACTTGAGTAAAAAAAATTAAAAACCATTGCTGCCTTCAGTAATAGTACATACCTTAGCAGTAGGGTTTGTGACTAAAAGCTTCAGTACTGTTGGCTAACCGCTTATTAGCCAATGGCAGTTTAGCTTTTTTACTTAGACTGCCACGATCATCTACCAAGGTGCCTACCCGCTCCTATTTCTGGCAATGTTCAAGAAATTGGTGTGGCTAGCTGAATTGATATTGCATAGATGAGTAAATGCATACTAGGTAGAAATAACGATGAATCTGCAAAAAACGACCATGACTTTGGCAATTGCAGTTAGTGCGATGGCACTTGCTCCTGCAGTTGCAAATGCAGCGAGCATTACCCACAAAACATCTTCCTTCTCGTTTAACGAGGAAACAGTCCCCAATGGTTTGCTTGGTAGCAGCTCGTTACCCTACTTCAATACCGCTCTTGGTACATTAAATAGTGTTACCTATGAAATTTTGGGTGATGCTAGTGCAAGCGTTACTTTTACGAACCTTTCTAAAACTCGGACGGGCTATGCTAGTGCTTATGCCAGTTTGTGGAGTTACGGATATCTTAATCCAAGCTTTTCATCGTGGTATGGCTATGTAGAAGCTTATGCTTCCGCCTATTCTAATAGTCTTGCACCGGGCGGCTCAATCAGTGACACGGCAACGAATAACTACGTTAGTGGGCCGATAACTCTGACTGAAAGTTATTTACTAGATCTGTTTAAGGGGAGCGGTAACTTTGCCGTTGAATTCTACGGCTACTTTAACGGTTCATCTTATACAAATCTGAGTAACTACCTTGTTTCTTCAACGGGTGAGGTAAACGGATTGAGAGCTAAGATTACTTATGACTATACCCCCATCCCAACCCCTGCCTTACTGCCCGGCCTATTAGCTCTTGGCGCAGGTTTCTTACGGAAACGTAAGGTAGAAGAGGCTGTTGAGGTTGAGGCTTAGCCACAAGCTTTTAACCAATCTTTTTAACGAATAATTCTTATGGTTGTGCTAGTTGTAATACCTGGCGCAACCTTTGTTCATTTACAGCTATCTGCTAAATAGCTTTATAAAAAATTTGCTATCTAAGATTTGATTTCTAAAGAGTATCTTAGACTAAATCTTAATCTTGATCTTATTTGTATTTCCTCTATCAAAGGCAGAACAGTATATTAAGCACGGTATGTAAAATCGTTGTAAAGCCTCTATTGAGGTTGACTGGTACATACTGACTTGGCTAAGTTGCTGACTATAGCAAATGTGATAGCTTTGAATCTATTGCCTCATATAGAAATTCGCAGAATCTAAATAAAAAGTTAACTTAGTTGTGGCTCTTCTTTTGTTTCCTTGTTTCTATGTAGAACTTCTACTAATAGTTTAAAAATCTTGTAAATCTAAAACGAAAGTGGTGAAGCTTTTCTCAGTAGTTTTTATGATTACGCTACATGGGTCAAAAGTAGTTATTTAATCCATCTTACTTTTCAAAACTGCTTTTAAGCCGATGTAACCTCGCATCTACCGACGGCGAATAACTCGGTCTTACCGAATAAAGGCCATTTTTGTTACTGATTCTGATAAGTGCGTACGTAGGTAGAGCAAAATTATGAAATTTCAACCCACGTTTTTAGGTGCTGCAACAGCGACTGTTGTAGCGATTGGCAGCCTTGGAAGTGCTACATCCTCGCAAGCCGCAACGCTTGCTCCTGGTCAATTTACCATTACTGGGGAAAATGTTTCTCAAGTGACTGGATTTTCCAATGCTGATCCAGGTAGCACGTTCACACTCAATCTAGATTTATCTCCACTCTCTATTGCTGACACGCAAGGAGTCTTTGCTGGGGTAACAGGTTTAACTGGTACTCCTAATGTTGCACCTCTGCTCTTAACTGTGGTGAATTCAACAACTTTCAGCTTTTCTAATAAAGTACCTTTCATCACAGGATTGAAGCAAAATGGTCAAGATATTTTCTTTGACTTGGCTGAAGGTACATTGGGTGGCTTTATCACAAGTTCTACCAACTATAGCTTTGGTGGTGTTGTAAAAGGGATATTGAGGAACAATAGCGGTTCAGTTATTGCAGATGGCAGTCTTGCCAGCTTTGATATTGGATCAGGAGCGGGTAGCAACCGAAGCAGCATTACCCTTGAAACAGTTCCCACACCTGCATTGTTGCCTGGGTTGGTTGGGTTTGGCATTGCGGCTTTGCGGAAGCGTAAAGCGATCGCCGCTGAATCTGAAAGTTAGAACCAACTATTCATTCGCACTATTCATCAGGGTATGAGTAGGCTTCGGTTGCATTGCAGGGATAACTGGCGATGCAACCTTTCTTATTGCAAAGTTACTCCTAAATGTCTTTTTATGACTGCAAGTGTTTCTTACTACACAGGTACAAAACAGACTAGAAGCCATCTAAAGTCTCTCTCCGTTAATGTCCTGCTTGCTGTATCAGAATTAGTCTACTCAAGCGAAATTGCTGTCACCCAATCCTGATAAGCCGGGTCGCGATTTTCAGTAATGGCCGTCAACCGATCGCGCAGCTTCTCAGTAATTGGGCGATCGCCCGTAAACTTAAAATTCTCAATCTGACGGACAGGCGTGACCTTCGCCGCTGTACCACTCAAAAAGACCTCATCGGCAATCAACAACTCCGACTTGTCAACCGGGCGTTCTATCACAGGGATACCCATATCACGGGCGATCGTCAGCACACTATCGCGCGTAATGCCCTCCAAAATATCCTGGTCTGAGCCAGGCGTGATCAGCGTGCCCTCTCGCACGATAAAGATATTCATCCCTGACGCTTCACAGACCTTACCCTGCGAATTCATCAAGATTGCCTCATCAAACCCCGATGCAACCGCCTCTGTTTTTGCCAGCGAAGAAGTGATGTAAGCCCCCGAAATTTTGCCCCGCAACGGAAAGCTTTGGTCTTCTTGCCGCACCCACGAACTAATGCGACAGCTCACCCCTGCCGGTGATAAGTAGTCTCCTAGCTCAAGACCATAGATAAAAAAGTCATGCTCAATGTTGTGCAAGCGAGGAGAAATGCCAAGATCCGACGTGTAGACCAATGGACGAATGTAAAACGAAACACTCGGCTTATTTTGCTGCACAAACTCTGTAATCAACCCATAGATCTTGTCGGCTGGCAAATCAAAGTGCAGAAAACGGGCACTCGCACTCAAGCGACGGCAATGACGGTCAAGCCGAAACAACAAAATCTCTTTTGGATTTTGGGGATTAGGAATGCCACGCAACCCGCCAAACGCCCCAGTGCCGTAGTGCAACGCATGGGTCGCGATCGAGAGATTTGCCTCAGCAAAAGGCACAAATTGATTACGAAAGTAAGCGATGGGCAGAAATGTATGCATGGTGTCGATATCGTGCGGATAGCCAAAGCATTCCCCAAAGGCAGGCCGTAACAAACGTCACGTCATTCCTGAGCCGTCAAACGGGAAATACTCTCTAATATAACCGCGAAGGTCGTTCGTTTCTCAAGAGATAGAAAAAGCCTTTGCTTGAATGCAACTTATTGCAAGCCCATCCTTAATCGCCCCCCTTCTCCCAAACCAGCCAAAATCTCTACCTTTCGATCCTTTCTCTCGCCCCAATCGAAGTCGATAATCCAAACAATCTGCTGCTGCACCACCGACCTAACCGCAGCAATTCTCATTTTGAAACATTTGTACTGAAGTCAGAGCCTCTAAAGGCTTGTGCGCTCAATTTTATGAACGGCAGAATGGGTATTCCAGCCATTGATAGCTGTTCAAAATGAATA